>JAEEGL015908635.1_pt1 | contig 10504 bp, 11 predicted proteins | sample 9134231 | NCBI WGS metagenome assembly JAEEGL01 (sample SAMN16246548, study PRJNA631951) | gut metagenome | biome: gut microbiome; feature: rumen; material: fiber-attached | host: Bos | place: Iran: Karaj | collected 2018-10 | reverse complement strand
TTAATTCTTTGTTACTTACTTGAATAATTTCTTCGAAATTTGCTATAATTAATATGGTGATTCAATTAAATAATATCACTAGCTTTATTCTTGAAGTAAAGTTATCTTATAAACTCCAATTAAGCTAATTAATTGGAAAGAGGAGGTTAATATGGTAGAAGATAGTGCCATAAAAGCACCTAAATCGCCATTTGCGATGAGGGAAAACGAAATCAAAGTATTTGATGGTAAAGATGGTTATTCATCAATAGACAGAGTTGTTAATAAGATTGATATGGGTGTTATAAACGAACTTCATTTTCAAATATTAGAAATTATTAATGACTTTGGATTTATTACTTCTAGACAGATTTATCAACTATTACGCATGAGAGGAGAAGAGCTTAAATCTCAAGACAAGCTTAATAAAAAACTAGAAGATTTAATTAAAACAAAAGTAATCACTCGTTATTACTTTGAAAGTAGCGAGGGCAAGGGAATATATAGAGTTTATTGCTTAGACAAAAATGGTAAATATTTATTACAATCTAGAAATAGCAAAACTGAACGGCAAATTACAGATAACACAAAGCCTGTATATATGATTAAAAAACGTTTAGCAGGAAACCAGGCAATCATTGCATATATGCAAAAAGTTAAAGCGTTTAAAGGATATGTAGTAAATGCAAACTTGTTTGCAAAAAGGCAAAATACCAAGTTTAGTGCTTCTGGTGGACAAGTTATTTTAGTTAAAAACGATATCAAAGTAGATTTTATATTTGAAGTAGTTAGACGTAATCCTGGCTGGGAAGAGAAGTTCATGGAAAAGATTAAACTATATGAAAACTTCTACAAAAACTTCCAAGCAAAAGATTGTGGATTTGATAAAAAACCTCAACTAATTATTATAGGCGAGGACGATAATCATTTGGTAGAAATATTCAAAGATTATATGAGAGTTCAAGCGGATTTAGAAGGAGTAGAGGTGTACTATACTACAGATTTAAGACAACTAGAAGATAGTCTAGAAACTAGTTTGATAGCATTTAGATTTAATCAAGAAACAGGTAGATATCAAAAAGAAATAATTCAAACTACATTATTAGAATAATAAAATCGCCCCAAACGGGGCGATTTTTTAAAACTTAATTATTACTGAATCATCATTTTCGGTTGTTGCATCATTTAATGTTTCTGTGTCGGTTGTAGCATCATCTGAGTTTGATGATTTTTTATTTTTATTTTTCTTCTTTTTATTATTTGGAGTAGGTTCGGCTGTAACACCAGTGTGATATGTGAAGTCGTTGATTCCATCTCCGTCTAAGTCTATAAATAAATCTTCAACTTTACTATTATCTACTTTTGAAGTAGTGCCAAATGCTCCAAGGCCTTCTGGTTCTGATATAGGTGAAGCATTTGAAACAGGCATATCGCTGTATGATGACTCTTGAGAGTTGTCATTAATGTGAGATAGATTTGAAGAATTATTTCCAAATAATTCGAAATCATATTCAGACATTTTATGATCTTTATAATAATCTGATTTAATAAAGTCTACTGTTCCAAGTCCAACTACACGAGAATCTTTGATATCTTTTGTCTTATAAACACATTGTTTGAATTTAAGATTAAAGATTTTTCCTGGTTTGTAGTTATCTGTATAAATCTGATTAGATTGCATGAATGCTTCGGTTTGAGCTTTGTCACCATCTTCTGAAGTAGAATCAAAGATCTTTTTAGCTCTATAATCCCATTTCTTTCTTTGTCCTAATTCTTTTGCCCAGAATTCACTTTCTAATGCTGTTAAGTCGCCAAATACAACCTGAGTCTTGGTGTTTGTAAGTACTATATCCTTGAAGTCTAATGCTTTAACTCTTGATAATTGTGATAAGTTCTGAATAGTAATTAATGTTCCACAACGATATTTTCTAAATAGAGTGAAGAAGGCTTCAACGTCTTTGTTAATGTATAATGGGAACTCATCTATATATACAAAGTGAGGTGTACGAGAATTTTCAACACCTGGACGTCTTAATACAGCATCTTTAAATGATAGTATAAAGAACATACCAAAAGCTCTTTGGTGGATTTCACCAAGCGCACCTTGACGTGTACATACAGTAATAATTTCACCATTTTGAAGTGCTTTATCAAAATCTATGTTGTGATTTCTGCTACATAAAACGCTCTTAACACCAGGATTTCTAAGGAAGTTATCAAGTTGTGTGATAGCTCCATAAACAACTTCTTCAGTCTTTTTACGACCACTACCATAAGTTGTAGAAATTTCATATCCATGAATATTTACTGGTGGCTTATAGAAGTTCTTCTCAAAGTAACCAACAAGTGACTTATAATCTTCAGCAAGTTTTGAATCTTTTTTAAGAACTTCGCACATTTCTTCTGCAATATCAAAGTTATTAAGAATAGCAAGCATATCTTCTAGAGTAGGGATCTCACCATTATGCATACGTGGATAAATAAGCTTTAACAAAATAGCTAAGTTTTCAAATGCTTGTTGTGCAACACTTTGGAAGAATGTATCGTCTTTTCCACCATCAGCTTCATTCATAGCTTTAAGAACGGTAGAAATGATAGCAGCAATTTTTGCTGGATCTTTTCCTGTAAATGGGTTAATACCATATGAATCTGGAGAAGTAGGATCGATGACATTTACATCCATATGATATGCTTTAGCAACTTTTTGAACTCTTTCAATACAAGCATTATCAGGTGCTACAAGCGTAAATCCCATGTTTCTATAATAAAGAGTTCCTGTTTCTTCGTCTTCGTATTTAATCATATCTTTGACGTAATTTTTGTATTCTTTTTCCCTGCCACTTCGAGGAGTAAGGAAAGATAAATCAAAATTTCTATTTAAGTAATCATTACCATATGGAACATTAAGATCTGCCATTCCAGTAGATAATGCATGATGAGCCATCTTTTTACTAAGTTCTCTAAAGAAAAACTTACGCTCAATATCATTAGCACACATAGGTTCAACTACAGCAGCAGTTTTACCTGTACCAGTAGCACCTTCGACCATAGTAGCTTCAAACCTAAGTTTTTCAGGTATCATGGCCATTTTACCAGTTTTTTCATCTAAACAAATAGGAGCATCACAGAAATATGCTCTTGGAAGTGCTTTTTTGTTGTTGGCTGCAACTAGCTTAAATCCTTTAAAGTCCTCGAATGATTCAATCCAGTCTGTATCGCCATCTACGATGTTGCCAATATAATAATTCCACATTGGTTTGAATGTAGCAAAAGCAGGAAGTACAGATAAACCGCCAACTGCTGGAGCGATAATTTCCGGTAAATTAGCGCAAATCATTTTGAAGTTACTACTTCTCATAAGAAGCATCCAAACAAATTCATTTGTCCATTGTGCAATCATACCAATAACTATGGCATAAAAACAAAGTGAAAAGAATACAAAGTAGTGCATTGGGTCTCTAAGTGTTTTACGTTTAGGCGAAGCACAAAGAAATATATATCCTAAGAATGGGCAGGCTAAAGCAAAGAAATACCCCCAAGTTGTCCAATACATAGAAAACTCACCTGTAAAGAACACTCTAAAGTATTGTGTAAGCCTCTCAACTCCTAGGACAAGACCAATAGCACCAAAAACATATGCAAAAAATTCGTTTGTATTAATTTTGAGTGGTTTTAGTAAAATATATTCAATTGGGTCTAGTAATTTGTCCAGAATTAATTGTAGCATAAACTACCCTCCATCTATAATATGTACGCTTACGTACAAGCGCAATTCATTGACAATTTTAGCCATATATATTATCCTATATTTTGAGTAAAAATTCAATAGATTTAACGAATTTTATGTAAATAGGAGCGATTTTTAATGAAAATAATTGTTGGATTAGGAAATCCAGGAGAAGAATATAAAAATACAAGGCATAATCTAGGGTTTATGGTTATGGATGGCCTAGAAAAAATTACAAAAATTTATGCAAATAAAAAAAGATTAGATGGTCTTGTTGGAACAGGCAATTACAAAGGTGAGAAGCTTGTTTTAGTTAGGCCTACTACTTATATGAATTTAAGTGGAGATTGTGTCTTAAAGGTGCTTAAATACTATAAAGCAACTCCAAAAGATCTAATCGTAATTTATGATGATATTGATGTTCCAGTAGGAAAAATTAGAATTAAGCCTTCTGGAAGTGCTGGAACTCATAATGGTATGCGAGATATCACCAAAAAGCTTGGTACAAGCGAGTTCTATAGAGTTAGAGTTGGCTCTGGTAGGCCTAGAGAGTTTATAGATTTAGCTGATTATGTCTTAAGTAATATAAAGAAAGAAGAAAAAGAACAAATAGAAAAAGCTGTGGAAAATGCTGCAAAAGGTGTTGTAGAAATTATCGAAGAAGGCATAGACAAGGCCATGAATTCATATAATTAAAGGGGAAAAATGGAAGAAATAATTTGTGAACAAATTGATGATAAAGTATTAGTAATTTGCCTTGAAAATGGTAAAATTGTTGAATTTTATGAGTTTGACACTCAAAATATGCCTATTTCTGGCAACATTTATATTGGTCAGATTACCGATGTTTTGCCCAAAACAAACACTATTTTTGTAGATATTGGCCTAGAAAAATTTGCTTTTCTACAACTGGATAGTTTAGAGAAAAAGTATAAAAAAGGCGATAAAATAGCTGTTAAAGTTAAAAGAAATGCTTCAAAAACCAAAGGGGCAATGCTCACAAACAAGTTTTCAAAGCAAGAAAAAGAAATTGTGGAAAAGGCCCAAAAAGACGATAGTACAGGCTTAATATACGATGTTTCTTCACCTGAAAAATTTGTATATCTTAATTTATTTAGCGAAAAAACGACAAAAGTTTATATAAACAATTTAAAGATTTATTTTGGTTTTCTAAAGTTACTAGGCACTGGCCCTCAAAAAGGGGGGCTTGATGTTCAATATAAAGAAGTGGATTTTTTAGATGAATTTGGCTTAAAAACCGAGTTTTCAAAGATTTTCGATAGAAAAGTTTGGTTAAAATCAGGTGGATATATAGTTATAGATAAGACTGAGGCACTTACTGCTATAGACGTAAACTCTGCCAAATCAACCAAAAGCTCTAAAAATATTGAAGAAATGGCCCTAAAAACCAATGAAGAAGCGGCTATAGAGGCTATGAAGCAGATTCGATTAAGAAACATGGGCGGTATTATAGTAATCGATTTTATAAATCAAGTAGAAGAATCAAGCAAAAAGGCTATTTTGGGCATCTTGAAAAGCGAAAAGTTAAAGGATAGAAGTACTGTAGAAATTGCCGGTTTTACAAAACTTGGACTTGTGGAAATAACTAGAAAGAAGCTATAAAAAGTGTTGATTTTTTGAAGATTACATGTTATATTATATGTCGGTTAAAGACCTAACTTGCTCTATTCTACGAAATAGAGCCGATAGTCCAAAAGGAGGTGCAAAAATGAATAATTACGAATCAATTATCATCATTAATCCAGACCTTGACGAAGAAGCTTGTGCCAAAGTTGTAGAGAGATTTACAGACATGATTGGCAAAGAAGGAAAAGTTGAAGGTACAGAGGCATGGGGTAAAAGAAAATTAGCTTATCCTATTCAAAAGAACAATGAAGGATATTACGTACTAATTAACTTTAGTAGCAACCCAGAGTTTATTGATGAATTAAACAGAGTTTATAACATCACAGACGAAATTATTAAGCATATAGTTGTAAAGAAAGATTAGTTATTAAAAGGAGATTTACGATATATGAACAAAGTAATTTTATTGGGTAGATTAACAAGAGATCCAGAAGTTAGATATACTACTACTAACAATACATTGGTTTGTACGTTCTCATTAGCTGTTAACAGAAGATTTAGAACAGAAGGACAACCTGATGCAGACTTTTTTAACATAGTTGCATGGAGCAAAACTGGTGAGTTTTGTAGCAAGTACTTTAAAAAAGGTCAACAAGTAGCAGTAGAAGGAAGACTTCAAACTAGAAATTATGATGACAAAGATGGTAAAAAAGTTTATGTTACAGAAGTAGTTGCTGAAAACACATACTTTGCAGATTCTCGTAGAGATGGCGAAGCAGGTGGTGCTACTGGCGGAGCATTCCAAGGAGTAGACGCTCCATTTAACGCTCAAGAAGGAGCAAGCGATTTTACACCAGTAACAGATGATGACTTACCATTTTAAAGCTAAAAAGAATGGGGGTAAGTAAATAAAATGGCTGATAAGAAACCAAAAAAATTCAATAATAGAAGAAACAACAATAACGATGATGATTCTATGCCAAGAATTAGAAGAATTAAGAAAAAGGTTTGCATGTATTGTGCAGATAAAAACTTAGTTATTGATTATAAAGATGCTGAAAAACTTAAGAAGTTTATCAGTGAAAAAGGTAAAATATTACCAAGAAGAGTTACAGGTCTTTGTGCTAAGCACCAAAGAGAAGCAACTTTAGCTGTTAAGAGAGCAAGACAAATCGCTCTTCTACCATTTACACAAGAGTAATATTAAAATCTTACGACGTACTAATTATAGTACGTCTTTTTTATTTAATAATTGCATTACAATATTTGTTTATATATAATTAAATTAGGTGATAATTAATGGCAAATAAAGAAGATGAGGTTGCGAAATTAGCTAGAAAGAAGCTAAGAGCAGAAGAAAGACTAAAAAAAATATACTTATTGATTTTTATTTTAATAATAGTAGTTGTATTTTTAAAAAACTACATCAAGAAAAATGTTGTTGAACCCAAAAGTATATATGCGCTTATGGGAAATAATATTACTACAAGTATTTCAACCAAAAATTCACTATATCTTAGAGAATACTCAATTATGCCATTTGCAAGGCTACTAAGTAAACATGAATATGAGACAGCATACAATCTTTGCACAGATGAGTATAAAAAGAGTTTTTCTTTAGACGAATTTATTGAAAGATTCTCAAAAATAGATGCAGACACTATACAAATGAAACAAGTTAAAGCAAGATCAGAGTACTGTTTTGAGGCAAAGGTGGAATATAAAGAAATAGCTCAAAATTTACCTTCTGGTGAGGAGATGCCTTATCATGAAACTACTTATTTCTTGTATCCAAATGAATTCAACAGTGAATTGGTTAAAATAGCTCCAGATGGCTTCTTATACGCATATGAGGATGAAAGTATTAGTCAAAATGGTATTAGTGTTTATATTGAAAAATGTATTGTAAGAAACGATGAAATCTATATTAAAGGAACAATAAAGAACACATCTTGGTTTTCGAAACTTGATATAATGAGCATCGGATTAAGCTATGATGGCGGTATTACAAGTAAAATAGACTATGAAAAGACATTAGAAAAAGGCGATGAAGTAGCCTTTGAGGAGAACATTAACTGTACGTCTTTGATGCTTCCAAACTGCTTCCAAATAGAGCGACTTAAAGACGAAAAAACGATTAGAACGTACTTGTTTTACTTTAAAGATGCAAAATAAGCTTGATTTTTTCCTCTAACCATGCTACAATACCTCTCGTACCTGAGCCTTGGTTTGAGGAATACCACTTTTACTAGGACTTATGGCATATATTGATTATAAAAGGAGGTGCATTTTGATGACAAAACAAGAAATTATTAGCAAATATCAAACGCATGAAGGTGACACAGGTTCTCCAGAAGTACAAATCGCATTACTTACAGAGAGAATTACTCATCTTACAGAACACTTAAAGGTTCATAAAAAAGACAACCACTCTAGAAGAGGACTTCTTATGATGGTTGGACAAAGAAGAAGCTTACTTAAATACTTAGAAGGTATCGATGTAGAAAGATACAGAGCTATAGTAGAAAAATTAGGCTTAAGAAAGTAAAATTTAAGGATAAGGCGACTATTAGTCGCCTTATTTTTTTCTTTTTTTGATGACACTTTTCTCACGAGGGGTGGCTTTCCCAAAAAGAAAATTTTCATTCAACTTGATAATTTCATATCCGTCTAGTAATATTTTAATATACGTAAGTTGTTGAGGAGATTGAATTGCATGAATAAAAAGTTTTTAATGATTATAGGCATTTTACTAATTATTATTATCATTTTTGCTATTGCTTTGTATAATCATTTTTTCGGTATAAGAGTTAAAGTTGGAGATTATATTGATTATGAAAAATATATAAATTCTAGTACTATTACCATAAGTAAAGAAGATAGTGGATTTTACGAGGATGTAAAAACGGCAACCGATTCAACCACAAAATGGAGAGTAGTACATTTAGATAGCAAAGATAGAAAAATATGGCTCGTTCCAGAAGAACCAGTAAGTGAAGTTGGTTTAAAAGGAATGCTTGGTTATTTAAATGGCGAAAAAATAATTAATGATGCTTGTAGAGAATTATATAGTAGTGAAAAATTATCTGTAGAGGCTAGGAGCATGACGACCGATGACTTAGATATTGCCACAAGATATGATAAATCACTTTATAAAAACCAATTTGCAGACTATGGTAAAACTCGCGAAGTTACATGGCGTGACGAGTTTTTGCAAGATTCTTTTATTGGCTATTCATATAATATAAAAGGCGAAAAGCAAGAAAATCAAATTAAAGGTGGAAGCATTGTTGTAGATGAAAATAACAATTATGAATACATCTGTCCAGAAGAAGATAACCCTGTAATAATTACGCAGACCTATTATTCATATAATCCAAAATTGGAAAATAAAACAGTCGGAAAAATATTATCTGAAAAACTTGGATGGCTTTCATCTAGCTGTGTTTATGCTAATGAATTATGCGCTAACTTTTGTATAAGACATGTAAGTGCGAATGCTCTAGGTGCACATAGTATGGTAGATTCAGCACGTGCTACTGGAGGAGCAAAAGAAGGAATTAGGCCATTAGTAAAATTGAGTTTTAAAACAAATTTAGAATTAACAAATTCATTAGATGAATATAACTGCTATGAAATAAAAATTAAAGAATAGGTGGTAACACATATAATGAAAAAAGCAATAATTGTTGTCGTTATTTTAATACTACTTTATATAATAGCTTCGGTTTTAATAACAATAGAAAATAACAAAGAAATAGTCACATCTACAGATATTGTAGCTAGTATTAAAGATGGAATTATTAAAGTTGGAGACTATATAGACTATGAAAAATACATTGATGGTTTAAGCTATGAAGTTCATAGTGGAGAAAGTGGACTAGACAGTGTTCAAATAATAAAACCGAACGAAGGATTATGGCGTGTTATAGAAGTTGATAATGAAAATAATCAAATACTAATTACACTTTGCCCCGATCCAAGTGGCGAAATTAATTACTTACAATTATGCGGAATTAATGGATATATTAATGGTCTTAATATAATAGATGATGTTTGTAATATAAATTATAGTTCCGAAAAATTAGACACACACGCAAGAAGCATTACTATAGAAGATGCCTGTAGATTTGTTAACTTTGATGGAAAAGCTTATAGTAATAAAAAAATAAAATATGGCGAAGAAATTGAATTTATATCTGGTGAATTTTTAGATGGATATAAAGATAAAAACGGTAATATTATTAAAAATAGTATTAAAGGTGGAACTATAGAAAAAGAAATAGTTTCGGGCATTAATCTAATCAAAGCCTCAGAACAATCACCAGTAACAATGACTGAAGACTTTTTCTATTTTAACACTTCGATTTGCAATCCACTTATGGCTGAGATTTTTGGAATGGATTGGTTTTGGTATGCATCATCAAGTGAGATGATTATCAAAGAAGGCGAAGAAATATTTGGGGTGTTTTGTATAAGAGCTGGCAATGGAACTAACACTTATGTGCATTATTGTTTTGCACAAGATAAACAACCAATAGACCCAGGCATTTCACAAGTAAAGCCAATTGTAGCATTAAAAGGAGACCTAAAAATAGAAAAAACATCTAAAAAAGGTGAAGAGAAAGAATATAGTAATTGGGTTATAAAAGCGGAAAATTAATTTTTTCCGCTTATTATATGCTTAAAAAAGGTTGAATTTTGACAAATCTTTTAGTAAAATATCTACGAAATTTTGGAAGTTACGTAATAGTAGGTGTAAGCTGTGAACACATTTTTTGACATATTATGTGTGTTTAGAGCTTACAACTACTGTAATTTGCCAAATTTTCAAAATATAATAATGTAGCGAAGCTACAAGAAGGAGAAAAATATGTTAAAAAGTTACAGTATGGAATTAGCAGGTCGTCCACTTACTATTGAAACAGGTAAGATGGCAGCACTTGCTAATGCTAGTGTTTTAGTAAAGTATGGCGACACTTGTGTATTAGTTAATGCTACAGCTTCTAAAGCACCTCGTGAAGGAATCGATTTCTTTCCACTTTCAGTAGATTACGAAGAAAGACTTTATTCAGTTGGTAAAATTCCAGGTTCTTTCAATAGAAGAGAAGGAAAACCAGCAGATAAAGCTATTTTAGTAGGACGTGCAATTGATAGACCAATTCGTCCACTTTTCCCAAAAGATTTAAGAAATGATGTATGCATTGATGC
>JAEEGL015836472.1_pt1 | contig 10504 bp, 11 predicted proteins | sample 9134231 | NCBI WGS metagenome assembly JAEEGL01 (sample SAMN16246548, study PRJNA631951) | gut metagenome | biome: gut microbiome; feature: rumen; material: fiber-attached | host: Bos | place: Iran: Karaj | collected 2018-10 | reverse complement strand
CGGCTGCCGGTGTCACTGGTATGATTATTCCGGATCTTCCTTTTGATTTTGATGAAGGCCTGACTGCTGCCTGCCGTGCCAATGGAATGGAAAATATTCCTGTAGCAGCGCCGAGTATGGCTCCTGAGCGTCTGGACAAGCTTGCTCATGCAGGCTTCCCCTACATCTATGCGGCACTTCGTACAGGCATCACCGGAACAGATACAAAAATCGATGCCGCTACCCTGAATTTCTTAAAGAAGGCTGCTGCCGGAGAAAGTAAAATCTATGGAGGCTTTGGTATTTCGAAAGGGGAACAGGCAAAGGCTCTGGCTTCTGAAGTAGAAGCAGTAGTTGCCGGTTCTGTTTTTGTAAGACTGATTACTGAAAATAAAAATAACCCGGACGCTCTTTACAAAGCAGTCCGGGCTAAAGCAGAAGAATTAACAGGGTTGTCGGGTTAAGCCTGACAATGAAAGTTATTATTCTCCAAACTTTTTAATCAGTTCTTCGTGATTTTTGCAGCCGGTTTTCATGTAGATTCGGGACAGGTAATTTTCAAGAGAGCGCTCTACTATGTTCATTTCTTTTGCAATCTGAGGGCGTGTTTTTCGTTCAATCAGCTTTTTGAAGACAACCTGCTCCTGGCGGGTCAGACCATCGAAAATTGTTCTGTAGGTAAAAAGGGGAGAAACGAGAGTCTGCTGAACGTAGGTCTGGCCGGCGATAACGGTTTCAATTGCGGCAAACAATTCACTTTCCGGGGCCGACTTTAACACAAAGCCTTCTGCGCCGCCTTCAAGTGCAAGTGATACAATTCCTGGCTTTGCGTACATAGAATAAACAATTATCTTTATGGAAGGAAGCTTTTCTTTTACCTGACGTAAAATATCAAGGCCGCTTTCTTCGCCTAAAAATAAATCAAGAATAATAATATCAGGAAGTTTAGATTCTTCTTCAAGCTCCTTTAATTTTTCAAGGCATTCAGATTTTGAAAAAGCATAGCCTACGCAGGTAAAGCGGCTGCGCTGGCCAATCAGTTCGCGGATTCCTCTATTTGTAAGCGTGTGGTCTTCTACAACAAAAAACTTGATTTTATTATTTTCTTCAACCATTCAGGCCACCTCCATTAGAATGTGTAGTATTAGAAACTGGCTTAAAAATTCGGATTTGTGTACCTTCTCCCGGAATCGACGAAATCAAAAAATCAGCTCCAATAAGCTGGCAGCGCTTTTTCATTCCCACAAGACCAAAATGCTTTGTCTTATCATAAAACTCTGCATCACTGTCAAAACCGCAGCCGTCATCACTTATAAAAATATAAAGGCCTTTTTCTTCATTGTCGCTCGCGTTTCTTATGAGAATTACTGCTTCTTCGGCTTGGGCATGTTTAATGATATTTGTAAAAGATTCCTGTACAACTCTGTAAAGATTCAGAATATCATTTTCATCTAAAAAAGAAGTGTCTGTTTCGTCGGGCATTGAAAGCCGGAATTTTACTTCGCAGTTTTCAGCCAGTGAAGTACAAAGATTTACAAGATTTGCTTTTAAATCTTTTTTAGTGATGTCGGCTGGGGAGAGGTTGTAGCTTATAAGACGTACCTGCGACAGGGATTTATTCAGAATCTCCACTACCTGCGGAAGATTAGCTGTCCCATCTTTTTTTTCAAGAAGATTTCTGCAGTAACGTAAATCCTGTGCTACTGTATCGTGCAGCTCGCGGGCAATTCTGGAACGTTCTTCTTCCTGCCCGTGAATTGTGTACAAAAGATATTCATTGGAGTCGCGCAGATTTTTTTTAGATTTTAAAAAGCGGATTAAAATCAGCACGCATACAAAAATCATCACAAAAAAAAGAATATCAAAAACAATAAACACAGTTATGTAATTCTGAATGATGTGCTCGAGTTCTTCTATTGTTTGTGTATGATTCATTTTTGCCTTCTGTCTATGAGCCGTTCTGCCAGCCGGTAAATTCCATAGCCTGCAAAAGTTGCAATACAGCGGTCTGCAAAAGATATTGGAATCTGAGCCAGAATGCAGGAAAGAAGCAGACTGAAACGATGCTGAACAAAGGACTCTGTAAAAGTTTTAATAGGATTCATCATATCGGGAACGTCATAATAAATATAATGAAAATAATCGATTATTCCGCTTGAAATAATTGTGCACAATGAAGAGAGTAGGGCAATGAGAACCAGATACAAAATCGTAATTGGTGGTGAGATTTTGAACTCTTCTTTTCTGCGGGCAAAAAGCCAGGTTGAAAGAACAATCAGAATTCCGCAGATTGTGTAAAAGAAAATGAAAGGATCTGTAACACCTTCCCTGCAAATCCAGATAAGTGAATTTATAAGATTATATCCCACAGAAACACAAAGCGCCGGAATAAGCCCGCAATAGAAAACTACAGCCACTGTAAAAATCGTATCAAAAAAGAGTGGTATATTTAGCACGTGATAAAAAATATCACAGGTAAAAAAATTCAAAATTTCTGCGATAATGCAAATAATAAGAGTTCTAAGAGGCTTAGGCATATCATTCAGTATATCACAGAAATTTTGGTTTGTGGCGGAAATCATTTTTTAGAATTCTTTTTTCCTTTCTTAGTTTTTTGATTTTTGGTGGCGGAGTTTTTTTTATTCTTTTTTGGAATTATATTCATTTCGTCTAGGATTCTGTCAAGTTCTTTTTCATCTATGTCATCTAAATCATCAAAATCAAATTCATCAATTTCTTCTGAATTGTTCTTTGTTTTTGATGGTTTTATAGGATTTGGTTTGCTAACTGGATTATTATGAGCTGGTTTTACAGATGGTTTTTCAGCCTGGTTTACAATATAGACTTCCATAAATTTTTCTAAACTTGCCGGAACGGTAGCAGAGAAAGTCTTTATTATGCCTCTAACATTATAGTATTGAGTATCATTTTTTTCTTCTATGTAAAGAATATTTTTAGGATTAAGAAAGGTAAATTGCTCTGTAATAATCCATTTCATTTTCGTAAATTTCATCAAAATAGTATCCAAATATGAATTGTAATAATGGTAGGTTTTGATTTCTCCAGAAACCAGGTATACTCTGGTACCATTAATTCCATCTTCTGTTCCTATAGCTGCAATGTTATCTAACCTGTAAAGAGTTTTGTCAATCAACAACCATTCATCGTTTATGTTCATTTTCATAATTTTTCCTCCTTTGCTTGTCAGAAAACAAATATGAGTGCATATCCCCATACAATAATTCCACCAATTACTTTTGCTGCTGTTGGCGTAAAAGTAAATACAGGTAATCCTGCGTCTAATAGAATGAATATAACAAAAAGCTCTAATAGTGTAGCTAAAATTGTTTCCCAGACAGTGCAATGTAAAACCTTATAATTACAATAAATGAGTGAAAATATGATACAAAAGCTGATAAACATTCTAACGTTTCCCATGACAGTTGCAGGTACCATAATTTGTGTACCAAAGAATATGTTTCCAAGAATTTCAATGGCAAAATCAATAACGCAACCCAAGGTTCCAGCAATCAAATTATGTTTTACAAATTTTGGAAGTCTTGGTATTCGTATTTTTGGTTTAAATTTCATATTAGATATCTCACATAATATTGGCGCGTAATTAAATACTTCAAAGTTTTCTTTAAATAAAATGTAAGTTTGAAAATCTCATCTGGCAAGAGTTCCTTTTCATAAGAAAATAGTGACAATCTGCATAAAAATCAGTGAAAAAATCACTGAAAATAATGTAAAAATTCATACGAATTTATGAAAACCCACTCACTATGAATTGAAGATTTAGACTTAGAATATTCATGAATTATTATGGCAGATAAAGAAATCAAAATACTTAAAATCAGCGATGTTAAAAGAACGTTGGCTAAGTTAAATAAACTACGAGATCAACCGCATTCTCGGCTTTTATCATGGGAGCATTGTATTCAGCAATTCGCGTTTGTATGTTCTGATTTAGAAAAAAACAATCTCACAGTAAAAGATATAAATGAAGATAAAATAGATTTCTTAAGCATTCATCTTGGCTTTTATCTGGCAAGCTGGGGAATGATGCGGGGGTCTACTGAACTGTTAGATAAAGACTATAAAATTCATATTCCAGCTGTGAAAGTTATTCTTAAACATTATCATTTATTTGGAAAAGACTTATTAAATAACACATCAGAAACTCTTCTAGACGAATTATTTACATTTGAAACTAAACTGAAAAAATCTTATGTTTCAGGAAAAAAAGATGGCTTAAAAAAGGTAAGTGATACACTTATAACAAAAATTATTATGGGAGCATTAGGAATTGTTCCTGCTTATGATACTCAGGTAAAAAACTCATTAAGTAAATATCAAATTTCAACTCAACAGTTTAATAAGAGTTCAGTCACACAAATTTGTAAATATTTCTCTGATGAAACTAAGAAAAAAATAAAAACGGAAATTGAAAATTATACAAATGAAATGAAAAAGAAATGTCCGTATTATACCAATATGAAGACAATTGATGCTCTTCTTTGGTTGCTTGGAAAGTAATGCATGAAAAAATGCATTTATTTTTCCGTCCGTCGGGCGGTCGCCTTGAAAAACAGGTTAACTTATTCTATGGGAGAAAAATATGACTTATACAAAACCGCAGATTATCGCACAGAATTCTTCTTCTGGAAGTTATGCCGCAGGATGTCCTGGTGAAGGTCCATTCCGTGGTCCAAGTGATTGTAATGCTTGTAATCAGCATCTTTAATAGTCAGTAGCAAAACAAGCAAAACGACACATGTTGTGGGGATCCTGCAACATAAAATTAAAAGGATCCATTTTTTATTAAGCAGAGGAAAGACTAATGTTTTATAAACTTAAAAAAGACGCACATGTTTCTATCTATAATGGGTATGGTTATATTATTAGTACGGGATTAAATAAAATGAGTGAAGTGGATCCTATGGGTGCAGTCTTTTTGAGTGCTTTAAAACCACAACCTCAATCATTAGGTCAGTTGGTTGATATCTTATTAAAACAATTTGCAGATGTTGATAGAGAAATCTTAAAAAATGATGCAAAAGAGTTTTATGACAACTTTGTCAGTGCAGGTTTTTTGATTAAAGCTGATACAATAGCTCAGATAGACACAATAAATGACTCTTTAAAATATGTCCAAGCTGATATGAATAATGCCAGTATCAATTTCTATTTACCCGGTCTTGATTTGGATTATATCAACTTCTTTACTTATTTTGCAAAGTATACAGTTCAGCATAAAAGCTGGTTTATGGAAAATTCCAGAATTGCAAGTTTTTATGGAACTTTCAAAAATACAATATGGGCAGGCGGAAGATTATCCCTGGGAATGGCGACTTCTCCAATAGATATGGAGAGAACAATATATAAAATTAATGATGCTGGTATTGCTGCTCGTTACACATTTACTAATAATTTTATAGAAGAAAAACATTTAAATGATACACTTTGCAATCTTGCAATGGAAATGGCAAATAATGGGAAAAATGAAGTTCTCGTGAATTCTCCAGTTCTTGAAAACTATCTGCGTAAAGAGTATCCAAAATTTAAGTTTATTCAATCAATAACGGCATGTCAGAATGATATAGAAAAAATAAATGTGGCAACAGAAAAATATGATCTTGTTGTACTGGATTTTCATGAAAATAAAAATCTGGCTTTCTTAGAAAAAATCAAAAATAAAGACAAGATAGAAATATTGATTGACGGATTGTGTCCTAATTCTTGTAACCGCTCAAAAGATCATTATTCAAATATTTCAAGAATAAACTGCTATCAGGGAAATGCAAATCATGAATACAGCTGCCTAATCAATAAAGAGAGCTCAAAGAATTTTTATGAAGGGTTAAGACAAAGAAAAGAAAACAATCTTACTTTTGAGGAAGTATATAAAGATTATTATGATATGGGCTTTCGTCATTTTAAGCTTGTAGGAAGAAATGAGTTTAATTTCTATGTCTTGGAAAGTCTTGTTTACTATCTTGTTAAACCAGAATTTCGAGATGAAGTTCGAGCCGATTTAGCTACGTATTTTATTGAATATATGATTAAGGCTTATGGTGGAACAATAAGACCTACCCTGGATTTTCCCGGTGAGATGTAGATGAACACTTGTCAATTTAAAAACTTAGAATTAGAAATCTCTAATCCATGCAATGAACATTGTCTGCATTGTTATCGTGATTGTCTGAATAAAAGAAAAGAATTTATGACAGTAAAAATGGTAACAAATGTTTTAGAGCAGGCAATAAAACTTGGAGTTTCTAATGTAGTAATTACAGGCGGAGAGGTTCTATTAAATCCACAATGGCAACTTATATGTAAAATTATAGATTCTTTTGGTTTAAGGTTTTCAATTTTAACTAATGGAACATTAATGACAGAAAAAGATATAGATTACATTAAGACCCTGATAAATTTACGGCAAGTTCAAATTTCTTTGTATGCTATTGATGAAGATACTCATGACAAAATAACAGGACTAAAGGGGAGTTGCAAAAAGACAAAGGATGCAATCTCTTTATTACGAGATAGAAATATTCCTCTTTTTGTAAGCTGCCCGGCAATGCAGGAAAATAAAGATTTTTTTCCTGATGTTATGAGAAAAATGAATTCTGAAAATATTAATAACTGCATAGATTTGATGATTTTCGGCTCTAGTGATTATAAAGGAGATAATTTAAAACATTGTCTTACAGTAAAGGATATCAATAACTTTTTTTCTGTTGCAATGGAGAATAGAGGGGAACTGGCTTATATTTTTAAAAAAAGTAATCCAGTATGTTTGTCACAGATTAGTTTTTATGGTGGTGCAACGCAAAACCTTTGTATAGGAGCTGACGGTACTATTTATCCAATGATAGGCTGGTATGAGCCGCTTGGAAATATAAGAGAGAATAGTTTAAAAGAGATTTTTTATGACAATCTGTTGTTGAAAAAAATACGGACAATAAAAGCTCAAGATATTCCTGAATGCACTGTATGTACTGCATCAGACTTTTGTGGATTTTGTCCAACTACACACTTAACAGCAAATCATGGAGAACTATATAAACTTAATAAAACATATTGTAAGTATGTACATTTAATAAAACAACTGGCAAAGCAGAGAGACGATATTTTAGAGGCTCTTGAAAAAAAGGAGGATTTAAATGTTTTATAGACAAAAGAGAGATACGTATATACGAAATTATGATGGAGTAGGATATATTACATCAACAGGTATTTTTAATGATCGTTGTACAAATGAAAGTGGTACAGTATTCCTTTGTGCTTTAAATCGTAATCCACAGAGTCTTGATGAACTGGTTGATAAAATAATAGTGAATTTTAAGGATGTTGATAGAGAGACCATTCTTACTGATGCAAGAAGCTTTTATGATAGTCTGGTGGAGGATGGCTTCATTGTAAGAGGTGAATCTGAGAATGAATTAAATAAAAACGATACAGGCTTTACTTATCAATCAGTTCAGCCAGTAACTATGAGAAAGGATTTTTCGCCTGCTATTCAACGAGCTGATGCATCAACTCAGGAATATCTTGAACAGCATTTTAATGGTAAACCTCATCTTACAAGTTTTCAAATTGAGCTTACAAGCAAATGTAATGAAAGATGTGTACATTGTTATATACCACACAAATTCAAACTTTATAATATAGAGGATGAGCTTTATTATTCTGTCCTGGAGCAGCTTTCAAAATTAAATGTACTCAATGTTACCTTGAGTGGTGGTGAGCCTATGATGCATCCTCATTTTAAGGATTTATTACGTGCCGCAAAAAAAGATGATTTTTATGTAACAGTGTTATCAAATCTTACATTACTTGATGATGAGATGATTAAAATCTTGAAAGAAGGAAATGTTTCGGCCGTTCAGGTTTCACTTTATTCAATGATACCAGAGCATCATGAATCAATTACACAACTTAATGGCAGCTTTGAAAAAACAAAAAATGCAATACTTCGTTTAATTGAAAATGATATTCCTGTTCAAGTAAGTTGCCCAGCTATGAAAGGAAATAAAGATGATTATCCAGATGTAATAAAATGGTGTCATGAACATAAAATACGTGCACAGACAGACTATATTATGATGGCAAAGTTTAACCATGAAACAGATAATCTTGCAAACCGCCTGTCGGTAGAAGAAGCTGGAGTTTTAATAAAAAATATAATAAAGGATGATGTTGATTATCAAAGATTTGTTATAGCTCCTGATTTTGTAAAAAAATGTAATGAGTTTCAATTTAATGGTGAAAGGCGTCTGTGTGGAGTAGGAATTTCTAAATGTTGTATGGTGGCAAATGGAAATGTATATCCATGTCCTGGCTGGCAGGAGATGATACTTGGAAACCTAAATGAGAATTCTCTGGAAGAAATATGGAATAATTCAGAAAAAATAAAATGGCTCCGTTCTTTAAGATTTAAGGATATGGGGAAAGGTGAGTGTTGTAAGTGCGATAAGGCAGCCTTCTGTACCCCATGCATGGTACGTAATGCTAATGAAAGTCCTACTGGAAATCCTCTTGAAATCAATAAACATTTCTGCGCCGTTGCTGCAAAGAACAAACAGATTGTTCTTGAATGGAGAGAAAAAATATTGAAAGAATTGGGGGAAGAGTAGAAACTCTACATATTTCATTATATGGAATCATTTAATATTTGCGTGAAAATGGAGATTAATGGGGCATTACAAAATGTTGGAAAAATATCTGGAACATCTTTTAATGATGCATGTTTTATCTATGATGAAGCCTACCTTAGATGTCCACAAAGTCATGCAATTTCCATAAGCTTACCGCTTTCTAAAAAGGCTTTTTCTCCTAAGGAAACAAGAAACTATTTTGAAGGTTTTTTGCCGGGTGGTTTTAATCGTAAGTATTTAATTAATTCTCTGCAAATCGATGATAATGATTATATATCATTGTTGAAATATTTTTCTAACGAATATTTAGGTGCAATAAAGATAAGTAATGATTCTACTGAAGAAGACTTTGATTATAAACTTATTGATCTGGGAGAATTAGATTTTCAAGAATCAAACAAAAGCAATTTCTCTTTAAGCGGCGCTTGTAGAAAAGTAAGTCTTTACTATGATGAAAAAAATAATAAGTGGTATTTACCTAGAGGTGGAACGCCAGGTAATTACATTATAAAACGGTGCAATGATTCTTATGAAAACCAGATTATAAATGAGCAGTTATGTCTTATAACAGCTCAAAAGCTTGGGATTGAAATTCCTGAAAGCTTTATAATAAAGAATGAAAACAAACAAAATCCAGCATTGTTATTTGCATCAAAAAGATATGATTGTTATTCAGATGCTAACTCAAAGTTTGTTGAAAACTTGTCTGTGCCGTATAGACTTCATCAGGAAGATTTTTCTCAGGTATTAGGAATCAATCTTTCAGAAAAATATGAACCAGAAGGAAAACATTACTTAAAATCAATTTTTGATATTCTTCGTTTATATTCTTCAAATCCAATAAAAGATCAGAAAGCATTTTGGAAAATGTGTATTTTCAATTATTTTATTGGGAATACAGACAATCACATAAAAAATTATTCTCTTGTTTATAGTAAAGATTTAAGCTCAGTAAAAATGGCACCTTTTTATGATGTTATGAGTACTTTAATTTATGAAAATGTAACAAGGAAAATGGCTTTTAGAATTAATCAAAAAATAAATATTGATGAAATTACGAGAGAAGATTTTAAAAAGGAAAGAAAACTTATAGACTTAGATGAAGAATTTGCATTACAAGCTTTTGATGAACTTCAAATGAATTTTAAAAATGCATTATTACAATCTGAAGAAGAACTTGTGGCGAATGGATTCTTTCAAGCAAAAGAAATTGCGGAAAGAATAATACAACTACAATTTTTCAATAAATATAAATTGTAAGAAGGAGAGGCTATGCAGAAAACATCCGAACTCGAAGAATACAAATCAAAAGCCCTGGAAAATGTTACCGCTCGTTTTGATGCGGTAAACGAAAAAACACTGAAGATACTCGAGGCCTTCATATCAGAGGGATATAAGAAGATGCTTGAAAATCTTCGACTGTATATAAATGATGAAGAGCAGCGTACGAATCCGGAGGTTATTGCCGACGCTGCTTTTGTTTTGAAAAAATCTGGATTTTTTGGAAAGACAATGGCAGAGGATGTTATTAAAGAATTGACAAATCAGGAATTGTCGCAATTTAACTGTCATAGCGATGAGTTCTTTAAAAAGAATCCTATTCTTACTGCGAATGTTGAAAACTCTTATTTTGTTTTTAATGATATCAGGTATCTTGGTGTTCTGGAAATTCAGGCGATTATTCGTCAGGTAGACAGGCAGCTTCTGGCACGTGCCTTAAAAAAAGCAGATACGGTAGTTAAAGAAAAAATACTGACTAGTTTTACATGGGAGGCGTCAGAGGAGTTAAAACATGAAATTGATTTTCTGGGGCCAATGAAGCTTTGTGATATAGAAAAAGCACAGGTTGAAATCACTAAGAT
>JAEEGL015465782.1_pt1 | contig 10504 bp, 12 predicted proteins | sample 9134231 | NCBI WGS metagenome assembly JAEEGL01 (sample SAMN16246548, study PRJNA631951) | gut metagenome | biome: gut microbiome; feature: rumen; material: fiber-attached | host: Bos | place: Iran: Karaj | collected 2018-10 | reverse complement strand
TTAAATGTTTTTAAAACTCCTGGTGCCATATAATAATCAAAGGCTGGTATTGATTGACCTCCGTGTTGATCATTTTGATTTGATTGGATTGCAATTGCAGCAAGAGCACTATAAGATAAAATATCATTAGGTGTTCTCAAATGTCCATGACCAGTTGAAAAACCTCTTTTAAACAATCTATCAAGTTCAATTTGCATACAAGTTGTTGTACCCATAGCAAGAAAATCCATGTCATGTATATGAATATCACCATCATCATGAGCATCAGCAAATCTCTTTTTCATTAAATAAGCTTTTGCAAATTCTTTTGACACAGTACTACCATATTGAAGCATAGTACCCATAGCACTATCACCATCAATATTAGCATTCTCTCTTTTTGTATCATCTTCATTTGCTGATTTAAGTCCTAAACCTTCTAAAGTCTTTAAAAACTTATGTCTTTTCTTATCATCAAAAAACATTTCTCGAGACTTTGCTCTTCTTTCACGATATTCAGAAAAAGATTCACAAACCTTATGATATCCCTGCTTATTTAATTCCAACTCAATTAAATCTTGAATATCCTCTATTTTAATTTTGTCTTCATTTTTATAATCCTTATCAATCTTCTTTATAACACCCATATATACTTTATTTACATCTTTTTCTGTATATACAGTACCATCTTCTGCTGGTTCATTTAGAACAGCTATATTTTCAAAGCCTTTCTTGATAGCAAGAGCAATTTTATTACCATCAAAATCAACTTTTTTACCATTTCTCTTAACTACTATTAAATCATTTTTTGTTGTAACTTCCATACTTCTGTCTCCTATCTTTTTATGTCTAAATTATATCATGATAGAAAAAAAAGTCAACACATTTTTGCTAACTTTTTTTAATTTTTATAAATTTTACATTTTTAAATTATGTATTTTTCTAATTATTACCTTTTTTTATATATTTACATAACAACCATTTTATTATAACAGATAAACGTAATTTTATAGTAAATTATATTTTTTGCAATTTTCCTGTTTTTTTAACAATTTAATTTTATTCATAAATGGTATTTTTAAATTTACTATTCATTTACAAAATTATTTTTGGCATTTTTCACAGTAATAAGTTCCTCTTCCATTAACTTTAATCTTATCAATAATAGTACCACAGTTTATACATTTATCTCCTTCACGATTATGTACAAGTAGATTATTTTGAAATCTCCCATGAACTCCTTCACTTGATTCATATGATTTAATAGTAGTACCACCTAGTTCAATAGCTTTTTCAAGCACCTCCCTAGTATACTTAATAATATCAGAAAGTTCAATATCACCTAATTCATTACACTTCTTCAAAGGATTAATACCACTTAAAAACAAAATTTCATCAGCATATATATTACCAATCCCTGTAATAATTGATTGATCCAAAAGAACAGTTTTTATAGGTAATTTTTTACTTTTATATTTTTCTTTTAAATAATTAACACTTAATTCAATATCCCAAGGTTCTAAACCTAAATCAGATAAAGGTGGCATACTATATATTTTATCTTTCTCTATTAAATGAAATTTGCCAAATTTACGAGTATCATTATACCTTAATTCTGTGTCATCATTAAATCTAAATATTAAATGTTCATGTTTATCAATCTTATCTCCATGTTTTCTTAAATGATACTTTCCTTCCATTCTTAAATGACTAAGTAAATAATAATCATTAAGTTCAAACATTAACCACTTACCTCTTCTTTTAATATCAATAATAGTTTGATTTTTTATTTGCTTTTTAAAATCATCAACGCTAGGATAATCTATTAAATTATATAATATCTCTACACACTTAATTGTTTTATTTAATATTTCTAATTTTAAAGTATTCTTTACTGTTTCAACCTCTGGTAATTCTGGCATATTAACTCCTTAAATTTTTACTAATCATTTCAATATCTTCCGTTAATTGTTCTATACGTGCAATTACCCTACCTGCTTTTACTTCATCTACTCCACTTTTACTAATAGATAATAATTGTTTTAATTCATCAATAGTTAAATTAGAAGTAAAAAAAGTAGTTAAATGATTATCCATACGATATTGAAGTAATGGACACAATATTTCATCTCTATTCCACTCTGTTACCTTTTCTGCACCAATATCATCTATTAATAAAATTTCAACATTTTTAACATAATCAAACTTTTCATTAAAATCATTATAAAATGCTTGTCTTAAAAATTCAGGCCAAAATATTATCGCACTTTTAACATTCTGTTTAGCTAATTCATTTAAAATTGCAGCTACCAAATAACTTTTACCACACCCAAAATTTCCATGAAGATATAATCCTTTTTGATGAGGATTATCTTTATAACTATCTAAAAAATCAAGTAACCAATTAATAACCTTAAATCTTTTTTTATCTGTTTTATATATATCATTAATAGACGCATTTTTAAGTTCTACAGGTATATTAAAATATTTTATATTATTTAAATATTTCTCTTTATTTACCAAATCATTTTTAAATTTACAAGGTTTATATTCAAATATTAAGTTATCACCATTTACCCTCGGTAAATAAGCAAAACCCTCCATTTTATTCTTACAATTAACTAACCCTTTACAATTACAACAATTTTTAAATTCACAAGCTGATTCTTCCAAAATAGAAGTATATTTCATAAGTATATTATCATCAATTTTTAATTTACTAACAAAAGATTTAAAATTTTTATCTTTCAAACTTTCTTTGTATTCCTTAAGTAAATCAGTTTTATGATTATTTATCTCCTCAACATTATTTAATATATTATGCATAATATACCTACTTCCTATTTAATCTAGCTTCTAATGCTTTTATATCATCACTACTAGCCATTTCTTCTTCAATAGCCTGATCTAACCATTTAGGAGATACTTTCCTTTCTTTAGTATTATCTTTCCTAACAGGCTTCTTCTTTTTATATTCCGCTTCTGCAAAACTCATCGCATCTTCAACAGTCTCTATATTACTCCTACTCCATTGTGAAGCAATAGTCTCTACATATGATCTTGTTAACTTATTATTATTTATCTTCAAAACATAATCAATTAATACATTAACAACACCAGGTTTTAAATTTAAATCGACTAATAAATAAGCTATAATATTTAAATCTGAACTAGTAGGATTACCAGTTTTATATTTACTTCTTATAAAATCATATGGACTAGTTGTTTCAAACATATAAATCATTTTAGAACGATTAGAATTATCTTTTATATTTTTTCTTAAATATTCTGGTTGATTTTTATAAATCAAACTAGGTAATTTCCCCATATTTTCAAAACTATAATATTTATTAGCATTCTCAAGTAAACTTTTTTTATCAATACGGTGATTTACACCAACAGAATTTCTTATTAATTCTACCATAGAATCATTATCATAATTATAAATATAAGAAACTTTATATATTAATTCCTTAACTTCCTTTGTAATACTTTTAGAACTTAAAATTTCTTCTGGTATTAAAGAAAGAATTACATTTATATCAATATCAGTCAATATCTCTAAATTACGATATCTTGACTTTTTTAAATCATGAATTATATTGTTAGAAATAGGATTACTACCATATTCAAAAACATCACTAAATTTAGAAGTAATATCATTATATTCTTTTAAATTTAATTTAGGCAAACTAAAATAACTAATTACTTTCTCATATTCAACTTTACCAATATTATTATATAAAGCAGTACTAAGTAAAGGATTATTCATAAAAGCAGACACTGACAAAGGAGAATATAATTCATATACATAACTATTAATACTGCCTTCTTTTAAATAAGTCTTAATAAGTCCTAACGCCTCTAATTTAACTCTGGCATCATCAAATTCATTAACAGTAATCATCATATTATTTATGACATGACTATGTGCCCATTCATTAGACATAAGTTCATATTTATCTAAATAAGACCATAAAGTAAAATATAAACTAACAGCAGTATTACCAACTAAAGGTTGATATAACAAATTAAGTATTTTACGATCAGAATTATGCAGCACTGTTTTATTTACAACAATAAAAGTATCAGCCGGTAATATTGTATGCATTTACTTCCTCCTACAAATATCTTTTAATTTACAATTAGTACAATTAGGATTTATTGCCTTACAATGATATCTTCCAAAAAGTACTAATTGATGATGTAATCTTGATAATTTCTCTTTAGGAATTTTTTTCATTAATTTCTTTTCTATTATTAAAACATCATCACTATCTTTAGCTAATTTTAATCTAACACTTACTCTTGATACATGCGTATCAACAGCAATACATGGTTCATTAAACAAATTAGCTAAAACAACATTAGCAGTCTTTCTCCCTACGCCAGGTAAACTTTCCAAATAAACTCTATTATTAGGTACCACTCCATTACAATCAATAATTAAATGATTAGCAATTAATTTAATATTATTAGCCTTTTTATTAAAAGTTCCAATCGGTTTAATAATTTCTATTATATCATTAATATCTGCACTATTTAATTCTTTCAAACTAGGATATTTTTTAAACAAAATATCTGTTACCATATTAACCCTTTTATCTGTAGTTTGTGCACTTAACATAACAGCTATTAATAATTCATAATCTTTATTATAAATTAATTCACAACGAGGATTTGGAAAAAGTTCATCTAAATAATCAATTATTCTCGTTATCATTTAGCCAATCATAATCAAATAATTCTTGTTTTTTATTACTCTTTTTATTTCCTTTAAATTCTTGTTTATTTTTTTCTACATCCTCTTTTGTTTTAATTCCTTTTTTATTCCATTCATTAATAATACGATCAATATATCTGAAATTATTAACTCCATTATAAATAGCTTCCTTTAAAGCAAGTAAAATAATCTCTTCGCTACAAGTAGTTAACCATCCATTAATTATTTCATACTCCATAGGTGATAAAGTCCTACCTAATTCTGTTTCAAAAGAATCATATAGTCCTTTAGGCTTATCTATTTCTTTTTCTTCTTTAATTATTAAAAAAGCTAACTTTTCATATAAAGAATCTAAATTAACAACTTCCGTTCTAATATTATTTATCTTAACAAGTTCAACTTTCATAATACCCTTTTCAGATAAATTATTAATACTCTCTAATACTTCTGGAAAAGGTACATCCAAATCTTTTCCTATTTGTTTAGGATTATATGTATTTTCATTGATTAAATAAATTATTAATATTAATTCCTGATCAGTAATGTTTAACTTTTTATAATTAAACAACAATACCTTTGATATCTGAATATTAGTTGATTTTAAAAGTTCAATAACCTTGTCCATATAATCACCCTTTCATAAATATTATATAATAAAATAAATTTTCATACAAGAAAAAGAAGATTATTTTTCTTCTTTTAACATATTCATTATTTTAATAAAACATTCAGGCAACTCGCTATCAAACTCCATATACTGCTTTGTAGTTGGATGAATAAAACCAAGAGTTTTAGCATGTAAACACTGTCCTGTATTATCAATTATTTTTCTTCTACCATAAACCGGATCATTAACAACAGGATATCCAATATAATTCATATGTACTCTTATTTGATGAGTACGCCCAGTCTCTAATTTTAATTCAATTAAAGTAGCATTCTTATATCTTTCTAAAACTTTAAAATGTGTAATTGCTTCTTTGCTATTAGTAGCTGTAACCGCCATCTTTTTTCTATCATTAATATCTCTTCCAATAGGAGCATCTATAGTACCAGTATCATTTTTAATAACTCCCCATACTAGAGCTAAATATTTTCTAGTTGTTGTTTTATTTTGTAATTGTTCTGCTAAAAAATTATGTGCATAATCATTCTTTGCTATCATTAAAAGTCCAGTAGTATAAGCATCAATACGGTGTACTATTCCGGGTCTAAATTCTCCATTTACACTACTTAAATTCTTAGAATGATACATAAGGCCATTAACTAAAGTACCATGATTATTGCCCACAGCAGGATGAACAACAACTCCATTAGCCTTATTAACAACTATAACATCATCATCCTCATAAACAATATCTAAATCCATTTTTTCTGGTACTACATCCATAACTTCTTGATATTCTTCTATACTAATTATATCTCCACATTTAGGAATATAACTAGCTTTAATTTCTTTATCATTAACTAAAATATACTTATCTTTAATCATTTTAGAAATCTTACTTCTACTTTCATCTAATAAATTAGATAAATAATTATCAATTCTAACATCTAAATCTTCTTCTATTTTGACTTCTTGCATATTTCCTCCTGAAAAGTTTTTATAAATAATAATATAACAGAAACAACTATAAAAATATCAGCTAAATTAAAAATTGGAAAATGATATCCAAAAATATTAACAGATATATAATCAATTACATATCCATGCACTAACCTATCTATTAAATTACCAATAATACCACCAATTAATAATGAATAAACAAAAATATTAAAATTAGTATATACAATTTTCTTCAAAACATAAAAATAAATAAATACTAAAGCAATTAAAGATATACCAATTAATAACCATATATTATTACTCAAAAGACTAAATGCAGCTCCCGTATTATGTACATGAGTAATAGTTAATACATTTTTGATAATATCTATATATTCGTATTCCACTAAAGAGTGAGAAATAAATACTTTAATCAGCTGATCACATAATATTAAAATAATAGTAAACAATGATAACTTTTTCATTTAATCACCACAACAATTATACTATAATATCTATATTTAAGCAATGAAAAGAAAACTATAAATAAAAATTTACATTTTTATCAAAAAGTAAATAAAAAATATTGACAACGGAAGGCTGTTTATGTATAATTATATATGTAGCGAGCAAAAAGCATATAATTACTGCGGGTGTAGTTCAATGGTAGAACTCCAGCCTTCCAAGCTGATAACGTGGGTCCGATTCCCATCACCCGCTCCATTAAAAATTATCGAACTGTATAAAGTTCGTTTTTTTTTACCAATACTTATATCGGACCTACGTTATCATCACAATAAATCCTATAGATAAATTAACTATCAAGCATATAATCTAAATATTCTAATGCCTGTGATAGCTTAATAACATTATTATTCATATATTCAATAATATCATCATTTAAACTATACCATTTAATTTGAACACAAAACCTATCTTTTTCATACAAAGAATTATAATTTAAGCACCTACTTTTTGGCTGACAAATAAGAGGTCCAAAATGTACAGCTGTAGAATAAATATCTTTCTTAGATAATATAATAGCAGTAATTTTTTAAATGTTTCAATATTTCCACATCTTCTTTATATTTTTAAAAAAGCTACTCTTCTTCATACTTACATCCTTTTACTATATTTTTATAATCTAACAATCTCCCCTTCTCAATATTATTAAAAAAATCGTCTACACTACAATCTTTATTAGGCTTATTATATTCAAATAAAACAACATAATCAGATAAATTATAATTAAAATCATTATTTCCTAAAACAAAATTTATTTGATTATTAACTACATACTTTAATAATTCATTTAAATTTCTAAATTCATGTATACCTTTATAAATTTCAAATGAATGTTCAAAATAATAATATTTATTATTATCTTCATATACTAAAAATGTATGAGTTGAATGATTCTCCTCGATATCAAAACATATAAAATATGTTTTAAATTTATAATTATGCTTAAAGAACCATTCTCTTTCTAATTCAACTTGATCCCAACATGTTCCAATACAAGTATTTAATACTCCTATATAATCTTGAACAATACAAGTATCATGAAAATTATCATTAAATTCTTTACTAAATGAATCAGTATATAATTTATTATCTTTACCCTTATAACCATATTTAATATATTTATCCATAAATTCTAATAATTTAACAGCACTATCTATCTTATTAAATTCTTCTATTATATTAAAATTATCCACCATAACCACATTCACCACCTTATATAATTATACTATAATTTTTTTATACAAACAATAAAAAAACTCCCTAATAATAGAGAGTCATGCAAAAACAATTAACTAGATTTTTATATAGTTAAAGAAAGTGCGATTAACCCACTATTAGTATTATTGTTCACCTTATTGTTTGTAATTAATATTTTCATGTTAATCACACTCCTTTCCGTTGCACCATATTTTAGCACATATCTTAATTTATTACAACATGTTTTTAAAATATATTATTTTAATACACTATATCTTTAATTTACTTACAAAAATTTCTATTATTTCTTTTGTCTTTATTTCATTAAGTGCAAAACATTTCTTACCCAAATCTTTAAAACTAGCTCCACAAGAATATAATTTACATCTATCAATTAGTATAAATCTATCATGAAATTTATCATTATTTAAAAATGTAACATTACTATACTGACTTTCATATTTTTTCTTTAATATTTCATCTATATTTTTAGATAAGATTATTATTTTTTTATTAATTTTTTTAAGAATATCTAATAGTTCTTTTCCCGCATAATTATCTATTATAATTATTTCTTTATTAGATTCATTAAATATATCCATAAGTATAGAATAAGCATCATAAAAATCCCCTTTATAAAAAATATAATTCTTTGCAATATCTTTATAATCAAATTTATCAAATAATTCATTTATCCTCTTAGTATTATTATCAATTTTATCTTCAAGTAATAATATCTTATTTGGTAATAAATCTTTATTATAATTTAAATAATGTCTCATCTTAACAAATGTATCCATTATTGCAATAGAAATTTGAGTCGCAACCTTAGACTTTAATATAGTAGCAAGCATATAAATACCTTGTTCTGTAAATACTCTGGGTTTAAACCTAGACATACTGCTTATATTTGCGGTCGCATTTTGCGACCACAAATCACTAATATCATCATTATTAATTATCCAAGATATTCTTTCAGGAAATTTTTCTTTATTTCTACGAACTGCCTCATTAATCCTTTTTGTTTCCACATTATATAATTTAGCTAAATCCGAATCTAACATCACCTCTACTCCTTTTATTTCATAAATCATATCTTCAATTTTATCTTTTTCAATTATTTCATTCATATTTTTCCTCCTTTTACAAAAAAAAGACACTTATCCCCAAATAAGTATCTCCGCATCATGCATATTTCTATTTTGCCTCTAGAAACACACGTTATCGACCTAAATTGTCATATAAAATATCAGGCAAACTATTTAATACATATTATCATACCAAAATATAATAGTAATTTCAATATATACATAAAAAAAGATAACTTTTTATAGTTATCTTCTAATATTTATTATATTCTAAATCTTTAAAAAACATTTTATCTCTAGCATAACCATTAATACCAAATTTATTAAGCAAAAATAATCGACATTCTTCTAATCTTTCTTCTTCAGTTAAATTAGTTCGGTGAGTTATATTATGCGAGTAACACCTTCTTAAAGTTTTTTCTACACTTGTATTCCTATCAGCAGATGATACTATTTTGCCATATATATTTCTTGGTGTGATATTATTAGATGCTCGATGATCTTCAACTGCAATACTCATAATATTAATTTCTTCTTCATTGAAGAATTCCTTTAATTTATTATCATTTAATAAAATATCTGCAGATACTTTTTCATGATTTTTGTAATCTATATGATGTCCAATATCATGATAAGCTGCAATAACACAAACCATTTCTAAGTTAATATTTTCTATTTCTTTAGCAAACATCATACTTCTTCTAATAACATATTTAATATGATTGATACCATGCCCTACTTCATTTTTTTATATTCTTTAAATATTACATTTTCAATATATTCTTTTAAATTACTTCTAATAATATCTTTCATTTTGTTACATCCTTCTTATAAAATATAAATGGATAAATTAACATTATTAAAACTAATAATGCCATAAATAAAAAGAAATATCCAAAAAAATTATTTTTAATAACCAACTTAATACCAACAAATAATAATAAAAATAAAATTGTAGACAAAATCAAGCAATAAATAATAATAAAAGGTATCCTTTTACTTAACTTTCTCGACTTAGAAAAAGCCTTATCAAGTAATAATTCATCAACTACCTTTATACAAGCTTCACATGCAAGAGCAAAATCATCCATAATAATTTCTCCTATTCTATAATTATATTATAATATTTATATTGATTAATAACAAGAAAAAAACAGATAAAAATAATTATCTGTTTTATCTTCTACGTAAAATATCCATATTACGTGATTCCATTTCAGTTAAAATTAAATCAAGAATATTAATTCTAATACCTACTATATCATCACATTCAACAAGTACACGCAAACGATCTAATTGTTCATCAGAAGCTAAATATAATAATTCAGATAAATCACCATTAATAAAAGCTTTATCTAAATCTTGAACACTCAACATACTATCACCTCAATCAGCAATATATAATAACAATAATTTCATAATATGTCAATACATTTTTAATTAATA
>JAEEGL015242873.1_pt1 | contig 10504 bp, 11 predicted proteins | sample 9134231 | NCBI WGS metagenome assembly JAEEGL01 (sample SAMN16246548, study PRJNA631951) | gut metagenome | biome: gut microbiome; feature: rumen; material: fiber-attached | host: Bos | place: Iran: Karaj | collected 2018-10 | reverse complement strand
GATCACAGGGAAGATTTGCGGAATCCAGGTAGAAACCATCGAGGACCCGCTGATGAAGAAGATCCGGCAGCTGGACAAGCTGGTGGACGAACTTGCAAAAGGAAAACCAATGGAAAAGATTTTGCGCTGATAGAGGCTGAAAGAATGCGTAAAACCATCATCATTCTGATCGTCATTGGAGTCTTGCTTGTAATCGTCCTCCATCTCTGCCCTGATTTTGAAGCATGGCTGCATCAAGTGACAGGCTGGTACTAAAAGGCCTTGATTGATCTGCCATCTCAACCATAAGGGCGGGACGTGTTATCCCACCCTTGAGTGCTGGCAAATATCTGATAAAACAAATCGTTCGGTCATCTGACATCCCGTCGTCGTTTCAAACGACGGTGCGGCAAGCAGGGGTAGGAATTGAACTCCGCTCCTTTACATCGATCAAGGATACAAACTGTACTTGTACCCTTGCTTTTTTATGCCTTTTCAAGGGTGAGGATTGAATCCGTATTCTTGTTTTTATAGTCAAAAAGGGCGGGACATTCCATTCCGCCCTCATAATCGAAATATGGCGACGAAGGGCGTGCACAATACACACGCCCTTCAGAGAGGTGGTGTTTTGCCACCACCTTGCAATGTACCTGTTTATTGCCCCTGCCTGACCGTATCCAGATACGCCTTCACATCACCGTTCAGTACCAGCTCCGCGTAGGCAGCAGGATCATTGTAGATCAGGTAATCCAGCTCACGCCGGTCAAGCCAGGTCTCCACGAACTCCCGCTCCACGGCGAGAGTATCAATGGCGATCATCGTTCCGTCCGGCTGCTTCATTTCCACACAGGCCGTGTCCATGTTGTACTCCCATATTCCGCACTTTTTCATGTAAAAATCCCCCTCAAATCGAAATTCCCGCTATGTATTTCACCGTCTGCCTGTGTCCATCTACGATGCGGTTTTCCCGTTCGAAGACGGCTTTTTTCGTGAGTCGTACGGTCAACACGTTCTTAGTAATGCGAAGAATCCGTCGGTAGCGTTTGGTAATTTGTTCGATATCTATCTTTCCTGTATGAACAGTGATACTCATATAGCCTGGGAAATCGGTGAAGGAATACAAAGAGCCGTCAATTACATGTCAAGTGATGCTCAGAATTGTAAGTACGCAGTAGAAAAACTGATTCAATCGCAACGGCTTGATGGAATATACATTCTCAGCATTGTAAAAAGCTTGTTTTCTTATTATTCTCCGGAAGAGGTTCATTCCATTATTTGCCGTGCACATAAAGAGACGCTAGACTATTGGCTTTTTGTTTACTATCATGAGTTTCCTGCTGAGTTGATAACAGACAATACTGTACAAGACTTCTATGCCTATCTTTTGTGTGAATATGATCGTGATTATCGTCGCGGACCGTATAGGGAGTTGCGGTTTTTATCTAATTTCGAGAAATTTGACCCTGAAGTCTTTTTGAAAACTGTGCAACTCATTTTCAACAAGCGCAACTATTCTCCGTTTATCGTGACTTGTTACTTTGCTTTGCTCTTTAATAGCCATTGCTATGAGGCAAAAGAGATCATACAACAGTTTAGAAGAGATCTTGCTCTTTTGGAAGACATCTACATTTTTGAGTGCTTGAATCATACCCTTACCGATCTTGATGGAACTCTGCTTAAGGAAATCTGCGAGATCGATGAATCCTTTAGCAAGAGGTATTACGCTGAAGTATATGCAGAAGAACGGTATCATCGACACGAAGATTGCGCTAAACTGCAATGTTTAGTCAGATGTAAGAACGATATCTCAATTATAGATTCTATCGTAAACGAATGCTCGAACAAAGGACGGTATGTATATTATGATCTTGCCCCAGTAATGAAGGCCTTTGTTGAGGTTCCAAAAGAATTTGTCCAGGCCAGTGATATTTGGGTTAATCACTACATTTCTGAATATAATCAGGATCTAGATAAAATGCGCGCACTATTCGAAGCAATTGCTGAATTAGGCACGAGGATAGAAAAATATCATTTATTCGTTTTCTGATATCCTGCAATGCTGATGCCGAGTTGTTCAAGAGAATCGATTTGCTCCCAAGGTCAGCTTCGTGGTCAGGAAGTGCAGTGCCAATGTATTCTGGCTGGATAAACTATTTAGAAAAGCTCCGCCCTCTTTTTATAGGACTTCCATATCTGAATCATAGAGTCCTCGTAAACGAAGAGATAGACAGGCTACGTGCGATGATAGAAAGGCAAGAAATTGAGGATGTTCTGAGAAGATAACGCTGCAAAAAACATAGAGAAAGAACCCAGCTTGCTTTGAAGGATAAGGAGGAGCGATTTCTGAAATACTACATTACCCTTGACGTTCACGGATTCTATACTGTATTCATAAGGCGCCTGATGAGGCGAGGTATTTCAACGATCCCGAACCGCACAAGCGGATTGTTCTGGATGATATCTTCGGGTGAGAATGCTGGAGTGTATCCTTCAGCTCGAGGCTACCAGGTGCAGAGTTCCTCTTGTTCAGGAATCATGAATGTCTCTTCGAAGAAAGGGTTTCGAACAATAGCCGAAAACGGCGGCAGGGAGCAATCCCTGTCGCCGTTCGTCTGCTGAGGGTTCATGTTGTCATTGATGGTTTGTCTGCCCCTGTCTCACCGTATCCAGATACTTCTTCACATCGCTATTCAGCACCAGATCGGCATAGCCCAGCGGGTCATTGTAGATGAGGTAGTCCAGCTCGCGGCGGTCGAGCCATGTCTCGGCAAACTCGTTTTCCACGGCGACGGTGTCAATTGCGAGCATCGTCCCGTCCGAAAACATCAGCTCTACGCAAGCGGTGTCCATGTTGAATCCGTATGATGTTATCTGTTTCATGCCAAATCCTCCCTCCCGGATATGCATGGTCGGCGCATCCCTTTTCGTCACTATGTACTACTTCCACCCCTGCCGTTTGGCTAAATCCAACATGCCAAAGCAGAATCTCTGCCAGTTTGCCAATGTCATCAGCGACGGGTCGCCCTCACGAATGCGCATGGTTCGGCGTATCTCCTTGGGAATCACAACGCGCCCAAGGTCGTCGATTCTTCTTACAATTCCAGTTGCTTTCATCAATGAAGCTCTCCTTGTATTTCTACTTGCCGTTCTATTATTTTTCAAGAAGCAGGGAAATATGCGCAGGACTGCTATCAATTTCAGCCTGCATGTAGAAACGGAAACGAGCCTGAAGAAAACCGGAATTCCCTATTGATTTTCCATGATAAATACGGTAGAATAAGCAAGCCTTGCGCATGGTGGGTGTAGCTCAGTTGGTTAGAGCGCCAGATTGTGGCTCTGGAGGCCGTCGGTTCGACTCCGATCACCCACCCCATTTAATGGGATGTAGCCAAGCGGTAAGGCACGGGACTTTGACTCCCGCATGCGTGGGTTCGAATCCCGCCATCCCAGCCAGAAAGAAGATTAAGCCGCTGATGCGGCTTTTTCTTTTTCCGGTTTCAGGAGGTATTGCATTGAACAGAAGTGAGAAACTGCTATGGCTCATTCAGGCGTTGCAGAATGAGATGCCAAGAACTGCGCGGTATTTGATCCCGGAAGATGAAGAAGGGCGTTGGCGCTTGTTGAGAGGATTATTCAATATTCGACAGCCAATGCCGGCAAGTACGGAATTCCTGAGAATTCAAGGAGAACTGCTTCGGGAGTTGACGGAAGAAAAAGGCGTGACTGATTGGGAGGATTTACTTCCGTGTTCTGTTGATCCTGATCTTTATATTTGGAAGGGTGACATCACGACTCTTCGGGCAGATGCCATCGTGAATGCTGCCAACAGCGCTTTACTTGGGTGCTTCCGGCCGAATCACAATTGTATTGATAATATGATCCATACTATGGCTGGGATCGAACTGCGTCAGAAGTGTGCAGAGATCATGGAAAAGCAAGGGCATGAAGAAGAAACCGGTTTGGCGAAAATCACTTCGGCTTACAATCTTCCGAGTAAATATGTCATCCACACCGTAGGACCGATCGTCGAAGGCGCTTTGACAAGAGAACACAGTTCATTGCTTGCATCATGCTACAAATCATGTCTGGAAATCGCGGTAGAAAACAAATGTAAGAGTATTGCTTTCTGCTGCATTTCAACCGGCGTTTTTGGATTTCCTCAACAGGAAGCGGCTGAAATTGCCGTGCAAACCGTTATGGATTGGAAGCGAAAGATGAATAGCGGAATAAAAGTCATATTCAACGTATTTAAAGATAGAGATCTGGAAATCTATCAAAAACTGCTTGCATGATCCATAAGATAATTACCTGCAAAGAAGCAGACATATAAATGGCCGAGCTGCCAAAAGGCAGCTCGGCTTTTTTCAGCAAATCAGTTTTCTTTGACCGCTTCGATACAGATTGGTACTGGACTTTTGAAGGCGGAGTTGTTATCAGCAAAAATATGTACAACATCGTCATCAAATTGCATAGTGTAACGATCCTCAACGCAACTCTCAGCAAACCTGCAAATCAAAAGGAACTCCCGTTCCGTTTTCCAAATACCATGACAGAGGTAAAGCCGTGTGGGATCGTCCGAACTGCCGATCAGGTTGGTGAATCGTTCTCCGCGCAAACCGACGCGCACCGATTCTTCTTTCCCGGTTTGCGTGATGTATGACCAGCAGCAGCCGTCATCATTGAAATCAAGCTTGAAGAACTGAATGGGATCTGGCAGTTCTCCGGACATGAAATTGCCGCCGTATGGGCCAAAAACGCCGGATACGACGTGAAATTGATTTCCGGAAATCTCGGCAGCATACGGACTTAACGGTGCGGAATCCGGATTCCCGATATTCAATCTGTCGAGTCGTCGGCGCAGACGATCTGCCGAAATGGTATCCTGGGGAAGGGGAGCGCTGCTTGTGATTTTGCTTATAAAATCCCAAGTAAGGTCGAGGGTGTTTTGAGCAGGACCGGCGCCGGCAGCGGTTTCGTTGATGGCGATGATCATATCCAGATCCGGCAATACGATGGTGAACTGTCCCATGGCGCCATCCGCGCGATAAGCCCCTTTCGGTTTGCACATCCAGATCTGGAATCCATATCCGAGGAAATTGTCCTTAGCTAACGGGTTGTTCCGTGATTCCGTGGCGGAATCGTTCTGGTTCGTTGTGGCAAGACGAACATATTCCTCCGTGAGAATTCGCTCGCCATCCCAAACCCCTCCGTCCAGATATAGCTTCATGAGACGAAGATTATCTTCGGTCGTGGCAAAGAGTCCGCCGCCGCCGACTTCCATTCCGTCCGGAAGCCGTACCCAGCGGAGATTGTCACTATCGATCCCGATCTTGTCAAACAAGCGCGGTTTCAGATAATCATGCAGTCCTAGACCGCTGCGCTGACGTACCATCGCACCGAGTAAAGTGGATCCGAAGGAATTGTACATGTAAGTTGTTCCCGGTTCATGCAGAACTGGCGTATGCAGGAAGTCCCGAATCCAGTCCTTTGAAGGAAGCGGCATGGTGTCCATACCGCATCCCATACATAAAACATCCCGTACCTTCAGTCTTTTCAGCATTTCACTTGGATTGGACGGAGCATACTCCGGAAAGATCTCAAGGACAGGTTCATCCAGGCGGAGAAGACCTTCCCGGCAAGCGATCCCGACTGCAGTGGCGGCATAGGTCTTGGTATGGCTCTGCAGACCATGCCGTAAACCGGGGGCATATGGATTCCACCAGCCCTGGCAGCAGATTTTACCGTGACGCATGATCATCAGACCATGCATCTCGGTATCGGAAGATTCTAGGGCGTCCAGATAGTCAAGAATATCCTGGCTGCGGATCCCCACAAGCGCCGGTTCAGTTCTCGGCAATGGTTTACGCTTCATGAATCGTTCCTCCAAAAAGGCTTCGGCATTTGAGCCGAAGCCTTGTATTATAAATCGTTCTTAAACTAATCCGTATTCGGACATATGGTGTTTGATGGCATTAAAAGATACGTTGCTGATGTAATGTTCCATTTTGCAGGCGTCTTCCACGGCGGTTTTTCGATCAACTCCCAAACGTACCAATAGTTCAGTAAGCAGGGTGTGGCGCTCGTAGATCCGCTCTGCAACCTCGCGCCCTGCATCAGTCAGGGAGAGAAACCCGTTTTCATCCGAGACGACATATCCGCCATTCTTCAATAAACCCATGGCTCGGCTGACAGAGGGTTTAGAGAAGCCCATATATTCGCCAACGTCAATTGCTCTGACGCTGCTTTTCTGCTTGGAAAGGATAAGGATCGTTTCCAAATACATTTCACCTGATTCCAACAGGGCCATGGGTATTCCTCCCCAAAAGATAAAACTACAATAACAATATAACGGAAATCGCGGAAAAAAGCAAGCAGAAAGCAGATGGGGAGCAGTTGCTGAAACAGATGACCGGTCCAAAGCGCTTAGGACCGGTATTTTCGTATCTGTTTATGCAAGACTTGCGCACAGCGTATCAAAAATCAGTTTTTGACCAGTTCGGGATGGGTGAATGCCATCGACACAAAGAAGCGACTCCAGAGAACGGGCATCATTCGGAAAAGCTCGGCGCAGGTCTATAAGCTGCGTTCTTTCTTCCTTGGCGACTTGTTCGACCATTTCTGAATATCGATTCTGCCAACGATAGATCGCATTGACGTCTCCAAGCCAGAAAAGGATGTTGTTGCGTGACAGACCATTACGGCAGATAAAGTTGAGATAGCGCTCAGAATGAACAGGCGGCAGGGTCATAAGAACGGGGATACGAGCGCTGTTCCGAATCAAACGTATGGCTTCCCGATAACGTGTAAGAAATTCTTCCGGTGGAGTTTTGCATTCGTGACTTTGATCCGGTGCCTGAGAGATTTCCGACCAGTTATAGTCGCAGTCGTTTCCCCCCAGTTCCAAGACAGCTAATTCGTTCTCAGCTGATTGCTGCTGACTGTCACGGCGAATCAACGGCAGAATTTTCTGGATGGTACACCCAAACCTGGCACAATTCCGAATGGTCAGATGAAACTTTTCTGCCAACTGAGTTTCCCAGGTGTGATTAACAATATATTTGCCGTCGTCCAACAAAACGCCCTTGAGGATTGAATCTCCGTAAACCGTTACCTTCATCTGTCACACCTCGCATTTCAAAAGGGACATCTAATCTAATAGACAAGATATCACCAAAAAAAGAAATTGTCAATAGTGTGACAGATTATATTTTGACGATATGTGCTGCCGTTCAAAGTCAGTCAAACGTGTGTGGGGCAGAGGTAACCTCACGTTTCACTCTTATTCCTTCCCGGTTTTCATTCCAATTGATTCGATAAAATCGAAAATCACCTTGTTCAAGCATGTGAATATCAAAAGCGGTAGTCGGCTCTCCTCTTATGATTTGTACGGTCGGAGAGAGTTGTGTGCCGTTGCGAAGGTCTGTCAAACTGTCTGCAACTCCCAGAAGGACCAGTCGTACGCGGCCGCGGCTCAGATTGCCGACATAGCGGTATAACGCAAGAACGTCATTATCATATGAAAACATAGAAACCTGTGAGGGACCATCCAGCCGGTATGGAATCTCTTCCGTGAATTGAGAACGAATTACGCCGAGGATCTCTTTCGGCAGGCCATAGAGCAGGCCATATTCATCGGGAATGGCAAGTGTAATCAGTTTTCCTTTTCCATAACAATCCCGCTGAATTAAAGGATAGTTTTCTTCTCCTACGACTCCCTTTGATAAAGCCCAGGTAGTATTGTTCCTATGCTCTAAAAGCGGAAAAGTTAGGGAATGTCGGGAGCGGAGGTTGTTAGGCGCAAACATCCCGTCTTCAATAAAAGTGTCAGTACTGAATCGACGCCCCCGGTAGCGAATAGAGCTGAGTTCTTCAATACCCTTACCCAATGCGCCAATAAAGAAGCCTGATGTGACGACGGCTTTCCCGCCATCGGCAACAAACTGAGTCAGTTTTGGAATGATCTCTGGATCTTTCAGCGCCTGAACCGTCAGGAAAACGATTTTCCGATGAGAGGGGAAGTCAGGCGTTGGATCCATCGGGATCCCAAGCATACCCAGAAAATCCTCCAGATGGTCTTCTCCCTGGGCATTCGGCGGCAGGTAGCAGGGAATACCGGTGCATGCACCGGCTTGATCGAGCATATGATCGATCTCTTCCAACTGCAGGCCGATGGGCGTAACTACACGATTGCGATATAGAGAGCCCCAACAGAACTGACAGATCTCACGTCCGCGAGCAAATGCGGTCAGATAGGCCTGTTCTCCATAGAGTTCCATCGGATAACAGCCGTAGGGGTCAAACCAACCGCCTCCGTTTTTCCCGGGCGCATAATTCTCCATCAGACGCATCAGACTGTAGCTGCAGTATTTGGGGAGATGCTGGTCGCTGTGACGGGTGTCCCTTGTTTCCGTCCCGGTATAAATCGCATCGAAAATATTCCTTTGAACGGCAGGTTGATAACCGGATTCCTGATAGGCTTCAGACCAGTTTGGGAACTTGATAATAACCCGGCAGTTTGGATTTTCTTCCTTGGCCGGTTTCATAATCAGTTCACGGCTTACTTCAGCAAGCAACGAAGTGCGGAAATCTTCCCAGCTTCGGTTTCCTTTGGCCTTTCTGCACTCTTCGCATGTGCATCCTGTAAAGAACCAATCATCGATGATAAATTCATCAAAATGCCGTGCAGTATACCGTACTGTCTTTACCAGCCTTTCACGCATGGCCTGATTGGTATAGCAGTAAGTCCCGCCAAGTCGCTGCTTTTCCGCGTCAGCTTCACACAGGTCTTCGCAGGTCGTTGTAAGCGCACCGGATACTTCGATCCCCTTACTCAGGAAGAAATCTTTTACCATCCGCAGCTGATCGTCCGGGATCATCAGGCCATCCCGATATGGCTCCAAATAAACCTTGTCGCAGCCGGTGTACTTTTTGAAAAAGGCAAGCTGTTCGGTGAGCTCCTCTTCCGTGATCCTGACCATACTCTGCGCCGTGCAGTAGATCACCAGTTTAAAATTGCGGTATTTTCCCATCCGATTACCCTCCTATAACACCAAGCGCTTCCCTAAGCGCTTCAAGTTCATCATCCCTAGTTGCCCAGCTGGTGGCGAGCCGGATCACCGTATGGTCAGCATCAGCTTTTTCCCAATAGCTGTAAGTTACTTGCTTTGAAAAGGGAACCAATTGATGATCTGCCATGAGAATAAATTGCTGATTTGTAGGCGTTTCAAGGAAAAAGGGAAGACCGTGTTCCCGCAGAATCGTTTTCATCCGTTCAGCCATATGAACACCATGCTCACCCAGACGGAAATACAGATCATCGGTAAATAATGTATCAAACTGCAGACCGAGCAATCGTCCCTTCGCCAGCAGAGCTCCATGCTTTTTCATGAAATGCGTAAAGTGCTCCGGCAATTCGACTCCGGTAAAAACAACGGCTTCGCCGCAAAACGCCCCTACTTTCGTTCCGCCTATATAAAACACATCGCAAAGTTTCGCGATATCCGGGAGAGTGAGATCAGCTTCCCGACTCATCAGTCCGTAGCCAAGGCGCGCACCGTCCAAAAAAAGCGGTATGCGGTACTCCCGGCACACGTCAGAAAGCGCTGCAAGCTCTGCCGCTGAGTACAGAGTTCCATATTCAGTAGGGTAAGACACGTAGACGAGACCGGGCCATACCATGTGCTCCCGGCTGGGATCGTCATGGAATCGTTCAAGATAATTGCTCAGGGTTTCAGCCGAAAGTTTTCCCAGTACGCCAGGCAGGCTGATTATCTTATGTCCGGTGTATTCAATCGCACCGGCCTCATGAACATGGATATGCCCAGTGCCTGCACAAACAACGCCTTCATGGTTCCGAAGCAGAGAGGAGATTACAACAGCATTGGTCTGTGTGCCGCCTGCCAGAAATTCAATATCGGCAGTATCACAGCCGCATGCCGAGCGGATTTTCGCTTTTGCAGACTCTGAGTACTTATCCGTCCCATACCCAGGCAGTCGTTCACGGTTGGTTTCCAGCAGACGACGAAGGATCTGGTCGCAAGCTCCATTATTATAATCACATTCAAGACTGACCAACATAATTCCCTCCTTTCTTTGACTCAGAATAGCATATTTCCAGTATGACCGCAATTGGAGACGAATCTGAATATCATAACAAAATACCGGTAGGGGTATTGGTATTGCAAAAAACATATGAAAGAGTTATTGTACGAATATCAAGTCGGTAATAATGCTTTTTATACGATTCGATTCTCTGAACAAACATCAATTTTATACGGGCGTTGGTCCGTTTCTACGGAAACGGTGAAAAAGGAAACGGGTGTGAATCCCGTACGGAGCCGCCGCTGTATTAGGATAGCTGAAGCAAATGTGTCACTGGTCTTTTGACTGGGAAGACTGCGGATGCGATGACCCTTAAGCCAGAAGACTTGCCTGCGCCTTGGGTAAAACTCCCCTCCACGGATCTTTGGAGCGGAGATCTTTGAATTTGGCTGCAGAAAAACGGACTGCTGCCGCATTTGGTGCG
>JAEEGL014248150.1_pt1 | contig 10504 bp, 5 predicted proteins | sample 9134231 | NCBI WGS metagenome assembly JAEEGL01 (sample SAMN16246548, study PRJNA631951) | gut metagenome | biome: gut microbiome; feature: rumen; material: fiber-attached | host: Bos | place: Iran: Karaj | collected 2018-10 | reverse complement strand
TCCAAGTTACTTCAGTCGTACATTCAAGTCAGATGTCGGTGTCTCACCTTCTGATTATAGGAAGAGGGATAACTAACATTATTGGTGAAAGTTATAAAATGAATGTTAAAAGTTTGATATTACACGTATTTCATGTTGTAACATCAAACTTTTAACTTTTTGCTTATGAAAGAGAATAAAAGATAAATGGCTATAACTAATGATAATGTGATAAAGTGCCAGTTTGTGCTTTGTAACTATGGTGTTTACGGAGTGTAAACTGGCACTTTACGTTGCGTAAGTATCATCTTTATGATATCAGGTAACGAGTATGGAATTCAAGAAAATTGGATAATACAATAAAAGGAGTCAGAATAATCTGACTCCTTTTATTGCGCTTCAGGATGGGCTTGAACCAACGACCCCATGATTAACAGTCATGTGCTCTAACCAACTGAGCTACTGAAGCAGTTGCTTTGGTTTTGAAAAGCGATGCAAAGGTATTGAGTTTATACGAAACTTCCAAACATTTTGCAAGAAAATATTAGCGTTATGATAACTTTTTGTGCGCTTTCATAGTATTATGGATTATAATTAGTACTTTTGTGCAATAAAAAGACTCAAAACATTGAAAACGGCGATTATTGGAGGTGGGGCTGCAGGCTTCTTTTCAGCCATTGAACTGAAGCGTTCTGTACCTGATATGGAAGTCACAATCTTTGAAAGAAGTAAAAAGGTTCTTGCAAAGGTTGAGATTTCTGGTGGTGGTAGATGTAACTGTACCAACTCCTTTCGTGATGTTACAGACCTTAAACAGGTTTATCCTCGTGGTGCAGGACTGTTGAAACGTATGTTCAAGCAGTTTGGACATAAAGATGCATATCTTTGGTTTGAGTCACATGGAGTACCTCTTGTCACACAAGATGACCAATGCGTGTTTCCAAAGGCGCAGGACAGTCATGCCATCATTGACTGTTTCATGCGTGAAGTACATGACCTTGGTATCGGAATTAAGTATGACTATAAGATAGGAGTTGGTGAATTAACATGTATTCGTAATGAGTCCGACTATGTGGTAATAACTACTGGAGGGCTGGCTACAGGTGTTGACTCCTCGCCACTTGCCTTTATGAAGGACTGCATTATTCCGCCTGTTCCTTCTTTATTTACATTCTCTATTAACGATAAGTACTTGCATGACCTTATGGGTGTGGTTGTAGAGAATGCTATGGTATGTATTCCGGGAACGAAGTTCCGTTCACAAGGACCGCTGCTTATTACACATTGGGGAATGAGTGGACCAGCAATACTCAAACTTTCATCCCATGGCGCAAGGTTTATGAGTGAAGCAAACTACAGGTTCCCTATACTTGTCAATTGGACAGGAGAAAGTGATATGGAGACTGTAAGGGAATATTTAGTTGAGATACAAGACGAATATAAGCAGAAGCAACTTACAAGTTACCGTCCGTATGGATTGCAACAAAGGCTATGGGATTATCTTGTATCAAAACTTGGCAAACAATGTCGTTGGGCAGAACTGGGAAAGAAGGATATCAACAGATTGGTTGATAGTCTTTTCAATGACAGATACGAGGTGATTGGACGATATGCTTTCAAGGACGAATTTGTTACTTGTGGTGGCGTAAGTCTTGATGCCATTGACAAGAATACACTCGAAAGCAAAGACTATCCTAACCTCTTCTTTGCAGGTGAGGTTCTTGATATCGATGGAATAACAGGCGGTTTTAATTTCCAAGCTGCATGGACCACAGGATATGCAGTAGCGAATGCGATAGAGAAGAAGATACAGTAGTGAGATTTGTCAACAACTTACAAACTTACGAAGTATTACTCGGTAAAACACACAAAACTTACAATTTCCACGAGAACTCAAAAACTTACAAACTTACAAACTTATAAATTCTTACTCAACCTTGGATTTACTGATAGAACTCTTACAAGTAGCGCTTGGCAACAGGGTGTGTCTGTCAAGGAATGCTTCGAATGAGGAATGGAATGACCTGATGAATACAGCCGTCAAGCAGACCATTCCTGGTGTACTTTTTGATGGTATAGAGAAGTTGCCAGTAGAGCAAAGACCAGAACGTCCTATACTTCTTAAGTGGTATGCTACTGTTGAACGTATAGAGAAACGTAATGACCAGATGGATTACTACACTCGTAACGTAATGATGTGATTCATGATGGATGGTTTCAAGGCTCTTATACTTAAAGGACAAGGTAATGCAAGGATGTACCCTAATCCATATCGCAGACAGAGTGGCGATATAGATATATGGCTTGTTGTTGATGGTAAGACACCACGTGAGGGTAGGGATGATGTGGTAAGGTATGTTCTTGGTTATTTTCCACATGCTCAGGTACTCTACCACCATACGGTATTCTTTGCGCTTGCAAAGATAGGTATTGACATAGAACCGCATTACATGCCTTCATGGCTCAATAACCCATTCAAGAATGCACGTCTTCAGCGATGGTTTGAAGAACAAGTACCTATACAGTTTGGTGAACCGCGTAATGCCATCTCGCTTCCCAACAACTATGGTGACATATATGTTCCTACACGTGAGTTCAATGTGGTATTCCAACTCCTTCATATCTATCGTCACTTGTATAGTGACGGTATAGGACTTCGCCAGATTATAGACTATTACTATCTGCTCGTACAAGAAGAACATACAGAGATGCCAGAGATTATATACAAGCTCGGACTTGATGACTTTGCAGCTGCTCTTATGTATGTACTCAAGAAGATGTGTGGTATAGAAGACAAATATATGCTTTGTAAGCCTCATGAAAAGCATGGAGAGTTCCTTCTTAATGAGATTATGATGGCAGGAAACTTCGGATTGTACGATGAACGTAATCCATTCAATACGCATGAGAGTATGATTCATCGTTTCTATCGTCGTCAGAAACGTAATCTCAACTTCATTCATTTCTACCCAAGTGAAATCATTTGGGCACTCTATTTTACTGTATGGCAAAGATTATGGAGGCTAAAGAAGGGATATACGACATTCTTTAGTAAGAAGTAATGAATAATGTGAAGTGTTCTGAACGAATAATATGCAAAGTTGTTTGGTTACTTTTGCCTTCTTCGTGAAACTATTGTATTACTTTTATTGTATTATTGCAGCAATAAATTTCAAAATAACAACAAGGATTTATTGGGCGATTTATCTTTATTTTACCTTTTATTTGTGCGTTTGCCTGTGCAACGAGTTGCAATTTGACACTGTTGCACTAATGCAATCGATAATAGAACAATTTGTTGCATAAAATGATATCGCAACTGTGTCAAAAAATAATTGTAAAAAAACTTGGGCATGTTTCAAATATGCAATACCTTTGTGGTACAAAAAAGAAAAGAATACGCATAACAGCGAAAAGATATAAAATTTATATTTTAGTAACTGTGACTATTAATAGAACATTCTCTTGTTATTACAATCTCTTTATGTGTACCCAATACCTATATTAATAAAAAGAATCCCTATATCCCGGTAATATATTTCCAATAGAAAAAGGAAAATCCTGTTTAATTCGCCTATATTTCAAGCCCAATCTAACTCTAATAAATATACTTATTTAAAAGTCCAAAACCAGAGTCTCGGCTTCCGATTCTCTGGTTTGGTCTTTTAAAAGTATTGTGATAATAACTTGATACGTTTTTTACCACAAATTGAGCTCCGTGCAAAGCACGAAATGTTGTGTGGACAATAATTGCCAACAATTACCAACTTTTCTCGCTGACCAACGGGAAGTAATAATTATTCCAATAAATTCTATTATTTAATAAGGTGTTTGGATAGAGTCTTTTTCCTGTATTCTTCGGGAGTGTCACCAGTGAATCGTCGGAAGGCTTGAAAGAATGAAACTCGGTTCTTGAATCCCACGAGTATTCCTATCTCATCTATCGTTAAGTTTGCTTTGTGTGGATTTGCAAGATGTTGTTTAGCATCTTCAATCCTAAGTGATAATACCATATCGGAATAGGAACATCCATATTCCTTTTTCAATATCTTTGATAGTGCATAGTTTTCTATACCCAGTTCTTCTGCAAGTCGTGTTGCGGAATAATCTGGGTCTCGGTATTTGTGACCTTTTATTAATAATGTGTCAATCTTCTTTCTCATTTCGCTTGCAAAGATATCCTTTTAAATTCACTTGTCGTGTATCGTTATCTTAAAATATACAAGTCGCCTTTTGTTTTTATTATTTGTGGATAATGAGTTTTCAAGAAATTTAAGTGAAGATGTTAATGTGTGTAATGATAGATTACGAATTATAATCTATGACATACTTTATACCATAGATGTGGTATGTCAAATTGTGATTAAGTTCGTAAAAAGCTATTTGTGTTATCTAAAAGAAAGATTTTTCTTTCAAATCGTTACTAAAGTTTATTTTTTGGCTAAAATTGTCATTCAAATGATAGTTTTCTATTGAATCGATGCTTTTTTTGCTTAAATAATGTATTTTTTTATTAAAAAGTGTTTATAATTATTAAAAAATGTTTATGTTTGCACTTGTATTTTTACAAAATGAATAAAAAAGTATAATGCTACTTTTTATCTGTAACAACATTTTTTGTTTGCTTACAGTTTTTAAATTGAACTAACGTCTCGCAATACTTCGAGTAAGAAAAAGGTGTTTTTCGGCTGAATATTTCATGTTTTGGTATCAACGGATTATCCCCCCAACATGATTATGTTTCCCGATATCCCCGACAACCTTAACTGGAGTAAGCGTAGAATTAACTTAGAAAAAGATTTACATTATTAATAACTAATTTTTATTAAAAAAAGAATGGGAAAAAAATTATGGTTATTCCTTACTATCTGTATGTTTACAGTTAGTATGGCATTCGCACAGCAAAAGGTGACAGGTGTTGTCATCGAGGCAGAAACAAGCGAACCTGTAGTCGGAGCTTCTGTTCGTGTGAAAGGCGCTAATATTGGTGCTGCAACTAACATTGAAGGTAAGTTTACTCTTGAGGTTCCAAGTTCATCTTCAACTCTCGTTGTTTCATACATCGGTATGAAGACAAAGGAAGTTGCTGTTAAACCTAATGTAAGAATTGTTCTCGAATCCGAGTCAAACAATTTGAGCGATGTTGTTGTTGTTGCTTATGGAACACAGAAGAAATCAAGTATTACAGGTTCTGTAACTAAGATTGATTCTAAGGCTTTGGAACACCATATTGCAACTTCTGCTACAGCAGCTCTTGAAGGTGCTGCTGCTGGTGTTCAGGTTAATAGTTCGTATGGTGAACCAGGAGAAGCTCCAAAAATACGTATACGTGGTTTTAGTTCTATTAATGGTGAAAATGAGCCATTGTATGTTGTTGATGGTGCTCCATATAATGGTAATATATCAGAAATAAACCCTGCAGATATTGAAACATGGTCTATTCTTAAAGATGCTGCTTCTTCTGCTCTTTTTGGTAGTCGTGCTTCAAATGGTGTTGTAATGATTACAACTAGACGTGGTAAAGGTGGTTCTGTTCCTCAGGTGTCTCTTACTATTAATCAGGGTGTATATACTCGTGGTATTGCAGAGTACGATCGTATGGATATAAAGGAATGGATGGAAACATCACGTACAGCTCTTTATAACCAGTATATTTACGGTAAAAAGAAAAAGACTCCAGAGGATGCTGCAAAATATGCATCAACTCATCTTATCTCAGATTATTGTAAGGCTAATATTTTCGATCAAGATGAAGCACATCTTTTTGATGAAAATGGAAACCTTGTAGCAAATGTACTTCCTGGATACCAAGGAGACCTTGATTGGCAGAATGATATTGAAAGAACAGGTCATCGTCAGGAATATGTCCTTTCAAGTCAGTCATCAAGTGAAAAATCTAACTTTTATACTTCTGTTGGCTACATGAACGAAAAGGGTTATGTTGCTGCTACAGAATTTGAAAGATATACAGCTCGTGTAAATGGTAATTTTAATCCTTATAAATGGTTGAAAACGGGTCTTAATGTAAATGCTGTTGTTTCAACTCGAAATTATAATGGTAGTGCCAACGGTTCATATTATATTAATCCATTCTATGCAACTCGTTATATGGCACCAATTTATTCAATACATGCTCATAATTCAGATGGTTCTATTGTGTTGGATGAATTTGGCAATCCAATGTATAATTTTGATAAAGCAACATTGAATAACCGTAATATTTCTTACGAACTTCGTCAGGATACACAAGATAGAAAGAGACTTTCATTAAATACGTCGGCTTTTGCTACAATTGTTTTACCTTACGGATTTGATATTACTGTTAAGGGTACAACAGATTTTGCTACATCTAATAACAAACATTATAATAATAAGAATATTGGTGATGGAGCAGCTAATGGTGGACGTTTAACTACAAGTGCTTATCAATATAGAACTCTTAATTTTTCTGAGTTGCTTAATTGGAGTCAGTCTTTTGGCCTACATAATGTAACATTCCTTGGTGGTCATGAATCTTATAATTATAAGTATTCTTACAATGGTGGAATGAATACAAATATGGCCGTAGACGGTATTTTTGAGACTTCTAACTTCCTTACAAACTCATATTATAATGGTGCTTCATATGAAGATGCTCTTGAGTCTTGGTTGAGTCGTGCAACATATAATTTTGATGAAAAATATTTTGCAGAAGTTAGTTTCCGTACAGATAAGTCTTCTCGTTTTAATCCGGGTATTACATATGGTAAAGATCATACAAATGGTGTCTTTACATCATTTGGAGCTGCATGGAATATAAAGAAGGAAGCATTCTTAAGTGATGTAAGTTGGTTAAACGAATTGAAATTACGTGCAGCATATGGTGAAAATGGAAATAATTCTGCTGCAGGTTATCAAGCATATCTCTCTCTTTATTCTATAGAAAAAAATGGTGGTAAGCCTGCATTGATAAAATCACAGATTGGAGCTATAGATGCACAATGGGAAACAACAAATACAATTGATGTTGCTGTAGAGGGTAGTGTATTTGATCGCTTACATTTTACTTTTGATTTCTTTAATAAACGTTCAGATAAACTTCTTTTTGACGTTCGTCTACCTCTTTCTGTTGGTAGATATGTGTATAATAAAGATTACGCAAATCCAACTATTCTTCAAAATATAGGTGTTATAGATAATCTGGGTCTTGAAATATCTTTGGATTATGATGTTATTAAGAATCAGAATTGGAAGTGGAATCTTGGAACAGAAGGAACTTTCTTGAAAACTAAAGTTGTAAAACTTTTTGAAGGAAAAGATATACAACATGGTCAGCAGCGTTATTCTGAGGGACATGATGCGTTTGCATGGTACACATATCACTTTGTAGGTATTGATAGATTGGATGGACGTTCTCTCTACACTTTGGATCCAGATAAAAGAGCTGCAGCAGCAAGTGAAGGTGCAATTCGCAAAATTGATGGACAGGAATATACTTTAGATACAACTTATGGACTTCGTGATTGGGCAGGAAAGGCTACTCCTTCTTTCTATGGTTCATTTAGATCAACTCTTACTTGGAAGGATTTGACATTTAATGTTCTCTTTACTTATAGTCTTGGTGGAAAGATTATGGATAGTTCATATCGCTCTTTGATGTCAACATCGGCATCTGGTGCAGATGCTTATAGTAAAGATCTCGCAAAGGCTTGGAAAAGTGCTCCTGATGGTATGACAGAAGAGTCGTCAAATCGTATTGATCCAGATGGAATTCCAGTAGTTGATTTTGCTAATAATGATTATAATAATGCGGTTTCAGATCGTTGGTTGACAAGTTCTTCATACCTTATTATGAAGAATCTCAGTCTTTCATATTCTTTGCCAAAAACAATCACAAGCAGATTGGGAATCAATGGTATTATTATCAATGGCGGTGTTGAGAATTTGTTTACTATTACATCTCGTAAGGGACTTAATCCACAGTATAGCTTTACTGGTGATAATGATGATACTTATGTATCAGCAAGGGTGTTCAATCTCGGTCTTAAACTTAATTTTTAACAATTAATATATGAAAATAAAAAATATATTATCTGCATTTTTTCTTGCAGGTTTTTCTTTAATTGTATCTTCTTGTAGTGAAGATTTCTTCAAGACAATGCCAACTGAGTCTGTAAGTGACGAGACTGCACTCAGTACTACAGATAATGCATATGCAGTGTTGAATGGTATTGCCAAGACAATGACAACTCAGCAGGCTTTTTTTGGAAGTGGCTTTTGTGGAGAAAATCATGTGATGATTAAGATGGAAGAGTATCCAGCAGAAAACTATAATTATAATTATTATGCATCAGGCTGGGCTCCATTGTTTAATCAGACATTTAATACTGCATCAAATCGTATTTATTGTTCATATGCATGGGCATATTATTATAATTTGATAGGACAAGCAAATATGGTTATCGCAAGAATTGATGCAGCTTCAGGTTCTGCAGAAGAAAAGAACTTTATTAAAGCTAGTGCGCTTACTTTTCGTTCCTTTGCTTTTGAGAAGTTAATTCGTTATTATTGCCATCGTTGGAAGGATTCTAATAATGGAGCAGATCCTGGACTTGTTCTTAAATTGGATGACTCAACTAATTCCTTCCCATTGTCAACATTGCTTGAAACTTATAATCAGATTTATCAGGATCTTGACAAAGCAATCGAACTTTTCGGTAATGCTAAGGATATGAGAGGTTCTGATGTTTGGATTCCTAATGTAAATGTAGCTCATGCTGTTTATGCTCGCGCAGCTCTTTCACGTGAGGATTATAAGACTGCTCTTGAACATGCTACTGCTGCAAAGGATGGTTATCCACTCATGTCTAATGATGCTTATGTTTCTGGTTTTTGCAAGCCAACTTCAGAGTGGATTATGGGATCTTTTGGATCTGCAGAGGAAAATAATTGGTATTGGTCTTATGGTACACAGTATTCTTGTAATGGATATTATGCAAACGAATCTGATTGCGGTGCAGGTACAATTGGACATGAGTTGATTACTCGTATTCCGAATGAGGATATACGTAAGAAACTCTTTTTGACTGAAGATAAGTTCCCTGCATATGATTTTTCATATAATAGTGAAGATGTTGATAACTACTTTAGAACATTTGGAATAATCGGAATAACTAATGAAAAGATGTGGGAAGATGTTGACGCTTACATTTCTTCAATGACTCCAGATGGTTTAGACAGAGCTTATTCTTCTGGAACATTCTATCTTGATGGACAACTTAAGTTTTGGGTAACAGATCTTCCTGGAGTTTCTTATCTGCCTTTTATTCGTACATCGGAAATGGTTCTTATAGAAGCAGAATGTCATTACTTCCTTGGTGACGAAGTTGCGGCACAGGCATCATTAGAAGAACTTAATAAGAAATCTGGTCGTAACCCTAATTACTCTTGTACAAAGACAGGTGATGATCTTTTTAATGAAATCAAGGATTACCGTGCTTTGGAACTTTGGGGTGAAGGTTTTGAATGGTCAGACCTAAAACGTTGGAATTTGCCAGCTGTACGTAAGTCTTTTGAAGAGGGCGGAAATACACATGTTTCTGTTGCTATTACAATTAAACCTACTGATGGTAATAATTGGACATGGAAGATTCCTGATGCAGAAACTGATTATAATGATTATTTGAAGGTTGCTGCTGAGAAGTAATTTGTATTTAGATAATAAAAAAAGAGGATGTATAATTGTCTTATAGACTTTTATACATCCTCTTTTTTGCATCTTCATTATTTCCATATTTTTTCAGATACAATAAAATAATAGCCATTCGGAATGCTTTGTCGAATGGCTATTACTCATTATTCATTACTAATTACTCATTAGTAATTATTACTGTCCGCTAAACATTATACAAAGTCACTCTTCCCCTTGAAACCCAGGAGTTGAGTGACTTTCCTTTTTCAGTAAGCCCCATATTTGTATTTATTACTGTCCGCTAAAAATTCTCCCCTCACATGACATAAACTAACCTTGGATCGTCATATTTGCTATTTTGAGGCGTCTTCTGTCACTTTACATCATCAAAATAGGTACTTATACGTCCATTATATCGGCTGTCCGAGAAAAAAGGGATCCATGAAATAACCAAAGATTTTTAGCGGACACCAATAATTTTATTACACAAAGACAACTCGTGTTGTCTGCAAATGACACTAATGCCATTCGGCTTTATGACGTTGTACAATATTCGTGATATTGACTTCGCCGAGCTAAAGGTTCGTAATTGCGCAAGCAATTCTTCGTGTAGTGAAAAAAACTCTTGAATGGCAAACATTATATTCGATTCCGTTCGATTCGATAAGCCTCCAAACGACTAAGCAACGAAGGAAAACGAATATTTTCTTGATAAAAATTTGTGCGTTTAAAGATAAAAACTGTATATTTGCCACGAAATCAAAACAAAAACTAACCAATATCTTATTGCTGTTTCTTGTGAATAAAGACTAACCAGATACATGGGGAGCAGCCATATCAACCTAAACAATTTGC
>JAEEGL012753065.1_pt1 | contig 10504 bp, 9 predicted proteins | sample 9134231 | NCBI WGS metagenome assembly JAEEGL01 (sample SAMN16246548, study PRJNA631951) | gut metagenome | biome: gut microbiome; feature: rumen; material: fiber-attached | host: Bos | place: Iran: Karaj | collected 2018-10 | reverse complement strand
TCTTTTGATTCATCGATGGAAAACAGTATACGCAAGATCAGCTGAGAGAACAACGACGATTACGGCAGCCGTAATATACAGCGTTTTGTCTTTCATTTTGGATGCCAGACGATCCAGAAGCGGCTGGATCACATAGAGGAATATCACGCCGCCGATGCCGAAGCGAATACTCGGGCTCAATGCAATACGCGCCTGAAAGTTAATCGCATAGTCTGCATAGGTCTGCCACGGCCATGAACCGATTGTCCATTCGCAGAGATAGCTTGTGATCAGTTCAATCAGCGTCGCGGTTGCCATGGTCAGAAGGAAAATCGCAGGAATCATCAGCAGTTTCTTTTTGAGCGTCTTTCCTTTGATCAGTCGGTACCACAAAAGCAGGAAAACAGTTGCACCGAATCCGTATACCGGCAGCCACGGTCCGAATAAAACGCCTCTGTTGCTGAAACCCCAGCGGTAAATCACGGTTTCCAGCGTTACTTCATAGATCCAGCCGATCACTGCGTAAATCCAGAAGAACAGGATATGTTCTGCAATCTTTCTCTTTTTCATTTTCAGTACCTCCGTTTCATGAGATCAGATCGGTTTTGTTGTTTCTGTGTATATTATAGCAGAAAATCGGAAAAAACGGAAGATGCTGTCTGTCATACAAAGTGTGACATTTGTAATATGGCAGAAGCAGCGGCAGGGAAACAGCCCCCGCCGCTGCTTTTTTCATGAATTACGCCTTGAAAATAAAGCGTACAAAGTTGTAGATATGTGCATGGATGCAGTTATCACCGTGGTAGCCGCCCTGAACAACATGCCAGATATGCGGTGTCTGCTCCTTATTAAAGTTATTGTGGTAGCCTTCCGGCGTCGAAAGACCGACAACACTATCATTTGTACCGCCGGTCAGAAGGATCAATACCGGTGCTTCCTCTTCACTCTTCCACTTCCACGGACCTTCGACTGCCGGTGCCGGACAAATTGCGCCGATATAAGCGAATTTATCAGCATGCTTCATTCCGATGCGAAGCGATTCTCTGCCGCCCATGGAGAAGCCGGTGACTGCCGTGTTCTCTCTGCCGGTCGCGCAGGAATAGGTCGATTCGATATGCGGCATCAGGCTGTCTACGATATCATCAACGAAATTGTCATATCCGAGGCTGGAATCGTAGTCGCCGAAGCCGGTCGCATCCTGCTTGGTCGGGTGCGTAAAGACCCACGGTACGACAACGATCATATCCTCCGCTTCACCGGATGCGATAGCATTGCCGATGATCTGTCTGGTATACATCGTGCCGTTGCCCTTGATAATCATACGGTCTTCATTCTCAAAGAAGCCGTGCAGCAGATACAGAACCGGATATTTCTTGCTTTCATCGTAATTTGCAGGAAGCAGAATATTGTACGGCTTATTCTTGTTCGCCTTCTTGGAGAAATAGGTCTTCTTCTGGATTGTGCCGTATTGTACGCCCTGCTTTTCATTGTGGGAATCATTCGGCTCTGTCATTTTCAGCTGTTTCTCACAAATCGGCGTATATTCGGAAATTGTACGCATTTCCGCTTTCGGCGGTGTGACACGCTCAAGGAACTGATCCGTCTTGCCGAGCAGATAATCCACATACCATGCGATATCTGTCTGATCGACATTGCCGTCGCCGTTGATATCAGCGGATTTCTTGACCTTGTCACTGCTGAAGCTCTTGATTGCGCCGGCTTTCGCAATGGAAAGGTCTGCTGCGGTCACCGCGCCGTCTCCGTCGAGATCGCCGAGCTTGATATTGCCGGAGAGATCAACCTTTGCCTTTTCCTTACTGAACGTGAAACTGTCAATGTTCATCAGATAGCTGCTGCCGCCTGTGAACTTGATATAGAGATCGTGCTTTTCCTTTACTTCACCGGCAATATTCGCTGAAACATTCTGGAATGTCTGGAATGCACCGGTGCTCGGAACATCAATCGTCGCAGCCGGTGTTCCGGACATCGAATCCAGATAGAATTCTACCTTGCAGCCGCCGTCCGGTGAACCGACACTGGCAGTTACGCTCTTGGCACCGTCGCCGAAATCGACGTTCTTGAAAACGATATAGTCGCCGTCTTCGATAAAGCCGACATCCGAGCCGCCTGCATCAAGCTGTTCGATCTGTATGCCGGACATCGTGGTGTAATCCTCTGCCTCAATCTTGTCAAACGCGGAAAAAGGTTCGATCTCAGCCGTTGTTCCGGAAGTAAGCCCTGCCTGATCTGCCATTTGAAGGAAATTCCAGAGCGCAGGCTTCCAGACATCGAAGTCATGCTTACCGCCCTGAATCAGGAAGTATTCATGCTTGACACCGTTTGAATCACAGAATTTGTGCACTGTCTCGCTGAAATTCAGAAGGCTGTCGGATGTACCGCAGGAAATCAGAAATGCCTTGAGCTTTTCGCTCGCAGCCTTGCCGCCGTCAGGGAACAGTACGTTTGTACTCTTGGTATTCGGCGCGGAGGAAATCGGGCAGAGATACTGGAATGTATCCAGATTTGTCAGACCGATATTGAAGGTCTGACCGCCGCCCATCGACAAGCCTGCGAGCGCGCGGTGTTCACTGTCACCGTATGTGGAATAGTGCTCGTCCACATAGGGCACAAGGTTTTGCACAAGGTCTTTCGTGAAGTTTTCATAGCCGTCGTTGATGCCGGCGCCGGTTGCATCGGTATTCGGCGAGACAACAATCATCGGCTGAATCTTGCCGTCTGCAATCAGATTGTCAAGCATGATGTTTGCCCTGCCGCCCCAGTCTGCCATCCAGTGACTGCTGTTGCCGCCGATTCCGTGAAGAATATAGCAAACGGCATATTTCTGCTTGTTGGAATAGCCCGGCGGTGTGTAGACAAGTGCTGTACGGTTGCTGTTGGTTGCCTTGGAATTGTAGGTAATCTCAGTTACCTTGCCTTTTGCCGTGTTTGCCCGCTGCTGATCATAGCCGTTCGGCGGCAGCTGGCAGGTAAACGCGATGCTTTGTGCAGAAGCCTGTATTTCTTTCTGTATAACAGGCAGCTGTCCGGTGGCTGCTGCTGCACACAATATACAACTGCATGCAGCAAGTACGGATAGGATTTTCTGTTTCTTTTTCATTTGAATTCCCCTTTACAGATCAATTCTCCCTTTCATTTTTGGATACTGCGGCTGACTGGAATGACCGCAGCAAACAGCGATATGTAAGGGATAAGTACATATCGCTAAGATTATTCTAGCATGTATGTTAATATTGTACAATGCAAAATTTGAATAAACTGTTAAAAAAACAACGACTTTGAGCAATCTACCGAAAACGGCTACAGAAATCCAAATGATTTTTACTGATTATAATTATACAATGATTTATCAATACGTGGATCTGCATATAAACGCTTTATTGTCTCCACTCGCGCAGCCTGTACTGTAATCATTTTGACAAGAATACAGAAAAACAGCCGGTATCACGCGGATACCGGCTGTTCTGTGCAGTATTATTTGAGCAATTCACGCTTGAGCAGTGTCAGATCGGCGGCTGTCAGCTTATTGTCCGCATTCATATCGACTGCTTTCGGATTTCTGATCCAGCCGGAGCCGAGCAGGTATTTCGTCAGCATGACTGCATCGGCAATATTCGCTTTCCCGTTCCCGTCCGCATCACTTGGTACTATGATGCCGGCGGGCATCGGAGTCTCATAATCCTGCAAGTACGAAACAACCCATGCAAGCGATGCATTTGAGGTAAGAGAAACTGCATTTGTCGCCCAAGATTCAACCGAATCGGCATAGCAGCGTTCGGAAACCGAATCCTTTTTTCCTGGGACAAAACCGAGTGCACGCACATACTGATCCTGTAAACCTGCATTCGGACCAAGCGAAAGAACGCCGTCCGGCGCAGCGGGAAACGTCTTATCAAGCTCTGCACACCAGTATCTGTGTGTCGGATTCTTGACATGATAGGAGCCGTAGCCGGTAATATAGGAGTATGCAAGCGGATTGTTGCCGAGCAGATAGTCCATTCCGGAGACAACGCCGTTCATGTACTTTGTATCGCCGGTCAGATCATAGGCATATGCCAGCGCAATGGTATTATTCAGCACCCGTTCATTGGAGCCGTACTCAAAGCCCTGAATGACGATTGTCGGCAACCCGATCGGTTCACTATAGTCCGGCTCATACTTATACGGTATGCCGTAGCCCTGCTCATTTTCAATTTTCAGGTAGGTATCGGCAGTATCAAGCAACGACTGCTCCAGCGTGAGCGCCTCCGCCGGAGAAAGCAGGTCTTTGTGCAGCATCAGTGACATGCAGCCTGCCGCACCGGTATTGCCCCAGTTAAATACTGTATATGAGCCGTCGTTGGTTAAATTTTCGCCGCCGTTTATTCGCGGCTGAAAACGAAATGCATCCTTGTAATTGTAAATGAATGAACCTTCATCATTATATTTTTTGAGTTCCTCATAATACGATTCTGCATCGCTGTCATTCATTTCCTTTGCGGAGATATAAAGCTCACAGACTGCCCAGTAAGCATCATCGCTGAGCTGAAAATCGCCGTATGGCTCACCGCCCTTTGCCTGATACATCGGCGCAAAGAGCGATACTTCGTTCAGCTCCTCCTTCGGGCAATCAGTCCAGTATTCAGGATGCGCAGTCATAATCAGATCCGGCTCCTGATATACATGCAGAAAAGCAGCATATGCTTCTTTTGCCTGTTTCAGATAAACTGCTGCCTGATCCGCATCATAATCCTGCCAGAGTCTTGCAGCCTGTGCCGCGCATGCGGCGAAATTGAGCGTCGCTGCATATGTCGGCGGCTTGACAATGCGGGCAATTTCATAGCCCTCGACATAATCCCACGGCTTGGTCGCAATCTCGATCCATTTATGATCCTGAACCTTGTGATAATACAGACCGGCATATTTGCCCCATGTAGGTTCATTGGATGAAACCTTCATCTTTGCCATGAAGTCCAGTTCATGTTTGCATTCATCAAGGATATCCGGAATCTTGTTGCCTGCTTCCGGAATCACAACCGTTCCGGAGCCGTCAGCGAATTTATCCCTTCCGGATGCTGTCTGCAATGCACGCTCATACATATTCTGGAGCGTCCAGACAGTCATTCCGCCTTCCGGCATATATTTACCCTGATTGCCGGAGGCATACCAGCCGCCCTTTACATCAATCTCAGAGGATGCATAGGTTCTGGATGCCTCTTCATATGTCAGGTATTCATTCCGCCAGCGCGTCTGCACAAATCCGGATTCTGTATTATGCTGTCCCGCGTGTGCGAGCTTTTCTTTCTCACCGGAAGTGATATATTTTTCTTCGATATCTATGCCGGCTCGGTTCTGATAAAAATAATTCAGCGCATTTGTCAGCAAATCATGATCCTTTTCCTGATAAACATCCGAACCGATCCGGAACGGGAACGAACGCCACTCCCTGCCCTTGATCCGGATATAGTATTCACCTTCCGTATTGAATTTTGTAAAGTCAATTTTGCAGACATAGTCACCGGAATCGGCATCGAAGGTCTTTTTCTCGGTTTTGCCCGTATATGCGACGGTATCATCCGAAACATTTATGATCTCATAGTCATAGCTGCTGTCGAGATTCAGCGTTTCTGCTTCGTAAAGAACATCGCCGCTGTTATCGCTCAGCGTCGCAATCTTTGCAAGTCCCGGCAGGTATCCGAGCTGATTGACAGAGATAAAATTGTTTTCCAGCCCGCTGTATCCGCGCGCGGTATAGCCGTAGCTGGATTGCGGAATCTCTTCATTCCATGTGATATCTTTAATGGACATGTCATCAAACCAGAGCTCATCGCCATCCTGTGCATTTCCGCCGTAGGTATCGTCGTATGCATAAGTAAATATCCATTCCGCGCCCTCAATATCCTCAGTCGGAGTGAACAAGCCGGAGTATTCCTTGAATTCCGTTGTCAGCTTGAGCGGAGTGCCCCACATGCCGCCGAATGCCGGTCCCATGATCATTTCTCCCGATTGACCGTCGAGCATAAACAGCGGATCTTCTAAGCTGTTCCTGTCGATCCGGCTGCAAAGCTCCATGCCGTCCCGAGCGGCTTTTGCCTTGAAGCTGACCATGTACTTGTGATCTTTCCGAAATTCCAGATTTCTGTGGCGGAATTGCAGATCGTAATTCGACAATGATGCGCCCTTTCCCTTCAGGATTGTCAGATGAACAGCGCCGTCCTCGATCATGAAATTCTGTTTTGCCGGACTGGCTTCAACCGGCATCCACGGGACGATCTTGTAATCAAAGGTTGTTTCGCCCAGTAACTCGTTACTTCCATTCTCAGCCGATACCCCTTGCGGCTCAGATAGGCTGACGGTCAGCGGTACGATCATTGCAGCAGTCAGTAATCCTGCAACGATTCTTTTTGTAAAATGTTTATGCATATAAGTCCCTCCCTTTTTACAGTGTACAGCCGGTTCGGTACAATTCCGGCAGTAATTTCATTATAGCACAGGAAGCACAGAAATGCAATGGTTATAGCAAATTTCATATGTATAAGTCGTGTATCTATTGATTCAGACAGCGGTATATCTCAGTATTGACTTTCGTTTGATAATATGATAGAATGGTATCATATTATCCGAGCATATTTTGAATACATCGGAAGGAACGGATTTTCATGAAAAACAAGAAATATTGCCGGCGCACGGAGCAGTTATGATGCAGAAAAGAATTGCTGTTATCTGCCCGGGCATCGGGTATCATAAGGATAATCCGCTGCTGTATTATTCTGCACGATTTGCGCAGGAAGCGGGATATGAGCTTCTGGATGTTGCTTTTCACGATATGCCGCGCAAAATCATAGGGAATTCTGATTTGATCGCACAGGCGGCTGCGCTGGCATTTCAGCAGACGGAGGAACAACTGCAATCTGTCCGCTGGGATACATATGAAGAAATACTGCTGATCGGAAAGAGCATCGGTACAATCGCCGCTGCGAAATATGCCGCAGAGCATGCAATTCAGGCTCGGCAGCTCTGGTATACGCCCCTGCTTGAAACATTCTCGTTTGCGCCGTCAGCTTATGAGTGCATCGCTTTCATCGGAGATGCGGATCCGTGGTCTGATCTGACGCAGATTCAGCAGGCTGCTGCGGCACACAATATCCCGCTGTATCTTTATCCGCAGTGCAATCACTCGCTGGAATGCGGTGATATTCTTCGTAATCTTGAGAATCTGTACAATGTGATGCAGATTTCGTCGCGGTTTATCAGACATCAGATTAGAAATATTGCAGATGATGTGTAAAAAATGCATGTGAATCAGATTATTCCTGCAAATGAAGCATTGCAAAAACTGAAAGACGGCAACCGGAAATATCTGCACGCAGCATCCGGAACAGGTGATATTTCCCCTGAAAAGCGAACCGAAACACTGCATGAGGGGCAGCATCCCTATGCTGTTGTCATCACCTGCTCGGATTCGCGTGTTATTCCGGAATACATCTTCAGTGCAGATATCGGCGATCTCTTTATCATCCGTGTTGCAGGCAATGTCATAGACGATCATCAGCTCGGCTCGATTGAATACGCAGCAGAGCATCTCGGCATACGGCTCGTTGTTGTGCTGGGGCACGATCACTGCGGTGCCGTTGATGCGGCGATCAATCATGACCCTTCCGGCTATATCAAGTTCATCACGGATGAGATCAAACTTGCAATCGGCAATGAAACTGACGATTACAAGGCGTGCTGCATGAATGTCCGGCAGAGTGTCGCCATGATCGAAAACAGCTTTGAGATTCAGCGCGAGGAACAGCACGGACTGAAAGTCATCGGTGCGCTCTACCGGCTGGAAAGCGGCGCGGTCGAATTTGATATCTGAACGGATTTCAGATACAAATCGGTTACAAAATGATAAAACCGCTTGACAAATGTACCGAAAGCGAATATAATAGTTTCAAATTCTGAGAAAGGCAGGTGAACCCCATGAAACAGGCAAGCAGGAAACACACACAATTCAATATCTTTATTATAACTGCACATGGAGTTTGCCCGTTTGGACTGATTAAATGATGCGGCAATGCCGTATATTGTCATGATTCCGAGCACCTCTGCATTTGCAGGGGTGCTTTTTTGCGGGCGCTCCGGAAAGGACACATTATGTTTGAAGTAAAAGGAAAATACGCTTCTGCGAAGATTTTTGCGGAAATCGCAGAGGAGAGCTCCGTCGCACAGATCCTGACACTATGCAATCAGCCTATGAGCGAGGGCTCGAAAATCCGTATCATGCCGGATGTACATACCGGCGCAGGCTGCACAATCGGTACGACCATGACCATTACAGATACCGCTGTTCCGAATCTGGTCGGTGTCGATATCGGCTGCGGCATGGAGACCGTAAAGCTGAAAGAAACCCATATTGAGCTGCAAAAACTCGACAAGCTGATTTACAGCAAAATTCCGTCCGGATTTTCTGTGAGGAAAACGCCGCACCGCTTTGCAGAGCAGTTTACGCCGGAACAGCTTTATTGTGCCGAGCATATTGATCTTCGGCGGCTGATGCAGAGCATCGGTACACTCGGCGGCGGCAATCACTTTATCGAAGCAGATCAGGGTGAGGACGGCAGCATCTATCTTGTTATCCATTCCGGCTCCCGGCATCTCGGTGTCGAAGTCGCAAAGTACTATCAGGAAGAGGCTTACCGTCAGCTCAATCACACATCGAAGGATGATATTCAGGCGCTGATTGCCGCACTGAAAGCGGAGGGCAAAGAAAAGCAGATTCAGAAGGAACTGAAAAAGCTGAAAAACACCAAGCACACCGATATTCCGAAGCATCTTGCATATACTGCCGGAACGCTGTTTGAACAGTATATCCATGATATGAAGCTCACGCAGATGTTTGCCATGCTCAACCGGAAAGCAATGATGGATGAGCTGATCCGCGGTATGGGGCTTCACATCACGGAGCAGTTCACGACAATCCATAATTATATTGATACGGATTATATGATTCTGCGGAAGGGCGCAGTTTCAGCACGGCGCGGTGAAAAGCTGCTGATACCGATGAATATGCGCGACGGCAGCCTGATCTGTACCGGAAAGGGAAATGACGACTGGAATCAGTCTGCACCGCACGGCGCAGGTCGGCTGATGTCCCGCGCGGCGGCAAAGGAATCCTTCACTGTTTCCGAATTCAAAAAGCAGATGTCCGGCATTTATACGACCTCAGTCAGCAGCGGGACGCTCGATGAATGCCCGATGGCATACAAGCCTATGGAGGCAATTACAGGCTGTATCGGTGAAACCGTCACAATCGACGAGATTATTCGCCCGATCTACAACTTCAAGGCAGGTGAAGAAGCATGAAGATTTTTGTGCCGTATGAGAAAATGAGCAAGAAACAAAAACGCGAACAGGACAGGAAAAAGCGCAGCATGTGGCAGCTTTCACCTGTTACACGAATTGCTGAAACCGATAAAAAACACTATACGCGAAAAATGAAGCACAAAAACAGCGGCGGGGATGATTCCCCGCCGTTATATTTGTAAAAGCGATAAAAACAGTAATTTGTATTGAAGTGCTGCGACTTGTGCAAACAAATTGCATAAATTCAATACAACTTAATTTGTCAATATGCACAAGAATCATAACTCTGATTGTATAATTCAGCCAAATATCTACTTTTTGTATTGACATTCACGCTTGAATTGAGTAGAATGAACTTACAGAAGCTGCAATTTTGCTTCTAAATTGTTATTAAATTTGATACAGGAGGAATACCCATGAAACAATCAGTGAAAAGAATCACAGCCGCACTTCTCTGCATGACAATGGCAGCTGCATTTGCCGGATGCGGAGACGATTCTGCTCCGGCAGCATCGACACCGGAAAGCAAGCCTGCTGCAGAATCAAAGAATGAAGAGGCTCCGACGGAAGAAGCCAAGTACGGAAACAAACCCGTCGGTATCGCTATGCCGACCAAGTCTCTCGAGCGCTGGAACCGTGACGGCGAATATCTGAAGCAGCAGTTTGAAGATGCCGGCTATCAGGTTGAGCTCAAGTATTCTGATAACGATACGAACCAGCAGAACAATGATATTCAGGGTATGATCGCCGACGGCGTTGATCTGCTTCTGATCGTTGCAATCGACGGCAACGCACTGACCCAGACGCTGGATGATGCAAAGGGTGCAAATATTCCGGTTATCGCATATGACCGTCTGATCATGAACAGCGACGCTGTCAGCTACTATGTTTCCTTTGATAACTACACTGTCGGTAAGCTCCAGGGCGAATTCGTCAGAGATCAGCTCAAGCTCGACAGCGAGGCAGGTCCGTTCAACATCGAGTTTACCGCTGGTGATCCGGCTGATAACAATGCAGGCTACTTCTTCAACGGCGCTTATGATACGCTGAAGCCTTACATTGATGACAACAAGCTCGTCATCAAGTCCGGCAAGAAGACCTTTGAGCAGGTCGCTACCGAGGGCTGGTCTACTGATAAGGCTCTGGAAAACATGCAGAATACCCTCGCTTCCTACTA
>JAEEGL011816990.1_pt1 | contig 10504 bp, 8 predicted proteins | sample 9134231 | NCBI WGS metagenome assembly JAEEGL01 (sample SAMN16246548, study PRJNA631951) | gut metagenome | biome: gut microbiome; feature: rumen; material: fiber-attached | host: Bos | place: Iran: Karaj | collected 2018-10 | reverse complement strand
CCTTATTCCCAACGTGGGAACATTTCGTTCCCAAGCTGGGAACATTTACCGATCTACGAATAAATCAGGCTCGACAAATTACCCTATCTTGGCAACCAATAAGCATGGCTTATCAATCCTTAAAGCCATCTTATCAACAATTACTATCCACTTATTGTCGAACTATTTCCGCATATTCATTCAAAACCGCCCTTAAACATTAGTGGAATGTTAGTGGAAATATAGTGGAAAGTTAGTGGAAACTTAGTGGACTCCTAATATAAGATAACTATCTTAAAACCAATAAGATAACTAATTATTTCTTAAATATATTATTTTTCAACAACTTTTTTGTTATTTTCCATCAAATATCAAGGCAGACGCTCAACAGCTCTTACATGGCTTCTATCGAATCCCAAGCACCATGTCTCTAGTATTCTCGTCCCATCCGCACATTTTTCTCTTGGAATAAGGAAATGAGCGACCATATTGGAAGGAAGTTGAGATTTAATTTGAAAGAATATCGGCAAAGTTTTGGAAATATAAAATATTTCCGTTACCTTTGCACATTAGAAACTAAAAACATGAATTAATGGGTAGAATACAAGACATTCATGTACTCGAAGAGCGCATATATGACTTTATTGATGACTACATAGATGGCAAATACAACAAAGACTTTGTTTTCGCCATTGGTTTACATTGTAAATTAAACGTAACGAATTATTATATTCCATTTAGTATATATTTTTTTAAAATTGGAGGATTGTAATATGAGAAAATATAATTTAGGTTTCATAAAAGATGAAGACATATATAACCATGTCAAAGAAACTGTGGCACAATATCGAAAAAGTATTAATCTAAAAGAGTTTAATAGTAATATTATTGACCCTATCAAGTTGACATTTGACTCAAAGATATATGGGCAAACAATGCAACAAACTATCGAGAGTGAATGTATCCGTCAGATTGACAAAACCAACAACAATCGTATAGGTTATTTCCATCAATATCTTTTCAAATATGCAGGTAATGGCTGGGAAGTTCCGGCTAACGGGGACAAAGGAGGTTTTGATGTATTGAATGACGATCTATATATTTATGCTGAAGTAAAAAACAAGCATAATACAATGAATTCTGCGAGTACTTCTGCAACTTATTTAAAGATGCTCGACAAAGTAATGCGTTCAGGGAATAAAGCAACTTGTTATCTCGTAGAAGCAATAGCCAGACAATCCCAAGATATTATTTGGGAGGCTACTATTACCCAAAACGGACATAAAGAGAAATATAATTGGCCTAGCATTCATCGTATTTCTATGGATAAATTCTATGGAATTGTATTCGGTCAAACAGATGCATTTTTCAAATTGTGTAAGGCACTTCCTAGTATTTTAGACGATGTGATTTCAGAAGATGAATCTGCAAAATTAAATATTACTGTTTACGACGAACTTGACAAAACAGACTTCTATAAGAGTCTTTATCTTCTTGCTTTCAAAACATACGAAGGGTTTGAAAAATTTTAAATAGAGATGCCTACATTTTTATCTGCAACGAACTTAGCCGATCTCACTGGAACTTCACTTGCTACGACGCAAAAGTGGGGTGAGAACGGTGTATATCCATATCATAGAAACGAAAAGGGTAAGGAAGGTTTTTACATGGAAGAGCTTACTGACGTAGAACCAGTCAGAATGATGCTTGAAACAAATTGGGATGAAGAATTCCATGTTGCACCTCTTCGCGATTATACCTCTGTTGAACTATTTGCTGGTGCTGGTGGTTTGGCACTTGGTATGCATTTGGCTGGCTTCCGTCATGTGTTGTTGAATGAAATGGATGCGATGGCTTGTCAGACTCTGAGACGGAATCATCCAGAGTGGAATGTTCTAGAAGGTGACATCCATCAGGTGGACTTCACTCCGCTTCATGGGAAGGTTGACTTCCTTTCTGGCGGTTTTCCTTGTCAAGCATTCTCATATGCTGGTAAGAAAGGAGGTTTGAATGATACCCGTGGTACATTGTTTTTTGAAATGGCTCGTGCCGTGAAAGAAATACAACCCAAGGTCTTCATGGGTGAGAACGTCAAAGGACTTCTTTCTCATGAAGATGGCAGAACTCTTGATGTCATTCGTAATGCCATCAAAGAATTGGGTTATACGTTGGTGGAGCCTCGAGTGCTAAAAGCTATCATGTATCAGGTTCCACAGAAACGCGAACGTCTGATCCTTATAGCTATCCGCAATGATATATATGACCAAGGGTTCCGATTCAAATGGCCAGATCCGTATCGTCGTGTAATGACACTACGCGATGCATTCTTTAGTGGGGAACTTTTTGATAATGATGTTCCTGAATCTGAAGGCCAGATCTATCCAGCAAAGAAAGCTCGTGTGATGGCAATGGTACCAGAAGGTGGCGATTGGCGTGACCTGCCAGTTAAGGAACAGAAAAACTATATGGGCGGTAGTTTTTATCTTGGAGGAGGTAAGACAGGAATGGCTCGCCGCTTGTCAATGGATGAGCCATCACTGACACTTACTTGTGCTCCTGCTCAGAAACAGACAGAGCGTTGTCATCCAACAGAAACACGTCCTTTGACTGTTCGTGAATATGCTCGTATTCAGACATTCCCAGATTATTGGGTATTTGAAGGTAACATGGCTGATCAATACAAGCAGATTGGCAATGCCGTACCAGTAAATCTTGCGTTCGCCATTGGACGTTCTTTAATACGTTTGTTCAATGATATAGATGCTCAGAATCCAGAGGAAACCCAGTTTGAAGAAGCAGACAAAGCCGCTCACGGCATGTTGCCGCCACAGCTCTTTGAACTTGATATGTTCGACATGCACGAACAATATCCAAAAGATGCTACTATCATCAATAATCCATTTGCTCTCAAGAAGAAAATTGATAATAGCGACCTCGATGATTCAAAAAATGTCTTGTTATGTCTTGTGCCGGACAAGTACATAGAACCCTATACAAATCAGCGGGCTAAGGCATACTTCACTGGTAAGAAATTCCCATCAACTGTGAAACTCAACAAACTTTATTACTTCATGCCTTATGCCAAAGGTAAGGGCATTCGTGACTTGTATCAGATAGAAGTGGCTCGTGTCGGCACCAAACATGAATTTGTTGAAGAGGCAGATGAAAATGATTTCCGTTTGGTCTTTGAGATTAAGTTCGTTAAGCAGCTGTTCGATGACTACAAACCCATCAAATTGATGATTTGGCGCACTTTTACTGATACTAATTTGAGAGCAATATTGGCTATGAAATAAGAATGATAATATTTTAGACGATGGATGATATTATTTTTAAAGTTGAAGAATACGTAAAGGAACATATTTCAGAGTTCCATGATAATAGAATAAAAAAACTTGAAAAGCTTAAGTTAGACAAACTTTTGAAGAGCAAGAACCCTTATATGTATAAGGCCAAAAATATTAATTCAGCAGATAAAATAGTTAGAAGTTTAGCAACAGCTTTCTTGTCGTCAGCAGAGGAATCGCTTTTTGGCAATTGGCTTGAAGGATTGGCTATTTTTGTTGCGAAACAAGTGTATGGAGGATACAAAAGTTCTGCAAAAGGCATAGATTTAGAACTAGATAAAGATGGATGTCACTATTTGCTAAGTATCAAATCTGGTCCTAGATGGGGGAATTCTTCATCTATTGAGAAATTACGCGATTATTTTAGAACTGCAATGAGAATTTTTCAAACAAGTGGTAATAAGGTGCCATGTCGCGCTATTGAAGGTTGTTGTTATGGCAGCACACACAAAGATGATGATCCGCAAACTAAAATTTCTGGACAAGAATTTTGGCAGTTTATATCTGATTCAGAAACTCTTTATTCTGATATTATTGAGCCAATGGGGTCTGATGCTAAGGCTAAAAATGAAGCATATGAAAAAAAGTATGATGCAATGATTAACAAATTTGTCGTACAATTTGTAAACAAGTATTGTTATAATGACGGTTCTATTAATTGGAGTAAGATTATGGAATTAAATTCTGGAATACAGAAACCAAAGACTAAAAATGTGAAAACAAAGAAAACTACCAAGAAATAATAAACTGTATTAAAATAATAAAACTTAAGACTATGTATAATCTCAAAGCTGCAATAAAAAAATTTATAGAGCTGTCTGACGAGGGTAAAACCGTCACAATCCCTATTGCAGAGGCTTACTTAGAGGAGTTAGAAATTACGAATGAAAACACGAAAAAAGTTGGCCCAAAGTATTGCCCTTATTATAATAAAGATCGTCGAATTTGTATAACTCCGAGTATTGGTGTAGGAGGGGCAGCATATGTTCCTGCTTTAGTATTTCTAGGAGAAGGACAGAGTACAACAGACGGTATATATCCAGTTTTACTTTATTATAACAAACTGGAAGATAAAGACAAACAATTGATTTTAGCATACGGGTATAGTAAGACTAATAAAGCATCTATTCAGTGGATATTACCTAAAGGATCAGTTCTAATAAAAGATCATTTTAGTGGTTATAAAAATAAGTATCCAGTAAAAAAACTAAACTATCAAGAATCATATATTTATAACATATATAAGCCGAGTTTTTCAGAAAACGATTTTGATGGAATTGTCCATGATGTTACCTCTTTGGTTGATTATTACATAGAAACAGTTTTGAATAACGATTCGCTCTCACCTAAGTTCTCAAAAAACACAGAAGATTCTATGTGCAAAGAAGAAGTGCAAAAGTTCTCGATTAGAAGGTTAATAGAATTAATACACGACACGGGGCTTATTTATTCAGATAATCTAGTTAAACGTTTTACTTTTTCATTGATGACAAAGCCATTTGTTATTTTGAGTGGATTGGCTGGTTCCGGAAAAACTCAGTTGGCTCTCGCTTTTGCAGAAGCCTTAGTCAAAGATAAAAAGAAGCAGATGTGCGTAGTCAGTGTTGGAGCTGATTGGACAAACAGAGAACCACTCTTAGGTTTCCCCAATGCCCTTCAATCAGGACAGTATGTTAAACCGGAAAGTGGTGTTCTGGATTTACTGATTGAGGCAAATAAGCCAGAGAATGCTGATATTCCGTTCTTCCTTGTTTTGGATGAGATGAACATGAGCTACGTGGAACGTTACTTCGCAGATTTTCTTTCTGCAATGGAGAGTCATGAAGCAATAAGACTTTGGGATTATAAAAATGAATTAGTTCCAATGTCTGTTTCTCTACCTCGGAATCTCTTTATTATTGGAACCATTAATGTTGATGAAACAACATACATGTTCTCTCCGAAGGTTTTAGACAGAGCTAATGTAATAGAGTTTAAGATTTCAGAAATAGAGATGGATGGATTTCTTCACGAAATGAAGGAGACGCATAGGGAATGCATTTGGGGTAAAGCTTCCGCAATGGCATCAAACTTTGTTGAGATTGCCAGCAAAAAAGAATTGGCAAATGATGCCAATACAGCAAAAACATTGCAGAACTTCTTCAAGGAATTGAAGAGTGTAAACGCAGAATTTGGATATCGTTCTGCAACAGAGATTTTCCGTTTTATTAGTCAGGCAGAAAATAACGATGAGGAAATCAATGGAAAGAAACTTACAAAGGATGAGATCCTCGATGCGGCCATTGTGCAGAAACTTTTACCGAAGTTACATGGTTCACGTAAGAAACTCGAACCTGTATTACAAAGGCTTTGGAAACTATGCTTTGCAGAAGAAATAAAGGATATTCAGAACATAACTGCTGACAATATAGAAAAGGCAAAGTACAAAGAAAGTGCAGACAAGATAAGTAGAATGTACGACTCCGCAAACGTCAACGGGTTTACAAGTTTTGCCGAAGCATAGTTATGCTAAAAGAGCTTGAACATCTTGTTATACCTGTTAGTGGTAAAAATGGTAGCTTAAAGTTATTAGTTTACCCGCAATCCGCAAAGGCAAAAGTCTTTGAGGAGAGTGAGCCGTATGCAGGTGAAGCAAGATATCAGCTCATTGAAGGTAATACCTACACTTATGAGTTTATAGACGAACTTGGTTGTTACAGATGCCAATTTGAAAGACAAACTGAAATTGTAAGATTCCATCCAAATAAAGATAAGCACGCTAGTGAAGGAACGATCACTACCGGGATATATGTTGGGCATCTGACTCAGGAAGTAATATGCTTAAATACTAGGGAAATTGTAGGTAAAGTAAGCTTGGAGATACAAAGTACAAAGTCTAATTACAGAAGTGACTACAGGCTTATGCTTGATGAAATAGCAGAATACTATACAGACCTTGTACTGCAACAAGGGTCACCTGTAACACAACAATTGGAGGTTGATAAAGATTGTGATTCCAAGACGCTCTATCAACGATTCTCTTTTGTTCGTTCCTTAATTGATAGCGAGGGTTTCTCAGAGGCAATTCATAAAATTATTTCAAATCCAGTTAAGAAATGGACAGATGCGAAAATCGATAAAAACATTGTTGCAGTCAAGCGCCTTTCACGTAGCAATATTCGACAAATAGCTTCTTGCAGAGACAGAATCCATTTATCTGACGGTTTTCGTAAAGGGCTACCATCTTATCTGGATAGCGTTCCAAGAAAAATTGACGTCGAATACAAACGTGATACTGCTGACGTACTGGAAAATCAATTTGTTAAATATGTGCTTCGTACGTTTGTAAACTTCTGTAATGAAATAAAAACTCACGCAAATGCATCTGAGACGCTTATTGTGGAAGCAAATCACACCATTGAACGCTTGTATGAACATCTCGACAATCAATTCTTTCGTCGAATATCTCTTCCTTCACAAATAAATATGAATAGCCCTGTGTTGCAACGGAAAGAAGGATATCGTGAAGTACTACAAGCTTGGCTGCTGTATGATTTGGCTGCGAAGTTAAATTGGACAGGTGGAGATGATGTCTATGATGCAGGTAAAAAAGATGTCGCCACCCTTTACGAATACTGGCTATTCTTTAAGTTACTGGAATTAGTGTCTGAGTTTTTCAATATCAAGGCACAAGCAAAAAAAGAACTGGTAGATATAGATAATAACACTATCAATCTAAATCTCAAACAAGGCAAGATGAGAATGGTCTATGGACGCCAAGAGACATTCTCTCGTCTGATTAATGTGGCCTTTTATTATAACAGAACCTTCAATAAAGTCACAAATGATAAGGATCCAATCCGTAGTGCGGGCAGCTGGACAATGTCAATGCGTCCAGATTATACGCTTTCTTTATGGCCTGGAGAGATCATGGAGGATGAGGCAGAAAGAGAGGATTTAGTTATACATATTCACTTTGATGCGAAATACCGTCTTAACAAAGTTTTGTTAGATGACAAAGATGTCAATAACAACATAGCAGAAGAATTAGATGAGGAAAAGCGACAACAGGAATTGAAAATATATAAGCGTGGTGACTTACTGAAAATGCACGCCTATAAAGATGCTATTCGTAGAACAAGTGGTGCCTACGTGTTATATCCTGGCGATGAAAACAAGGAAATGCGTGGATTTCATGAAATCATTCCTGGACTAGGAGCGTTTAGTATTCGCCCGGGGCACTGGTATGAAGATTCTAACTACTTGAAACAGTTCCTTGCTGAAATAAAAGCGCACTTACTTGACAGAACTTCTAACCGTGAGAAACTCTCGTATTATCAACATAAGATTCATGAAAAAGCGAATGAAGGAATGTTGATGGAAAGCCTACCAGAGCCTGTAGGCGATAATCGTAGTTTCATACCTGATGAAACTATGGTTCTTGTTGGATTTTATAAGAACCAAAAGCACCTAGATTGGATTACCCAAAATTATCTTTATAATTTTCCTGCAGGTACTAGTAACGGCTCTATACATTTGTCTCATGATATTGTTGCTGCCAAATATTTACTTCTGCACGACCACAAGTTAAATGCCCAATTATATAAGTTGACGGCAATAGGGCCTGCATTCTATGGATATGAAGATATGAATAGTAAAGGATATCCTTTTGATAATTCCACGAAAAAGAAAGAAGAAGAAAACAAGAAGAAAAGTTACCTTGTTTTTCAAATTAATCAAAGAGGAATCGAAAAGGAATTAGAGAAGTATTATTGGGAACCAAATGATATTCCACAATTACACAACAGCAGTGGATTCCGCTATTCTGTCATAAAGCTTTCAGAACTCATGAAGTATGCCAAAGTAAAGAAAATCTAAAAGTATCGATACATAGTGAAATCAAATAGAGTGATATCGTGAACTATTTAACAAGATGAAGATTTTGTTCTTAATAATCTGAATTATATTTGGCCGAGTAGGTTGCAAGGAAAGACGTATAAATTCCTTGCCCATGAAGTCTTGATACATGATTAATAATGATTTCTTTAGGTTTACTTTTTCCCAAGGAGTTGCATGACATGATGAATCAATTATATAGAATTCTTCATCACCATTTTTCTTTTTTATGTATACAGACATGCCTTGTTGAGAAGGGACGACAAATGCTTTCTTAATTGACGATCTTTCTGATGCATTAAACTTGCGAGTAGCTATCTTCTGCATCAAATTAGAAAATATAATGGCATACGGATCTGTGTTGCTAATTTTAGGTGGAATAATAATCCCAGCAACGAGTTTGTGGTGACGCCCTTCGTACACCAATCCAATGGACAAAACTAAATAGAAGTCTTTCAAAGAAGCAATCAGGTTGGGATTATATGATATGAGTTCATAGAAGATAGGATCTGTTACAGAGAGATCATAGATAGTATCATGATATGAGAATCTTAATCGGTATTTGGCACGTTTTTTTGATAAATCTTCTTGAAAATCAAATGTCTCAGGATGAATCATCATAAGAGAATAATTTCCCATGCTATATTCATCAGGAGAGATGGCAATATCTCTATTATAAAAAATTTCTTTGTGTGTATTGTCTGTGAGTTGATCAAGTATTTCTGATTGAGGCTGTATCATTCCAATTGCGAGAATCTGTTGATAATATACATCTTCGGAGTGTGACTCATGAGGACATGGCTCGACGTTAGTTAATTTGACTATGGATAATAATGGAATATAGCGAGCTTCATGCTCGGGCACTTCTCCATATTCGGTATTTTTATCAATAGGGCGTATCCATTTAGGAGAACCATTTTGTGTGGTTTCTTTTACCCATTTTCCTGAGGAATCTATTGTCACTACAATCCCTGCAATGCAACGCCCACCTCGCTTGTAGGAATTAGCCAGGCAAATAAAGTGTTTATCCATCCTGTATTAATCTAAGTTGTAATCTTGTTGATTGATACGGTATCCAATCTCTTTGTTCTTTAGTATATATGCATCTCGAAGTTGGTCATTTGCCGTATAAGAATCAAACAGTTCATCTATTTCTGAGAGTAGGTGCTTCTTAGAATGTAAGTATTTAGATACCATCTCTTTTTCCAATTGCTCATGTGTTATGCATTCTCCTTCTTTTATGATATGACGCACTTCATATCCATGTTCATGGAAATATTTAGCTACTAGAGAAAATCGATGGCATTCAAGCGGATGAATCTCGGAACACATTATAGCTTTTGTGTAATCCTCCGAGAGTAAATGAAATCGTTTTATTCCATTCTGAAACAATGGTGTTTGAACTGCCCTCTCAAAATCTACTTGCCCTTCATCATTAACAGAATCCGTTCGTCTCGCCCCGAATTCATATCCGAAAAACTCGTACCGTATTTGATGTTGTTTAAGAAAGGAATCAAGCACCTCTCTATTAAATTGAGGTGAATACTTACTTGCTGGAATACTTCGAACGTCAACAATACAGTTTATGTTATATGCCAGAAGATTTCTTAGAAATTCCTCCTGTGATAGATTGGAATGACCAATTGTATAGATGCAATTATTTCCCATAGTTCTTTGATTTAACGTTGTTATTTAAATAGCTTCTGCAAAGATACTCACATTTTTTGAAATTCCAAACTTTTTCAAAGGAAAAATCATGTTATTCGTATTTTTTGATACTGAGCCAGTAAAAAACAACTGGCCACACGTGACCAGCTCTATACTTGAGTGAAAGAAACCAAGCGGCAAGGTCGAATTGCTCATCATCTCCTTTGGATTTCTCCTCCAGCCATGCCACCGTTCCGCACATCGTGGCTCTACTCGGTTTCTATTTTAACGCTGCAAAGCTAAGGTTTTTATTTGAAAGTTGCAAGTTTTTCTCGAAATATGTGCAATTTTTATAATTTTTTCTTTGTATCTTTGCACTCATGAAACAAATAGAAGTAGTTGCAGCGATTATTCGCAAGGACGATCTGGTATTCGCCACACAACGTGGATATGGTGAGTTCAAAGACTGGTGGGAGTTTCCTGGCGGAAAGATGGAGGTTGGGGAAACACCAGAAGAGGCATTGAGGCGAGAGATCCGTGAGGAACTGTCGACGGAGATTAACGTGGATGAGTTTCTCTGTACGGTGGAATATGATTATCCTGCTTTTCATTTAACTATGCATTGCTATCTTTGCTCGCTGCTGACGGAAGCGTTG
>JAEEGL011168356.1_pt1 | contig 10504 bp, 5 predicted proteins | sample 9134231 | NCBI WGS metagenome assembly JAEEGL01 (sample SAMN16246548, study PRJNA631951) | gut metagenome | biome: gut microbiome; feature: rumen; material: fiber-attached | host: Bos | place: Iran: Karaj | collected 2018-10 | reverse complement strand
CCGGAGGATATCCGGATATATCCCTGTAGGCTATCTCTTCATCATAGAACGCTTCATAATTCTGATCCGCTGCTCTCTGAATACTGTAATGATCCGGCTTGTATGTCTGTATGATCACATTACCGTCGCGATCACCCCTGCCTGCTCTGCCGGCAGCCTGAGTCAGAAGGTCAAATGTCCTCTCACCCGAACGGTAATCTCCCTCAGCCAGACCAATGTCGGCGGCAAGTATCCCTACAAGATCCACTCCTGAGAAGTCATGTCCCTTGACTATCATCTGAGTTCCAATGAGCACATCCGCTTCATGTGATGCGAATGAAGAAACGATCTTGTCAAAGCTTCCTTTTCTGACAGTTGTGTCACCATCCATCCTCAGCGTTCTTATCCCGGGAATGAGTTTTTTGACTTCTTCTTCTATCTGCTCAGTCCCCGCCTTAAAGGACATTATATATTTCGAACCGCAAACCGGACATACGGAAGGTTTGTCCGTCTCATATCCGCAATAGTGACAGACAAGCTTGTTCCTGCTCCTGTGTTCCTTAAGCGATACATCACAATGGGGGCATTTAAGGATCTCTCCGCAGGCCCTGCAGGATACAAAACCCGCATATCCGCGCCTGTTGATGAACAGCATCGTCTGTCTGCCTTCATCATAGGTCTTACGCATCAGTTCCTTGAGTCTTTCCGAGAAAATGGATCTGTTGCCGGACTTAAGCTCTGATCTCATATCCACGATCTCTGTATGCGCAAGCCCCGTTCCCCTGGCTCTGTGAGCCATCTTATAGAGCTTATAATCGCCTTTAAGCGCATGATAATATGAATCAACACTCGGAGTAGCGCTGCCTAAGACCACGCTCGCCCCGTGCATATCAGCAAGCTTAAGTGCAACATCACGTGCATGGAATCTCGGGGAATTCTCGCTTTTATAAGCGTTCTCATGCTCCTCATCCATCACTATGATGCCTAACTTCGCAAAGGGCATGAACAATGCAGATCTCGGTCCTATGATGACATCGATCTCGCCATTCCTTGCCTTCTCATAGTATTCATATCTCTGACCCGATGCCAGAGTCGAATTCATTATGGCAACTCTGTCGCCGAAATATTCTCTGAACCTCTTAACCGTCTGATAGGTGAGTCCTATCTCAGGTATCAGCATAATGGCCTGATATCCCGCGTTCACGACATATCTCACCATATCCATATATACCAGAGTCTTCCCGCTTCCGGTTATCCCGTGTATAAGATATGTCCTGCGAACACCCGCTGAATATTCGCCCGTAAAGTCATTGACTACAGTTTCCTGCTCTTCATTAAGAGATAGTTCCTCAGAGATGATCCGCCCGGCCTCTCCTTCACCAGGACTTATAAGAGACTCAGATGCCGTCTCTTTTTTCCTGTAAGCCTTCTTAAGGGGAAGTACGGTCTTAAGGGCATCTATCATGGTAGAGCCGTACCTGGTCTTGATAAAATACGCAAGCTCTATCATATATGAATCCGTCGCATCCTGAGACAGCACGACCGAATCGATCTCTTTAAGTCTTGCTATCGGAACTGACGGATTGTTGACTAATTCAATGATTATCCCCTGTTTGAGGTGATTGCCCTTCCCAAAAGGTATCATCACTCTGGTACCCGGTCTGCATTTATCCAAAATGGCCTGCGGCACTATATAGGTAAAGGGCCTGTCAACCGCCTCGTGGGAGATATCTACGATAATATTGGCATAAACCATTAAAGAGACTCCTTAACGATCTCATCGATAAGAACACGCTCATCCATGGGATATTTGACACCGCGGATCTCCTGATAATCCTCATGCCCCTTGCCGGCTAAGACAATGATGTCTCCGGGTTCGGCATGGGTGATGGCGTATCTGATCGCCTCCTTACGGTCTGCTATGGTTATATAATTCCCCTGAGTCCGCTCAATGCCCGTTACGATATCGGCAATGATATCAAGGGGTTCTTCAAATCTGGGATTGTCCGATGTAATTATAGTAAAGTCGGCTAACTGACCGCTGACCTCGCCCATCTCAAAACGTCTGTTACGATCCCTGTTGCCTCCGCAACCGAATAAAGAGACCAGCCTGTGAGGATTATATTCCTTAAGAGTACTCAAAAGGCTCTTAAGCGCCATGGCATTATGGGCATAATCTATCATGAGGGTATAATCATCCGAGATATGGATGAGTTCGATACGGCCCTTGACCGTTACCTGCTTAAGGGCACGTCTGACCTGTGCTTCGGTCACACCGAAGCCGTCGCATATCGCAACAGCCGTAAGCGCATTGTATACGCTGAATCTTCCGGGTGTGGATACATCCACATCCATCTCTACCTTGCCGCTTACATGGAAATCTACGCCTATATGCCCTTCCGCTCTTGTAAGGCGCATGTCCGTAGCTCTGTAATCGCAGCCTTCGTTCAATCCGTATGTGAGCAGTTCACATGTATGACCCGCCGTTATATCAGCCACATGCGGATCATCACCGTTGACTATTCCCTTCTTGCACTGCCCAAACAGAAGGCTCTTGCAATGCATGTAGTCTTCAAAGTCCTTATGCTCATTGGGGCCAATATGATCGGGAACTATATTGGTAAAGATGCCGTAATCAAAAGTAAAACCCTGGGTTCTGTGGAGCATGAGTCCCTGACTGGATACTTCCATGACCACCGTATCAATACCCGCATCCACCATCTTCTTCATATAAGCCTGAAGCTCATGTGATTCCGGTGTGGTGTTCTTGGCCGGTATATGCTCATCGCCTATGATGACCTCAATGGTACCGATAAGGCCTACCTTATGACCGGCCTGCTCTAATATACCCTTGGTCATGTAGGTGATCGTAGTCTTGCCCTTGGTTCCCGTGATGCCTATAGTCGTCAGCTTCTCTGCAGGATGGCCGTTGTCAGCTGCAGCGATGTAAGCCATTGCATAACGGGTATTGTCTGTCTTTATGATCGTTATATCACTGCCCTCAGGGATATCAACATCCTTGGATACAACAAGTGCAGCCGCACCGGCTTTCACTGCCTCGCCTGCCGCAGAATGACCGTCAAAGTTCGCACCTTCCACACATACGAAGATGCAGCCCGCAGACAGCTTTCTCGAATCATATACCACTTCGCTTATCTCTTTGTCCGTATCGCCGCAAACAACACTGTATTCAAACCCTTCAAGGTATTCCCTGAGTTTCATAATCTCACCTCGTAATGATGACCTGATGATCGTGCAGACCCTTAAGTCTACCCGCATAAGAATACCATATTTGGCCGTTTGTGTCTATCAACGCTGCGTGCAGCTGGCGTGCGCATAAAAGCCAAAAGCCCTGCGGTCACCCGCAAGGCTTCTGTTCTTATGAGGGGGGAGATAGTGAGTAATCAACTATCTATGGTTCGATGATACTATGCAATTGTGTTCAAATTGTGTCCAATTACTAAATTAATAATAAATTCACTTAGACAGCCTGCATTCGCCCACAATATACTGCAGAGTCCTGCGTCCGTTGTACTCGTTGATATCCGGATAATATATGATATCAATCACGGATCCGATCAGATCTTCTTTGCCCTCCTGTTGTACGGAGTCCATAAGTTCCTTATAGCCCGAGAACAGTACGAGTTCATAATTCCTGCCCGATCCGTCCGATGCATTCAGTTTGCACATATCGCCTGTCTTGCCCATGGTCCGGACCGAGATAATGCTTAAGCCTTTTTCGGCAAATACCGGCTTGGGATTACCTGTCCCGAAGGGTTCTAGCACAGAAAGCTGCTTAACAAAGCCCTCTGTCACATATCCAAGCGGCATCGGTACATCTATCAGGACCTTTTTTACCATATCCTCTTCATCAAGGTTACATTCGGTCAAAAGCCTCTCTTTTAATGCATCAAGATTATCAGCCTTAAGGGACAGGCCTGCAGCCATGGCGTGACCGCCGAATTTGGTATATAAGTCTCTGCATTTATTGAGTTCTTCATACATATTGTAGGCTTCTATGGACCTTCCGGATCCTTTGATGCCATCCTCAGAATCTGTGAATACTATAACAGGCCTGTAGAATTTTTCTTTGATGCGGCCTGCGACTATTCCGGCCAGCGATTCATGAAGCCCCGGAAGATAAATGATCATGACCTTATCCTTGTCTGTCCCGTTAGCCTCGATATATTCAAGAGCATCCCTCTCTCCTGTCTCGGTATATCCTTTTCTTAAGTCATTTAAGTTCTTTAGTTCGGTTGCCTTAAGGACTGCATCCTGCAGATCATCCGCCAAAAGGAGTTCGACCGACATATCAGCGCTATCAAGTCTGCCTGTCGCATTGATACAGGGACCAGTGATAAATCCCAGTTCATGAGCAGTCACCGTTTTATCCTCTATACCGCATACCTTACGCAGCGCTCGCAGCCCTGTATTATGACTGTTTCTCATACGAGAGATGGCTCTTGATACAACAACCCTGTTCTCTCCGATAAGCTCCATCACATCGCATACCGTGCCCAGTCCGGCCAGTTCCTCAAGTTCACTTAAAAGATCGTCCGTCCCGACAGAGAACATGTCGGGATATCTATCCCTTAATGCCGTGATGAACTTATATGCAACCATTGCTCCGCATATGCCGGGTTCGGGATATCCGCATCCCGGGATCTTGGGATCTATCAGTGCATCCGCTTCAGGATAGATATAGGTGCGTTCTCCGTTATCCTCTGTATAGGGAACCTCATGGTGATCCGTGACCACCACTGTCATTCCGTATCTTTTGGCATTCCCCACCGCCTCTGTTGCGGCTATCCCGTTATCACAGGTGATTATGGTATCGATGCCCTCGTCATGAGCTTTGTCTATCATCGAAGTGTTGATACCGTACCCGTCAGTAACTCTGTTGGGAATTGCATAGGAGACCTTTGCGCCCGCAGCCTTAAGACCCTTATAGATGATCACCGTGGAAGTAACACCGTCTACATCATAATCGCCTATTATCCTTATCGGTTGGCCGTCCTTAATCTTATTTTGAATTATGTCAACCGCCTTGTCCATGTCAGGAAGCAGAAAAGGATCATTCACAGAGCCCTTGTCTTTTTGTAAAAAAGAGCGCATCTGCTCTGCCGTGGTCATTCCACGGTTTCGCATGATACGCACGATCACAGGGTCGATATCAAGTTCTTTTCCCAAGGCGGCAAAGTCTGCTTTCTTGGCCGCTACCATCCATTTTGACATCTGTTATTCCTAAATTAAAGCCGGCGCTTAGACGCGCCGGCTTATCCTGTTCTTATTTATCTTTCTTGGCTTTGATCTTAGTTCTGAACACGAACCACATAGCGCCGGTCAGGCATACAGATGAATATGTACCGCATACGATACCTACCATCAACGGAAGTGCAAACTCTCTTATCGATGTAACACCGAGTACATAGAGCGCTGCCACCATGATGAACGTGGTCAGGGATGTGAATATGCTTCGTGACAGAGTCTGGTTGATAGAGCGGTTGACCATCTCTTCCAGAGTGTCCCTATTACGCATGAACTTAAGATTCTCACGCACTCTGTCGAATATAACGATCGTTGCGTTGATCGAATAACCGACTATCGTAAGCATACATGCGATGAACGTATTACCTACGGTTATACGCGCTATAGCATAGAATGCAAGTACTACGAGCACATCATGTACAAGAGCCAGAACCGAACTTGCCGCAAATCTTATATCCTTGAATCTGAACCAGATGTAGATCAACATACATATGGTAGCAACTACCACTGCTATGATGGCATCTCTCTTCATCTCAGATGAGATCGTAGATGAAATGGTCTCTGCCGTGATCTTCTCTTTATCTACACCGAAGTTGTCTGCCAAAGCCTGGTTCACAGCTTCTCTCTGAGCCACATCCAGAGTCTTGGTCTTGATGACTACCTCTGTTGTACCCTGAACCTTCTGACACTGAACCTGTCCGTCTCCGATCACTGATGAGATCACCGGAACAACTTCCGCATCTATACGATCAAGGGTCAAGTCCTCATTAAATGTAACGGTGGTAGAAGTACCGCCCTTAAATTCCATTGAATAGTTGAGTATATCCTTACCGCCGGCCTTATTGATACCCATGAATACAAATCCTGAAATGATAGCAACAAGTGATATCGCAAAGAATGCCTTCCTGCCTGAAAGGAATTTGACTGTCTTACGCTCCTTGGCTCTTCCATAGAGCTTCTCGCTCTTAAGGCCGAGTGTATAAAGCGACTTAAGGATCAGCTTCGTAATGACTAAGGCCGTGAACATTGATACAATGATACCTAAGCCAAGAGTCTGAGCAAAGCCCTTAACAGAACCCGTACCCATTATTCCAAGTACAAGAGCTGCGATAAGGGTCGTGATATTACCGTCTATGATAGCCGAGAGAGCCTTCTTAAATCCTGTGTCGATGGCATCACCGACCGTAGCGCCTCCGGCGATCTCTTCTCTGATACGTGCAAATATGATAACGTCAGCATCCACCGCCATACCGATAGAGAGGATGATACCTGCTATACCGGGAAGGGTAAGAGTGATGTTAAAGCCTGACAGAAGCATGATCACAAGGACAGTATATATACCCAGGGCGATGACTGAAGCAAAACCGGGTAAAAGGTAGATCACGATCATCAGTACTGCAACGATCGCAAAACCGATAGCCGCTGCCTTAAGTGATGTGCTTATGGCTGTCTGACCGAGCTGAGCACCTACTACATTCGAACGCAGTTCTTCAAGTTCAAGCTTAAGTCCACCTATTCTGATGGTAGATGCAAGTCTCTCTGCTTCTTCATATGTAAAGTCACCTGAGATCTGCGCCTGACCGTTCATGATCGGCTCATTAACTCTGGGGGCACTCACGATCTCTCCGTCATAGTAAATGGCGATCGTCTCACCGTTGTTATATGCATTGGTCGTAGCATCAGCGAATTTCTGACTTCCATCAGGTGTGAAGTTAAGTGATACCACGAACTGCTGATTACCCATGGAATCCTTGACAGCTCCTGCCTGGGCATCCGCAACCTCAGTACCTGTAAGAACAATATCTCCGCCTGCCTCAAGTTCATCGATGGACTTAACAAGCATATAAACGGTAGGCATTCCTTCACCGAGGCTCACCGGGCCGTAGTTTAAGTTACCTTCACTGTCAGTCTGTCTGATAAAATACAGTGATCCGGGCTTACCGAGATCTTCCAGGATGGAATTCGCATCACTGACACCCGGGATCTCTATGTTGATCCTGTCGGAACCTTCCGAATAAACAATGGCCTCTGTACTGTATCCTTCCACACGCTTCTGAAGCTTGTAAACCGTATCGGCCATATCCTCCTTGTCCGGATTCTCATCCCCCACAGCCTGATATGTGATACTTACACCGCCGGCCAGGTCAAGACCCTGCTTGATGCTTGCCGCCGAACCCGTTCCCTCGGGATCAAGTCCGTATATAGAGGCATATATACCTCCTGCCAGTAACGCAAGCATTACTATCAGCCATATAAAAGCCGAACTCTTTTTCATAATGATTCCTCTCCTATCTATATATCTTTTCCTGTTTAATGATATTCTTTTTTATATCAATCCTGCAGCTCGTCCAAAGCCGCTTTCATCATAATAGCACATTCTACTCTTTTTTTCATCAATTCACAACCAAGATCATATGCATCATTGATATTGCCGTGGAAATTGTATGAATTGGCCGCACAGCCGCCGCTGCAGTAGAATCTCGCAAAACATTTCCTGCACTTATCCTTGGAGTATACATTACAGCTCTTAAATTCATCCTGTATGTCACTGCGCTTGATCCCGTCAAACACATTGCCCATCAGGAAATCCTCATTTCCCACAAACTGATGACAGGGATAGAGATCTCCCCAGGGAGTCACCGCCAGATATTCCGTTCCGGAACCGCAGCCTGACAGTCTCTTCGCAACGCACGGTCCGCCCTCCAGATCTATCATGAAATGGAAGAAGTTCACAGGCTTCCCGTTTTTTCTTCTCTCGATAAGATCCGCTGCCAGCTTGTCATATTCTTCAAACAGCTTGGGCAGATCCTCCTCTGTGAGCGCATAGTCATCCGTAGGCTTAGCCACAACAGGCTCAACTGAGATCTGTTCAAACCCCAGATCTGCCAGATGTTTCACATCCTCGGAAAAATCGAGATTGTTGTGAGTATAAGTGCCTCTCACATAATAATTCATCTGATCCCTGCTCTCGGCTACCTTAAGGAACTTGGGCACGATAACATCATATGTACCCTGACCGCCACGCATGGGACGCATCATATCGTTGACCTCTTTGCGCCCGTCTATGCTTAAGACGATATTACTCATCTCTTTGTTGGCAAACTCCATGATCTCATCATCTAAGAGTATTCCGTTAGTGGTCAGCGTAAATCTGAACTTCTTATTGTGTTCAGCCTCCAGACTTCTTCCGTATTCCACGATACCGCGTACCACATCGAAGTTAAGAGTCGGCTCGCCTCCGAAGAAATCGACTTCGAGATTGACCCTGTTCCCCGAGTTCTTAACCAGGAAATCAAGAGCCGCCTTACCCACCTCAAGGCTCATGAGACCTCTGTCTCCGTGATACTCACCCTCTGAGGCAAAGCAATACTTGCACGAAAGATTGCAGTCATGGGCGATATGAAGGCACAGAGCCTTGACCACCGTATCCCTTGAGGCCATGTCACCGACATAATCCTCATATATATCCGGTGCATAGAGTCTTCCCTGCAAGTGGAGTTCCATCAGTTCCTCCACTACTTCTCTTATATCAGTGCTGCTGTATGGAAGCTTCTCGCAGGCCATGCACGCAGCCTCTATTGCTGTCTCGCCCGTAAGTCCCGCCGCCAGTATCGGTTCAAACACCGGCACGATATCATAAACGCAATCGTCCACTACATGCACGGAACCGCTGTTGACATCGAGCACTATATTATATCCGTTGTTTTTATATTGATGTATCATATTTATTTCCTGATCGGGTGGCTTGCCCACCCGTTTGCGAGGCCCGCGCCCGGCCTTGGCCGGGAATCTTCCGCTCGCGGGCATTCGCATAAAAACTCGAAGCCACGGTAAAGCCATGACTCCGAGTCATTGTCTTCTTTATTGAGCCTTAAGTCTTACTTAGCCTTCTCGCAGGTCTGATTACCTACAGTACATGAAGTCTTGCACGCTGACTGGCATGATGTCTGGCACTCACCGCATCCGCCCTTCTTCATAGACTCCTTAAGATCTCTTGTTGCTAAAGTCTTAATATGCTTCATTAGGATATCCTCCTTAAACGTTTTCGTGATTATCTCCCGTAGTATAACACAGTGATTCGGGAATCGTCAACCTCACCTTGGTAATACGGTTATTCTCGACTTCATTTACCTTAAGCCTTATGCCTTCTTCGGTCACTATCTCATCTCCCTCAATGGGCATACGGTCGATCTGTTCGAGTATCAGACCGGCTATGGAATCATATTCCTCACTGTCCAGTTTAAGATCAAGCGCATCATTGACATCATCGATCTTGCGGGCGCCGTCTATCATATAGACATTCTTCTCGACCTTCTTGATGGATTCCTTCTCTTCCTCATCATACTCATCCCTGATCTCTCCGACGATCTCCTCTAACAGATCTTCAAGGGTAACCATACCGACGCACAGACCGTATTCGCTTAAGACAAAGGCTACGCTTAAGCCGCTCTGCCGCAGTTCCATAAGAAGATCCGAGGTCTTCTTGAACTCGTAGGTATAGTAGCCGCTTCGCATGATGTTCTCGATCTTAAAGCCTTTTTTATCCTCCATCAGGATGAAATCCTTGATATTTACAAGACCGATTATATTGCCTTTCTCGCCCTGATATACGGGAAGTCTTGTATACATGCAGCTCTTGAAGGTCTCCATGACCTCATCATAGCTCATTTTATCGTCGACACATACCATGTCAATGTTCGGGATCATTATCTCTTTGGCAAGTGCATCCGAGAAGTCAAATACATTATTGATTATGGTCTTCTCATCACTCTCTATGACACCGTCCTCGTGGCTCACATCCACAAAGGTACGAAGCTCTGCCTCAGTCATCACAGCCTTCTCATTTGGATTGATACGGAGCACCCACATTATGGCCTTGGCAACATGATCCACTATCCAGATGATCGGAGTCAGCACCCACATGAGCGCTGCGATTATGGGCGCATAGAAAAGTGAGAGCGACTCACTTTTTATCTTAGCCGCATTCTTGGGAACGATCTCGCCGAACAGTAATACCGCCAGGGTAAGCAGGCCGGTCGCATATCCTATAGCGTAGTCTCCGAACACTCTTATCGTAAATGTCGTAGCCAGAGCCGATGCGGATATGTTGACTATATTGTTACCTATAAGAATGGTAGAGAGCATCTTGCCGTAATGAGACACAACTTTCTCAAGGGTCTTGGCGCGGCGTCTGCCCTCTTCCGCCATAGACCTTATCTTGATCGCACTCACTGAAGTCAGCGCAGTCTCGGCAGAT
>JAEEGL010140728.1_pt1 | contig 10504 bp, 4 predicted proteins | sample 9134231 | NCBI WGS metagenome assembly JAEEGL01 (sample SAMN16246548, study PRJNA631951) | gut metagenome | biome: gut microbiome; feature: rumen; material: fiber-attached | host: Bos | place: Iran: Karaj | collected 2018-10 | reverse complement strand
GATGATCCTTGACGGTGAGTGCGATGATCTCCCAGAGTCAGCATTCCTTCTTGTTGGAACTATCGACGAAGTATTCGAGAAGGCTAAAAAGCAGTAATGCTTTTAGCCCATAATATGTAAAAGGAGTGCAATATGGCTGCAACATATCATTTACAGGTTGTATCCTTAGATGGTCTTGAATATGAAGGCGAAGTCCAGAAGATACTGCTTCGTACAATAGATGGTGATGTTGAGATTCTTGCTCGTCATACCAACTACTGTACTGCCATTGGAATGGGAACTGCCAAGGTTGTCCTTGAAGATGGCAAGGAGAGAAAAGCAGCCTGTATCGGTGGAATGCTCTCAGTCATGAACGGAGAAGTAAGAGTCCTTCCAACTACCTGGGAATGGAGTGAGGACATTGACGTAGAGCGTGCCAAGGCCGCTAAGGCAAAGGCGGAGGAGAGACTAAAAGACAAAAAGCTTGACAATGAGGCTAGGATAAGAGCTGAGGCCAAGTTGTACAGAGCCTTAGTCAGAATAGGTTCTTCTTCCGGACACGATCATCTTAATGATCAATAAGTTTTGATTTATGGAACGCTGACTCTGGAATCGGAGTCAGCGTTAACTTTCATATCCCAAGAAATATGTTTCCTGGGATGTGAAAATTAACGCTATGCTATCACATTGATCAAGGATCGGAGGGGCGACTTTTGAGAAATGAAGTTAAGATGAAAAAAGATAGTGGAAAGTGGCGTGTTCTCCTGGTTATTACTGGGGTTATTACTAATGTGCTGCTTTTTTTCATAACTCATCATTTTGGGCTTCCTATTTTTCTTGATACTGTAGGTACAATAATGTCTTCGGTAATAGGAGGTCTTTTCCCGGGAATCCTGACGGCTGTTTTATCAAATACACTATGTGCAGTGATTGATTATAATTCTGTTTTCTTCATGATTGTCAATGTTGCTGTCGCTATCTTTGCCACTTGGTATTCCAGAAAATTTTCCTTTATCAAAATAGAAAGAGTTATCATATTTGCTTTGATAACTGGTGCTGTTTCGGGCCTTATGGGGGCTTTTATCCAGGATTTGTTATTTGGAGAAATGCAAAATAGCATACTTGTAGAAATCATGACCCCCATACATGACAACCTTCATATTTCAGAGCAGCTTTCCTTATATATTGGCAACGCACTTATTAACATTTTGGACAAGATGCTTTCTTCATTCATGGCCTTTATAGTTGTTTACTATACGCCTATGGAAGAACTGAAAACAGTTCAGAACGCAGGATGGAGACAAAGACCATTATCAATCGATGAACTTCAAAAAATAAAGGCCTGGGACAAGGATGTTAAGGTAAGCGCCAGATCAAGGATGGCTTATACACTTGTTGGGGCTTCAATCATCCTCGTGTTTATTATGGGATGGATTGGGGTAAGTCTTTACTTTGAAAATCAAAAAACTGAGAGAATTGATAGTGCCTGGAATGCAACCAGCTTCACGACTCAAATGATAGACCCGGAGTCTATTGAAAATTTCCTGGAAAAAGGAGAAGAAGACGATAGTTATTTGCTGTTTCAGAATCTTTTATCCACAATAAGAGATAATGCCTATGGACTGGAAAATCTGTATATTGTTAAATCCCAGGAGGATGGTGTCATTTATATTTTCGACCTTCCTACAGAGAAAAAGCCAGATCCTTACGGGCTGGGAGAATTTGTATCCTACGATGATTTTGGAATGACAAAAGTAAAAGAGAAGGCTGTAAGTGGAAGGGCAGGCTATGTAGAGTCGGGCTCACTTCTTGGATGGAAGATGATAGTGTTTAACCCTGTGTATGATGCGGAGGGAACTTGTGTATGCTACGTTGTTGCGGAAGTTTCTCTGGCATACATGGCAGGCTATATGAGAATCTTCATTCTCAAAGTTGTGATCATCCTGTCTGGATATTTTGTGCTGATAGTAGCTTATGCCTTATGGACAACTGACGTTTATGACACTTACCCTATTAGTAGTATGGCTGAAATGCTGGACAGATTCAGTAAAGGGGATGATTCACAGGAACAGCTTGACTCTAATGTAAGGGAAATACGCGCACTGGATATACATACAGAAGATGAAACTGAAAAGCTATATAAGAGTATCTGCAGCATGACTTTAAATCAGGCAGAGCAGATGAGAAGTATTAGGAGACTTTCTGAATCCACAGCCAAGATGCAGGATGGCCTTATCATGACAATGGCTGATATGGTTGAAAACAGAAACCTTGATATGGGTGCACATATACAGAGAACTACTGCCTACGTCAGGATAATAATGGAGAGCCTCAAGAAAAAGGGCTACTATGCAGAAAAACTGACACCTAAATTTTTATCTGATGTTGTCAGATCAGCGCCTTTATATGATGTAGGCAAGATCAAGATTCCGGATGAAATACTTCAAAAACCTGGAGAACTGACCCCGGAAGAGTTTGAAGTGATAAAGACACATACAATTGAGGGTAAAAAAATATTGGACAACGCCATCAGTACCTCAAATGGTGATAATTACCTGAAAGAGGCAAGAAATATGGCAACATACCATCATGAGCATTGGGATGGCGGCGGATATCCGGAAGGACTTCATGGAGAGGTTATTCCTCTATCTGCAAGAATAATGGCCATAGCAGATGTTTTTGATGATATTACATCGGACAGGGTATATAGAAAGGCATACCCACTTGATGAGGCTCTTGATATCATGAGAGATTTTAATGGAACAGTTTTTGACCCTAAGTGCCTTGAGGCTTTTATGGATGCACTTCCTGAAATAAAGGTCATCATGATGAAATATGGTGGAAAGAGTGTATAAATGAAAAACTTAAAGAAAAAATACATTTACGCCATCGCAGTAGTGCTAATGATATGCGAAATAGTCCACATTTCACTAAACGCTGCAGCATCAGATGGAAGCGGGGTGTTGCCCTATGAAAAAGTAAATAAGTACGGCGGCGGATATGCAGTAACAAGGCAACTTGAGGGAGTTGGCTATGCTGCGTACATTTATGATGCTAGCAACGGCCTTCCAACCTCTGATGCTATGTGTATTTTAGGGTCAAGTGATGGACATATATGGATAGGCGGTTATAGTGGCGTTGTGCGCTATGACGGCATTCTTTTTGAAAGACTTGATACGTCAAAGGGATTAACTAGTGCCAGGACTCTTTTTGAAGATAGCAAAAAGAGAATATGGGTTGGAACAAATGATAACGGAGTAGTTCTGCTTGATGGCAATGAGAGAACTCAGTTTTCAATTTTTGATGGACTTCCGTCTTCATCAATAAGAAGCATTGCAGAGGATCACCAAGGAAATTACATAATTGGTACAACTCAGGGATTATGCTATATCGACGATAATTTTGAGATTAAGAAAATAGAAAATGGAATTCTAAATACAGAGCGAATTCTTAAGCTTGAACTAGGTGCTGATGGAAAAATATATGGTCATACCGCTAATGGGTATATTTTTACAATTGAGAATTGTCTTGTGACAAGCATATACAGTGGCAAAGACCTTGGAATGGCAAAGATAACTACCATGATGACAGATCCATATCATGGAGGGAGCTTATATATTTGTACTGAAAAAGGTTACATTTACCACGGAAAGCTGGGGACAAAGGCAATTGGCCTTAAAACCATATCTATTCCAAGAAATAAGGCTGCTCATTGGATTTCCTATGAATGCGGAAGAATTTGGGTTTCAACAACTTCCGAAGCAGGCTATATAGATGCAGACGGCAACTATACCGAACTTAATGATCTTCCAATGAATAGTGCTATTGAGATGATGACCTCAGATTACCAGGGGAATATGTGGTATGCATCTTCTACCCAGGGTGTAATGAAGCTTGTTACAGATAATTTTGTGGATATGACAAAATCTGATGGCTTGCCACAATATGTAACCAATGCTACTTACTATTATGATGGCAAGCTATATGTCGGAACTGACAATGGCCTTTTTATCCTGAATGAAAAGGGTGTACTGGAGAATAATAACCTTACAAGATATGTAGGAGATGCCAGGGTCAGGAACATTATGGCAGACAATAAGGGGAATCTCTGGGTTGCGACCTATACGAGAGGTAAGGGCCTGATATGCTACTCGCAGAGTGGAGAATTCAAGATCTATACAACTGTAGATGGACTTGGTGATAATTCAGTAAGATGCTTGGCAGAAACAAAAGATGGTTCCATTCTTGCTGGAACAAATGGCGGAATATCTATAATAAAGGACGACAAGATCGTAAAGAACTATGGTGTAAAAGAGGGCTTATTAAATGCCATGATCCTCACTCTTGTTGAAAGAGAAGACGGTGTCATAATGGCAGGAACTGATGGCGGTGGACTATACATCATAGACGGAGATGATATTAAACATATAGGCCTCGAGGATGGGCTTACAAGCGAGGTGGTCCTCAGAATAAAGGAGGACAAGGAAAGAGATGTATACTGGGTTATTACATCCAATTCAATAGAATATTTAAGTAAGGAAAAGGTGACTATCGTATCTTCTTTTCCCTTTAACAATAACTATGACATCTATTATGACGAGTTTGAAAATGTGTGGATATTATCTTCCTATGGCATCTACAGGGTTAAGGCCCAGGAAATGCTCGATGACAATGTACATACTTACAAACTCTATACTATATCTAATGGTATGCCCTATGCTGCGACTTCCCAGGAGTATGGGTGCATGGATGAAGATGGGAACCTCTACGTGCCAGGTAGAGAGGGCGTTATCAGGGTAAATATAAATAAGTACTTTGAAAAGAGTGACACAGTCAAAATAGCAATTAATTCAGTTTGTTGTGATGATGAGGTTATTTATCCGGATTCTCAAGGCACATATATAATACCTGCAGATACAGCGCGTATTAAGATAACCCCTTCAGTTATGGATTATACAATGCTTAATCCTAACGTCAGGGTTTTCTTTGAGGGAAAAGAAAGTGAGGGTCTTACCACGCCCAGAAGTGAACTATCTACACTTGAGTACACATCATTAAGTTATGGAACTTATACCCTGCACATCCAGCTCATCAATCACAGGGATGAAGTGACTCATGATGAGAGATTTCTGATTGTCAAGAAACCTCGTTTCTTCGAGCTGTTCATTGTAAAGATATTTATACTCCTGCTGATAGCCTTTGCAACAGGATATATAGTATGGCGAGTACTTAAATCCACTGTTATTTCCAAGCAGATGAATGAAATAAAAGCTGCCAAGGAAGAGGCCGAAAGAGCTAATACAGCTAAGTCCAGATTCCTTGCGAATATGTCTCATGAGATCAGAACTCCTATAAATACTATAATGGGTATGAATGAAATGATCCTAAGGGAAGATGCTTCAAATGTTCCCAAGAATTATTTCCTGTCTATGATGAACTATTCTCTTGACATAAGAAATGCTACGGAATCTCTGCTGGGACTTATCAACGACCTTCTTGATATGTCCAAGATCGAGTCTGGAAAGATGCATCTTGTGGAGCAGGAATATGATGTTCAGGATCAGCTGCGCTCAATCGTATCTATGATACGCTCCAGAAGTACGGAAAAAGAGCTGATATTTGAAGTTGTAGTAGATGAGATCATTCCCAAAAGACTCTATGGAGATGCAGGAAAGATAAAGCAGATAATCCTTAATCTTTTGACAAATGCTGTTAAATATACTGAGCAAGGTGGAATTGCCTTTACTGTATCGATGGAAGCAAGGAAGGATGATATCTGTGATTTCAGAATCTCAGTTAAGGATACAGGTATTGGCGTAAAAGAAGAAGATATGGATAAGCTTTTCATGGCCTATGAAAGGCTTGACGAGGAAAAGAACAGTGCCATCCAGGGTACAGGACTTGGACTTGATATTTCAAGGAGATTTGCAGAGCTTATTGGAGGAAATCTCTGGTGTGAAAGTGTTTATGGCGAAGGCTCAGAGTTTATCCTGACTTTTAAGCAGAGAATTGTGGACTCTACTCCTATAGGCGTATTTATTGAGCACGATACAAGTAGTGGTCCATATGTTCCTAAATTCATTGCGCCTGACGCAGATATTCTGGTAGTCGATGATACGCCAATGAATCTTAGCGTTATAAAAGGACTACTAAAGGCTACAAAGGTCTTTGTTACCACAGCAGACAGTGGTGAGCAGGCTCTTGAAAAGATCAAAGAGAGCAAGTTTAACGTGGTACTTCTGGATCATATGATGCCAGGAATGGACGGAATAGAGACCTGTGCCAAGATAAGAGAAATATATCCTGATCTTCCAGTGTATGCACTTACTGCTAACGCAGCTGCTGGAGAGGAATTCTATAAGTCAAAAGGCTTTAACGGCTATCTTGCCAAGCCTGTAGATAGTGCCACACTTGAGAGCACGATATTAAAACATCTTCCACCTGAAATGGTCATGACAAGAGAAGATGAAGAAGATGAAGAAGAGTTAAAAGAGCTTCCTGATAACATGCTGTGGCTCAATGAAGTAGAAGGGCTATCAGTTGACGATGGTATCAGGAATTCAGGAAGTGTTTCAGGTTATATCTTTGCCCTTGGACTTTTCCTTGACACTATTGACGACAACATTTCAGTTATCACAAACTCTTATGAGAGCGGAGATATAAGGCTCTACACAATAAAAGTTCATGCTTTAAAGAGTTCTGCAAGGATAATTGGTGCGCTTGAACTTTCAAAAGAGGCAGCAGATCTTGAAAAGGCTGGAAAAGACGGAGATAAAAGCTTCATAGATCTTCATACAAATAAGCTGATCAGTGATTATAGTGCTTTCAAGCAAAAGCTAGAGAAGATGGATCAGGAATTTGACACAAGTGCTGACGATGAAGGAAAAGAGATGATATCTGAGGAAGACCTTAATGATGCTTATAGTGCACTTAAAGATGTTATTTCTCAGATGGATTATGACGCTGTTGAAATGATCCTTGGGCAGCTAAAAGAGTTCCGCCTTCCTAAAGAGGATGAGGATAAGCTTAACACTCTTGCAAAACTTCTTAAGACTTTTGACTGGGATAAAATGGAAGAATTGTTTGAATGAATTGATTTACAGGGAGCAGATTGATGTTTGATTTTATAAGAACTCATCAACTTGATATTATGCTGGCACTTAGCGCGGCCTGTTTTACTATGGCATTGCTGCTTGTCATTACCAAGTTTCTTTCAAAAAGGAGAAAATGGATCCTTGTAATGATGGAGCTTATAGCCACCTCCCTTCTTATGTTTGACAGACAGGCCTATATGTATAGCGGCAATGTAACAAGGACTGGTCTTGTAATGGTCAGAGTCAGCAACTTCGTAGTTTTCTTCTTGACATCTGCAGTTGTATTTGGATTCAACCTGTATCTGACAGATCTTTTAACAGAAGAGGGCAAGCTCGAGAAGATACCAAAGAGACTTCGCCTGGTTGCACTATTATCCATAATTGGAATGGCCCTGGCTGTTATAGCTGCTTTTACAGGGCTATATTATAGTTTTGACAGTATGAATGTTTATCACAGAGGCCCAGGATTTCTTATAAGCTATATTGTTCCGGTTGTATGTCCCTTTATTCTCTTCTCTGTCGTAAGACAATATAAAAGATATTTTAGCAAGATCATATATACAGCACTTGTAATATATCTTATGTTCCCTGTGGCTGTGGGAATACTACAAATATTTACTTATGGAATTTCAATAGTAAATATGGCTATGGTGCTGGTTTCAATCTTCCTGTACGTATTTACTTATTTGGACGTAAACGCAACTGTTCTTCACGCCCATGAGATAGAGATGCAGGCTCTTGAAGAAGATAAAAAGAGTATGAAAAGGCTGTTTGACCAGACTGCGACTGCTTTTGTGGCAGCCATGGAAATGAAGGATGCTTTTCCTAAAGGTCACTCCGCCAAGGCGGCAGAAATGGCAGGAAGAATAGCAAAAGCAGCAGGTAAGAACAACGATGAGATTGATGAGATTTATTATTCAGCTCTTTTACACAACGTAGGAGTAATGGGAATTCCTGATGGAATAATAGAAAATGCCAATAAGCTGTCCCCTGAACAATACGAAGTATTTAAGAGGGCACCTATCTACAGTGAAGAGATATTATCAAATATCAGAGAGTACCCGATACTGGCAGTAGCAGCCAGATACGCCTATGAAAAGTATGATGGATCAGGCTTCCCGGAGGGACTTAAAGGTGAGGCTATTCCAGAGGTAGCAAGGATCATGGCTGTTGTAGATACTTATGATTCTATGACCACACGGAGTAAGTTTAGTGATCCTCTCCCGGAACTCATTGTGAGAGAGGAACTGATAAAGGCATCGGGAACTACGCTTGATCCTGTATTTACGGATATTATGGTTGAAATCATGGACAGAATGGCAGCAGAGCAGGCTCTGACAGAGAAAGAGTCAGAGGATGAGATAGAGAAGGCAATTCTGTGCTCAGCCTATAGAGATAAGATAACAAAAGGCATACTTATAGCCAATTCACCAGTTAGCATCAGCTTTTTTGCTGAACCTAGAAAGAATAAGGATAGCGATTTTAGCGCGCCTTCAATAATCGTATTTGATTCCTATGACAGAAGGATACATACAAATCCCAGATCTATAGATGCCTACAAGTATACTGAGTATGGTGAAGTGTGGTTTGATGGACATTATGTTTCTACAGAAGCAAGGAACATGGAGGCTTTTGTAGAAGATATTTCAGAGGATAATTCTGACTGGGAAAGCGGAAAGTATGTAATTTTTGCCACAAAATATGAGGATCATGTGAAGATCAGCATGACAGATGGCAAAAAGGATATAGATGTGACGATAGCGTTACCTGATAGTTCTAAGTTTGCTGCAATAGCAATAACGGGTGAGAACTGCTATATAAGCAATATCACTGTTGAAAGATCAGATGAGGAAACTACTGAGGGAGATATTACAAGGATTGCTGATATGGTCAGCTATATTCAGCGCATGGAATCAGACATCCCTAATGTTCAGATTGACAGCTATAGATCTGCTTATACTGAAGGGGTTGAGATAGATGGATTTATGGAGATTGCTTTCCACAGCATGTCTCTTCCTGCATCGAATCTTATGTGGCATTGTCCGTCGATTGTACTTTATTATTCTGAAGATGGAAAGGTCAGTGGACCTGGTTACAAGGAATACGCACTTATAAAGCTAAATGGTGAGATAGATAAAAACGACCTGTATGCCAGAAATAGTTTTACCATGAGAAAGCTTGAAGATTTCCCTGGATGGGACACCTGGAAGAAAACAAATAAGGCAGGCTTAGAGTATGAGGTTGAATTACATTGCAAAGGAAATACTCTGACGCTTAAGACAACAAATATGGGCATAGAAATCCAAAATATTACTACTGTGGTTGACGGCGGAGACAAGGTTTACGCAGCTCTTTCCGGAGATATGGTGGCTATTACTGACATAAGGATCAAGTAACAATAATCAAGTAGTAAATAGCAAAATACGGAGTGCGGATAAGGGGCAAAATATGTAAAATAATAGTGTTATTTTTTCATATGCGAGGAGGTACATAAATGTTATACATTGGTGTAGATTTGGGGACATCATCTGTTAAGCTTGTGCTTATGGATGAAACAGGCAAGATCCATGGAACAGTAACAAGAGAATATCCTTTATTTTTCCCACAGCCAGGCTGGTCAGAGCAGAAACCTGAGGACTGGTATGCTCAGGCAATCGAGGGACTCAAGGAGTTATTGAAGGATGCTGACAAGTCACAGGTTGCAGGTATCAGTTTTGGTGGCCAGATGCACGGCCTTGTAATTCTTGATGAAAATGACAACGTTTTAAGACCTGCTATTTTGTGGAATGATGGAAGAACTCAGAAACAGGTAGATTACCTTAACGGAGAGATTGGAAAAGAGACACTTTCCAAATACACTGCAAATATCGCCTTTGCAGGATTTACAGCTCCAAAGATTCTTTGGGTAAAAGAAAATGAGCCTGAGATTTTCAAGAAGATCAAAAAGATAATGCTTCCTAAGGATTATCTTGCATATAAGCTTTCAGGAACCTTCTGCACAGATTATTCTGATGCATCTGGAATGCTGCTGCTTGACGTTCAGAACCGCAAGTGGTCAAAAGAGATGTGCGATATCTGCGGAATTACAGAAGATATGCTTCCACAGCTCTTTGAGAGCTTTGAGAAGGTTGGAACACTTAAGGCTGAACTTGCAGCAGAGCTTGGACTTAAGGATAGCGTAGTTATTGCAGCAGGCGCTGGCGACAACGCTGCTGCTGCTGTAGGAACTGGCACAGTTGGAAACAACAAGTGCAACATTTCACTTGGAACAAGTGGAACAATCTTTATGTCATCTGACAGCTTTGCAGTAGATAGCAACAATGCGCTTCACTCATTCGATCATGCTGATGGACATTTCCATCTCATGGGATGTATGCTCAGCGCAGCAAGCTGCAACAAGTGGTGGATGGATGAAATCCTCAAGACCAAGG
>JAEEGL017054161.1_pt1 | contig 10505 bp, 8 predicted proteins | sample 9134231 | NCBI WGS metagenome assembly JAEEGL01 (sample SAMN16246548, study PRJNA631951) | gut metagenome | biome: gut microbiome; feature: rumen; material: fiber-attached | host: Bos | place: Iran: Karaj | collected 2018-10 | reverse complement strand
GGTCCCGAGTACGACAGACGGATAATGGAGGTACTCTCATCTGCTTCGTTTGATAAACTCTTTGATTTTTCGGATGATCTTTGCAACAAAGCAGCCGAATGCGGCCACAGATCCTTTGTCATCATGGCAGGAGCTTTTGACGGGATAAAAGTGAGGGCTGAACAGTTATCTCACGAGGATGTTACCGGAGTGGGATACGGTATATGCTGTTTCTATCCCGAAGGAGAAGATTCCGGACGAAAATTCCTTGAAGCAAGGCTTGATTCATCAAGAACAGCCCTGGATCAAAGGAAAGCGGGTGCCGACCCGTATGTGTCTCTGGCATACGATACGGTAAACGCTTATATACAAAACGGAAAAAAGATAGGGATCCCTGACGGACTGCCTGAAGAGATGCTTAGTGAAAAAGCAGGCGCATTTGTATCGATCCATGAGCATGGAATGCTAAGAGGCTGTATCGGAACGATCCTTCCGGTTACGGGGTGTGTTGCATCGGAGATAATACAGAATGCGATCAGCGCATCAACCCGTGACCCCAGATTTTCTCCGATCAAAAAAGAGGAGCTTCCTTATCTGGAGATAAGTGTAGACGTCCTTATGGCACCGGAGGATATAGATTCACCGGATGAACTGGATGTTAAAAAGTACGGCGTCATCGTATATAACGAATACAAACGCGGACTGCTCCTTCCGGATCTTGAAGGTGTTGATACCGTTGAAGAGCAGATCGATATAGCACGCAGAAAAGCTCTTATCGGAGCAGATGAACCATACAGCCTGCAGAGATTTGAAGTGATAAGACACGAGATGGAATAAAGGATGAGGGGATAATTATGGCCAGATGTGAGGTATGCTTCAGACACTGTGAGATAAATGAAAACGAAACGGGATTCTGCAAGGCACGCGGTAATGAATGTGGTGTTATAAGACCGCTCAATTACGGCAGACTGACATCTCTTGCACTCGATCCCATCGAAAAAAAGCCGCTTCGCAATTTTTATCCCGGAAGCAGGATACTTTCTGTCGGAAGTTACGGTTGCAATTTAAGATGCCCTTTCTGCCAGAATAATGAGATATCATGGGGTGATGAGGTTTCCGAATGGCCGGAAAATGCCAGAGTCCTTACACCCGAACGCATAGCAGAGGAAGCCGAATACTACAAAAGAAGCGGCAATATCGGAGTCGCGTTTACCTATAACGAACCGCTCGTCGGTTACGAATTTGTAAGGGATACGGCAAAATTGATACATGATCGGGGCATGGTAAACGTGGTGGTTACGGCAGGATGTGTTTCACTTTATGTCCTTGAGGAGATATCGCCATATATCGATGCAATGAACATCGATCTTAAGGGATTTACCGATGAATATTATAAAGACACCTTAAAGGGTGACCGTATGACGGTCATGAGCTTTATTACAGAAGCGGTCAAAGTCTGCCATGTTGAACTGACAACCCTTATCGTTCCCGGACTTAACGACTCCGATGAGGAGATGAGGGAACTTTCTTCCTGGGTTGCATCCCTTAAGGATTCCTACGGAAAAGAAAAGGGACCCGAGATCCCGCTTCATGTTTCGCGGTTTTTCCCGACATTCCATATGTCTGACGGTGAACCGACCGAGGTTTCAAAGGTCTATCATCTGGCTGATGTCGCCAGAGAGAATCTAAAGTACGTTTATACGGGCAACTGCTGAATTCTTATACTGATAAAGGTCTTCCGGGTCGGGATCACTCCGCAAATGAGCGGATGCTGATCCCGGCCTTTTTTATTCTGGCCCGGATCATTCCGCTTTCGTCTGTCCGATAGATCCGTATATTCCTGTCTTTTAACCTTTTCAGAGTTTCATCGGCAGGAAGACCGTATGAATTGCCTTTCCCGACACTTATCACCGTGACGGCCGGGCTTGTTTTGTCAAGGAATTCATCAGAGCTTGATGTTTTACTGCCGTGATGTGCGCATTTAAGCAGAGTATAAGGACTGTCGGCGCTCATTCGCCCTGTAAGGATTTTTTCGGCGTTTCCTCCGATATCCCCGGTCAGAAGAAGGCTCTGTCCGTTACAGTAAAGTGATATGACTACGGACATTTCATTCGGATCAGTGTATGTCACATCATCAAACGGTGATTCCACAACCATCTTAAGGCCTTTATCAGGGCTTAAGGTATCTCCTTTTGATAATTCAATAAGCTGTACGCCTGCAGTTTTGCAAAGACCTGCTATCTCTTCATATTTTTCCCTGTCATGTTCGGCAGCGGGGTAGGGAACACAGAGGGTTTTTACGCTTATTCCCTCCAATTGACCGTCTTTTAAGAGCTCTTTTATCCCGCTGGTATGGTCGGAGTCCAGATGAGACAGGATCACAGTATCCACCTCATCACAGCCCCTGGATTTAAGATAAGGGATGATCCTGTATTTACCGACTTTACTGACACTGCTCGAACCTCCGTCTATAAGGCACGTAAAATCTCCCGAATATCCTCCGACAGTTACGGGCAGTCTACCGTATCTTAAGAACATCCCGTCTCCCTGTCCCACATCCAGAAAATCCAGAGTACATCCGCTATTGAATCGCAGTATCAGGATGAAAACCGCAGATATCGCGACCGACCATCGCTGCTTAAGAGTGGTCTTTTTACGAGATACATATAACAGCGACATTATAAGGACATATATCAGGACCTGCCAAAGATAAGGCTTTCCGGGTGTGTAAAAGTGAAATGGAAGAGAATCGGCTTTTTCCGAGAGCTGCTTGAAAAGATCGAGGATTCCTGTGATGAGGATACCGATAAGAGAAGAAAGTGCCCCTGAAAAAGGAAAGGTTAAGATAAGCAGGAATCCCGCCGTGACAAGTATTCCCATTACGGGTATGACCAGGAAATTTAATGCAAATGAATAGACAGGGAACTGAAAATAAAAAAACAGATATATCGGAAGGCCGATGACTACCATGGTCAACGAACTTAAAATGACCTTTACGGGAGAAGGAACCTTCCGACCATTTTCTGACACTCTTTCTGACGACAATGTCGGCATTAAAACCGCTATTCCGATCACGCATCCGAAGGAAAAACAAAAGCCTGCATTATAGATATTAAGCGGGTTTGACAGCAAAAGGAGCATGCAGATAACTGACACTGATGTCAGCATATCGCCGGTCCTGTTAATAAGCACTGCGATCATGGAGACCGTGAACATGAACAGGGCTCTTATTGAGGATGCGCCGAATCCTGTCATCAGGACATACAGGAAAACGATCATAAAAGAGATGACGGCTGCAGCTTTGATGCCGATCGGTGTTCTTTTAAGGAGTTTGAATATACCTATTCCGAGAAGTGAGATGTGAAGCCCCGAGATACAAAGTATGTGTGCAATGCCGTTTCTGCGGTACAGTCCTTTGAGGTCTTCATCAATGGATCTTTTGAATCCGAGCAGCATGGTGCACATGACGGAGGCTTCTTCAGGTTCCAGGATCCTGTTGAGCGTCTCGTATGCCAGCAGGCGGATCCTGTAAAGGCGGTCTCTTAAATGAGCATAATTTTGTCCCGCGCCTGTTATTTTGACATTTTTTACGCTGAACGATATCCCGAGCGAATTGTAGTAGACCAGAGAGTCAAACATCCCTTCATTTGTGGCGGATGCGAAGGAATGTATTTTTCCTCTTATCCTTATATGCTGTCCAATGTGTATGAAACCTTCCGAGTCCGGATCAAGATCCGAACCTTCCAGGTCTTTATATGCTATCAATCGGATATTCCTGCCTGAAGACGTTATCCGGTCCTTTCCGTTTCCGTAAAGCGACACGCCCTTCATATATATCAGCAGGCTGTTTTGAAGATCGTTCTGCACCGGTTCAATATCGTAGACAACACCGGTAAATGTGAGCGTTTTCCCGGAGATTTCTTCGTAACTTCGGATATTCTTTTTTACTAAAGGTGAGATCATGCATACGACCAGAGAAACGGCCAGACAAAAAGTACACAAAGGTCTTTTCATAGACATGAGGTCATTTATTTCTTAAGTATCAAAAAGATAGCATAAATCAGCAAAAATGTAAAAACAATCAAGACAACCCTGAGTTGAGGGAATATATATGTACCGGACTCGGGGTAGTATTTAGGTCAGAAAGATCGATAAGACATCGATACATGCAAGGACATATTTGAGTCAATGGTTTTCGAACAGATAAAGGAGGCGCAGATCATGAAGAAAGGTCTTTTGAACAGAAGAAATGTGGTATATATGATAGTTACGATACTTCTCATACTCTTTATTTCACTGATGATCGGTAAAACGGCTTACAGCATGGAAAAGAATAATTCCAGAGGAAGGATCCTTGACGGATACTGTAAGGAAGCTGAAGACAGATACACGGAGCAGGTAAGGGATGTACTCAATGAAATGGGTTACAGGAATGCCGGGATCATGCTGAGCGTGATAGTTGAAGGCAACGGTATCAGAAACTACACTCTGAAGATCAACCACAGAAAGCTTAATGATGAAAGCAAGGCAGGTGGTGAAAAGAAGGAAGAGCTTATAAGAGCGCTGGAGAGGATCCCTGTGATCATGGAGGGATCTTCCGTAAATATAGAGATATGAGGCATATATGCTATAAACACAATGGTCACAGATGAATAAAAGTTTGCTGGTTATCGTTTCAAGGATTTGATACAATATTCGGGTGAGGTTCTTAATCAATTCGGAAAGGATATCAGACATGAACAATATTTTACCCGGACAGAAGTACAGACATTTTAAAGGCAATGAATATGAGGTAGTCTGCATAGCCAGGCACACGGAGAGTGAAGAGGATCTGGTGATCTACAGATCATTGAAAAATCCGGATGCGGTTTATGCAAGGCCTGTTGAAATGTTTACTTCAAGGGTAGACAGATCTTTGTATCCCGATGCGGATCAGGAATACAGATTTGAACCGTTGTCTGAAAATAAAGCCACAACTTCTGAGCCTGTTAAGACTGATCACTCGAACAGTTCTTTTGAAAAGGAATTTGTCTCAGCAGGAACGGAATCTGTCCCCGGGATAGACCCCAAGGTCATGGCTTTCCTTGATACCGATGATTTTGAAGAGAAGTTCAATATCCTGTCCGACATGAACGGAAAGGTTGACGAAAAAATGCTTAACACGATGGCATTTTCGGTGGATTTTGAATTTAACGATGGCTCGGTAGAAGATAAATACCATGAACTCTTAAACTGCATCAGCCTGCGCGCCAAATTTGAATGCAGCAGATTAAGATAACAGCAAACATTTGTTCGAAAAACCATTGACAAAACATATGTTCGATTCTATACTGTATATACCGATCGATCATGAGTAACTACAGTTGATTAGCTGGAACCCTGACAGGTTCCCGGAGGAACGCTTATGGCATATGATTTATCAAACAGACTGGTTATCGGAATATCCTCAAGAGCACTATTTGACCTTACGGCCGAGAATGACATTTTTGAAAAAGAAGGAATAGATGCTTACTGCCGCTACCAGGTGGAGCATGAGAACGATCTGCTTCGTCCCGGGAACGGGTTCGCCCTGGTAAAGGCACTTTTGAACATAAACAGGATCCCCGGACAGGAGGGCAGAGTTGAGGTCATAGTTATGTCCCACAACAGCCCCGATACATCTCTTCGGGTGTTTAATGCGATCGAGCATTACGGCCTTGAAATAACGAGGGCGGTGCTTGCTTCAGGAGCTCCGCTTACTCCGTATCTTGAAGCATTTAAAACAGATCTTTATCTTTCAGCCGATGAAAAGGATGTTCAGATGGCTATAGATTGCGGTATTGCAGCAGGTATCATTTGTGATGACCGCATATCCACGCCGGATATCGATCCGGACGAAGAGATAACTCAGATCAGAATTGCATTTGACGGGGACGCGGTCCTTTTCTCGGATGATTCCGAACAGATATATCAGGAGCAGGGCCTTGAAGCCTTCGAAGAAAATGAGAGGAAGCTTGCCAAAGATCCTATGAAGGCCGGACCTTTTGCGAAATTCCTTAAGACGATTTCGGATCTTCAGAGTGAACTGATGGAGGAGGCTCCTATAAGGACAGCTCTTGTAACGGCCAGGAGCGCCCCTTCACACGAGAGGGTCATCCGTACACTGCGCGCATGGAATGTGCGTATCGACGAGGCATTTTTCCTTGGCGGTATTACGAAGCGTGATGTGTTAAAGGCATTCGGTGCACATATCTTCTTTGATGATCAGGCGGTACATACACAGCCCGCTTCGGAGGTAGTGCCTTCCGCCAGAGTCCCGTATAAGAAAAAGGCTCCACCGGGAGATGAACCCTCATAAAACACTTGGGAGAAATATGATCATGATGTCAGATTTCATACGAAGAATTATTTCCGGTTTGAAAAGGACAGGCTCAATGCTTAAGTTGAGTCTGTTTATTATTCTTGCAGCTTCCTTAATACTTACGGGCTGCTCGGATGACAAAGATAATGATGACAAAGAGGATACGGAGAAAGTGGAAACTCAAAAGAAAGACGGCGGATCGGAATCCGAAAAAGACAGAAAGGACAGGTATATAGTCGGCAAAGGCATTCGGGAAGACGATATTGAGAATTTTTACTTTACCTATGATTCCTCCGCTTACCCGCCCAGTTTCCAGAGATATGTCCTTTACGTCGAGGACGGCAGACATATGTTCCATCATGAAAAAAGAGAAGGGGATGCCTGGCCGCTTACCGAGGAATACATCACTGTTGAGGGAACCTTCGAACTAAGTGATGAACAGTGGAATAAATGCTATGAACTCCTTAAGGGAGGCAAGGTCAAAAAAAGACCTGATGATGTTACGGACAGCGGAGATGGCGGACCGTTCCTTTTCCTTTACTGGACCGGTGATAAGGATAAATTCCAGGTATTTTCATTTGAATCGTATCAGAAACAAAAAGAGTATGAAGAACTTTGCATAGAGCTTTCAGAATCTGAATAAAGAATAAAACCGGATGCATGGCTGCATCCGGTTTGCTTTATTATTTAAGCAGTTTAAATGCCTGCTTCCTGCAGGTTATGGTCACGGAGTCGTTTTTCATCTTAACTTCTCCGTCAGTGTGTACCCAGCAGGGTATAGATGTTTCAATCTTTACCTTTGAAGCCGAATACCGGTCGATGCCTTTTATGCTGAAGTGCTTTCCTTTAAGGGCCTTGGGAAGTCCGAATAGGACCTTAAGTTTGCTGACTCCGGCTGCCACGCATATATCAAGGATTCCGTCGGTATAGTCTGCATCCGGACAGAACTTGAATCCACCGCCTTCATACTGGTGGATCATACAGGTTGCAAATATGAATCCTTTAAGCTTCAGCTTTTTATCATCATCAAGTGTCATTACCACATCTGCGGTTCTGGAGCTTATCAGCTGTTTGAGGGCTATCATGAGGTAGATCAGCTTACCGAGCCCGAATCTGTTAAGAACCTTTTTGGCCTTGGAAGTCAGAGCTTCTTCGCATACAGCTGCATCATATCCGATACCCATGCTCACATCAAAGAATCTCTTAGTCTCAATGTTCTCAGCTTTTTTATGATCTCTTGAAAGCTCGGCAGGTGCATTATTATATTCCACACATCCTATATCCATCAGAGTCGGCTCTTTGCATGCGAGTATATTATTGAGGCAGGTGATCTGATCTGCCGGGAGTTTAAGATCCCTTGCAAGGTCGTTGCTCGATCCTGTCGGAATGTAACCTATCCTTACGCGGTCAAAATCGGATATTCCCTGCAAAGCTTCGTTTAAAGTTCCATCTCCGCCAAGAACGATAAGATCTATTATCGAATCCGGGCTTCCGGCAAGGCCCAGCCCGGTGATGTTTTTAACAAGCTCTATAACGTGTCCGGGTTTCTTTGAAAAATATACTTTAAAATCTACACCTTTATCGATAAGAACCGGCTCGATATCAGCCCAGAGCATTTTGCCTTTTCCGGTTTTTGAAGCAGGATTGACTATTATATGATACATGTAAGATCCCTCGTTTAGTAAGATAACTACTGTATCACTCATTATAGTAAAAATGCACTGATTATGCTATACTTCTTTTCGTGGCATTTATTAAATTCATTATATAAAAAGGAGATAAACGATGTATTCATTGGACGAAGTAAGAAACGTTGACCCCGAAGTTGCACAGGCCATAGTTGATGAGCAGGAGCGTCAGGACTCTCACATCGAACTTATTGCTTCAGAAAACTGGGTTTCCAAGGCTGTAATGGCAGCTATGGGAAGCCCCCTTACAAACAAATATGCTGAAGGTTATCCCGGAAAGAGATATTACGGCGGATGCCAGTGCGTTGATGTTGTTGAGACCCTAGCAATAGAAAGAGCAAAGGAACTGTTCGGCTGCGAATATGCAAACGTTCAGCCTCATTCAGGTGCTCAGGCAAACCTCGCTGTGCAGTTTGCTATCTGCGAACCCGGCGACACCATCATGGGTATGAACCTTGCTCACGGTGGACACCTCACACACGGTTCTCCGGTAAATATTTCCGGTAAATATTTTAATATCGTTCCTTACGGAGTCAATGATGACGGATTTATAGATTACGACGAATTAAGAAGAATTGCGCTTGAGTGCAAACCCAAGATGATCATAGCCGGTGCATCTGCATATGCAAGAACCATAGATTTTAAAAAGTTCAGGGAAGTAGCAGATGAAGTTGGCGCAGTTTTGATGGTCGATATGGCTCATATTGCAGGTCTTGTTGCAGCAGGCCTTCATCCGAGCCCGATCCCTTATGCGGATGTTACCACAACTACCACTCACAAGACATTAAGAGGCCCCAGAGGAGGACTCATCCTTTGCAATAAGGAAGCGGCTGAGAAGTATAACTTCAACAAGGCAGTATTCCCTGGAATCCAGGGCGGACCTTTGATGCATGTTATCGCTGCAAAGGCTGTCTGCTTCAAGGAAGCGCTTCAACCCGAGTTCAAGGAATATCAGAAGCAGCTTGCCAAGAACGCGCAGGCTCTTTGTAAGGGACTCATGGACCGCGGCATAAAGATCGTTTCAGGCGGTACAGATAACCACCTTATGCTCATGGATCTTACAACCTTTGACCTTACAGGTAAGGAAGTTGAAAAGTGGCTCGATGAAGCTCATATCACGGCCAATAAGAATACTATCCCGAATGATCCCAAGTCTCCTTTTGTAACATCAGGAATACGTCTTGGAACACCCGCAGTTACATCACGCGGAATGAAAGAAGACGACATGGATAAGATCGCCGAGGCTATCGCAATGATCGTTAAGGAAAAGGAAGCAGCAATACCCAAGGCAAAGGCTATTGTTGCCGAACTTACCGCAAAGTATCCGCTTGTTCAGTAATATCGATTACTAAGGAACGTAAACGAACTGAGGGAATGATATGAAGAAAAAGGCATTGTTACTGTTACTGCTTCTTATGATAGGATGCATGGGACTAAGTGCATGCTCGAAGGCTGATGAAAAGGCAGATTCCGCGACCGAGGAAGAAGAGGAGGAAGAGGAAGAAGCTGAATCAAAGCCCAGGAAGAAAAAGAAGAAGGATAAGGACAAAGATAAGGAAAAGGACAAAAAGAAGGAGTATGACGACGAGGAGGCAAAAGATGCCTACATTGCCATGCTTTCAGATGAGGTTACATTTACGGTGGATGCCGATATTGAGGATTACATCGTTAAGGGTAAGGACTATACGATATCGGAATTCGTAGATGCTACCATCTCCAATGAGATCGAGGTCGGGGGATGGGACGATGATCTTTTCCACCTGACAGGTGCCGAGTATTCATTCATTGACTGCGGAAACGACGGAGAGACAGAGTTCGTTTTATGTTTAAGATACGGTGATTCCGGAGACTTTAATTATGCATATTTCTTTAAATATGTAGATGGAAAGATACTACTTAAGAGCGAACAGTACTGGCCTTACAGGGCATTTCTTGACGTAAACCAGTGTGGTTACTGTATTTATTCGGGAGCAGGCGGCGCCGCCATCTATATAACCACTGCATTTTACTATGATGAAAACTGCGAGAGGGTATTCCTTTATGATGAAGAAGAGTACATGATGATGGCCGAACCCAGAGTACCCAAATCATACACGAGATACGGTTATGAGTCTGACGAGTACCCCGATGATGAATATGACAATGATGGATGTTACGTATTTTTCCTGAGATTTAAGGAGTATGAGTGGGACGAGAATTCGACTCACGAGGATGATTACAATAAGTATTACAAGGATCAGGTATATCACTTCGAGGACGATTACGGCAATGATCTTGAGCCTTCTAAGGAGATGCAGAAGATCTACGAGAAGGATGGCATAAAATGGGTTGAGGCCGATGAATTCGAGAAGATAAGGACCGACCATGAAAAAGAGTGCGGACTTACTCCCGAGGTTAAGGAAGCTCCGCTTGTAGAGTGGACTGATGCCAAAGATATCGGAGCCTTCCTTGATCTGGTCGTGTTAACGGGTGATGATCTGGAGGGATACGGATCATAT
>JAEEGL016897752.1_pt1 | contig 10505 bp, 8 predicted proteins | sample 9134231 | NCBI WGS metagenome assembly JAEEGL01 (sample SAMN16246548, study PRJNA631951) | gut metagenome | biome: gut microbiome; feature: rumen; material: fiber-attached | host: Bos | place: Iran: Karaj | collected 2018-10 | reverse complement strand
TCAGCGAATAAAGGAGGAATAAATCATGAGTAAGATTATCGGTATTGACTTAGGTACAACAAATTCATGTGTCGCTGTCGTTGAAAACGGCGATCCAGTCGTCATAACTAACCCGGAAGGCAACAGAACCACACCTTCAGTTGTCGCATTCAAGAACGGCGAGAAGATCGTCGGCGATGCCGCCAAGAGACAGGTCGTAACCAACCTGAATTCCGTCATTTCCATCAAGCGTAAGATGGGCTCAACGGAAAAGGTTACCCTGGAAGGCAAGTCCTACACCCCGCAGGAAATCTCCGCGATGATCCTGCAGTACATCAAGACCTATGCGGAAGGCTATCTCGGTGAACCGGTAACCAAGGCCGTCATCACCGTTCCGGCTTACTTCAATGACGCACAGAGACAGGCTACCAAGGATGCCGGCCGCATTGCCGGACTGGAAGTCGAAAGAATCATCAACGAGCCGACCGCGGCCGCTCTGGCTTATGGTATTGACAAGACCGACGTTGAACAGAAGGTCATGGTCTATGACCTGGGCGGCGGCACCTTCGATGTCTCCATCCTGCAGCTGGCAGACGGTACCTTCGAAGTTCTGGCTACCGCCGGTAACAACCATCTGGGTGGCGATGACATCGATAACCTGCTGGTTGACTGGATCTGCGAAGACTTCCGCAAACTGCACGGCGTCGATCTGAAGAAGGACCGCATGGCCTTACAGAGAATCAAGGAATCCGCGGAAAAGGCCAAGAAGGACCTCTCCAGCATGAAGGAAGTTCAGATCTCCATCCCGTTCATCGCTTCCAACGAAAACGGTCCGCTGCATGTTGACATGAGCCTGACCAGAGCCAAGTTTGAAGACATGATCAAGGGTATCGTTGAGCAGACGATCGGACCGGTCAGACAGGCCCTCTCCGATGCCGGCTTAACCAAGAATGACATTGACCAGGTATTGCTGGTCGGTGGTTCAACCCGTATCCCCTGTGTCCAGGAAGCTGTCAAGAGAGAACTGGGCAAGGAACCCAACAAGAGCGTTAATCCGGATGAAGTCGTCGCCATCGGCGCCGCCATTCAGGGCAGTGTCTTAAGCGGAGACCGCAACGACATCCTGTTACTGGACGTAACTCCGCTGTCATTAGGCATTGAGACCCTGGGCGGTGTCATGACCAGACTGATCGAGCGTAACACTACCATTCCGACCAGCAAGAGCCAGATTTTCTCCACGGCTGCTGATAACCAGCCGGCCGTTGACATCAACGTCCTGCAGGGTGAAAGACCGATGGCTGCGGACAACAAGTCCCTGGGTAACTTCCAGCTGACCGGTATTGCCCCGGCCAGAAGAGGTGTCCCGCAGATCGAAGTCACCTTCGATATCGACGTTAACGGCATCGTTCACGTATCCGCCAAGGATAAGGGAACCGGCCGTGAACAGTCCATCACCATTCAGAACTCCTCAGGCTTAAGTGATGCCGAGATCGACAGAATGGTCAAGGAAGCGGAAGCCCACAAGGCTGAAGATGACAAGCGTAAGGAAGAGATCGAACTGAAGAACAAGGCTGAAGGCTTCATCATTCAGATCGAAGATACCCTGAAGGAAAACGGTGACAAGTTCGACGCCAACCAGAAGGCTGAAGTCGAAAGAATGAAGAACGAACTGCAGCAGGCCATTGACAACAATGACTACGCTACCTTAAAGACCAAGCTGGATGCGCTGGAACAGGCTGCTCAGCAGATGAGCCAGCAGATGTACCAGCAGGCCGGCGGACAGGCTAACTACCAGTCCAACCCGAATGGAAATGGCGGAAATGACGACAACGTCATGGATGCCGACTTTACCGAAAAGTAAAGAGCAGTATTTGAATTACATCATCCACGCCCGGCGTCAGCCGGGCATGGATTTGAAACCGAGGTGATTTCATGCCCACCAGCAACAAGAGAGATTATTATGAGGTACTGGGCCTTTCCCGGGATGCCAGTGAAGAGCAGATCAAGAAAGCCTACCGTACCCTGGCTAAGAAATACCATCCGGACCTGAATAAGGATGCTGATGCTCCCGAGAAGTTCAAGGAAGTGCAGGAAGCCTATGAGGTCCTTTCCGACCCGCAGAAGCGTTCCACCTATGACCAGTACGGCTTTGCCGGACTGGATGATCAGGGGTTCAACTTCAATTTCAACGGCTTTGGTTCGGCTGCCGATTTCGGTTTCGGTGATATCTTTGACTCGATCTTCGGCGGCGGCATGGGCTCAATGGGACGGGGCCGCTCCCAGTCCGCCAACGGTCCCCGTAAGGGCGAGGACAGTTACCTGCAGATGCGCATCAGCTTCATGGATGCCATCAACGGCTTAAGCAAGACCATCTCTTTGGACGTTGAGGAACAGTGTCCCGATTGCCTGGGGTCTGGCGCCCGCAGCAAGGATGACATCAAGGTCTGTCCGACCTGCAAGGGAACGGGAAGGGTGGTAAGATCTACCAACATGTTCGGCATGGCCATGCAGTCACAGTCAACCTGCCCTGATTGCCGGGGTACCGGTAAGAAGATCGTCAAGCCCTGCGCCAAGTGCCATGGCTCCGGCTATGTCAGAAAGAAGGTCGAGGTCGACCTCACCATTCCGGCCGGCATTCAGTCCGGTCAGCAGCTGCGCATTGCCGGCAAGGGCAACAAGGGCTATAATGGCGGGCCGAATGGCGACCTGTATGTGGAAATCATCGTTGATCAGGACAAGCACTTTGTCCGGGACGGCGACGACATTCTGATCGAGGTGCCGTTATCAGCCGTCGACGCTACCCTTGGCTGCAAGATCGACGTTCCCACCGTCTATGGCGATGTGGAACTGACCATTCCGGCCGGTACACAGCCCGGTCAGAAATTCCGCCTGCGCGGAAAGGGTGTCAAGAACATCCGTTCCGGCTACTACGGTGATCAGTACGTGATCATCGATGTAGTGATTCCCTCCAGCCTGACCAGGGAGGAGAAAGACCTCTATGGAAAGCTGAAGAGCGTGGAATCCAATGGCAAGAAGAACATCTTTGAAAAATTCAAGAACACCTTTAAGTAACAAAACCCTTTGTTACTTTTCTTAACAGATATTAATAATTTAAAGGAGGTAAGATTCATGGATATTAACAGTTTCTCCACTAATCTGCAGTCCATCGTCATGAAGGCGCTGGAAATGGCCAGCACCTCTCACCATACCGAAATTACTACCGTCCATCTGTTCTGTCAGATGTTTGCGGACAACACCTTGGACGGTTTATTGAAACGCATCAATGTCAATAAGCAGGACTGCCTGCAGATCGCTCAGTCACGCTTAAAGAACATCGCTTCCGTTGATTACGTGCCTCAGCCGGTCTTTAACCGCAAGGTCAACGACGCTCTGGTCAACGCCATCAGCTGGGCCAGAGAGCACGATGAGACCTATCTGACGGTAGCGACCGCCTTCATCCACCTGCTGTTCAACGATTCCCCAATCTCCAATGAGATCGTTAAGAAGTACAACCTGACCAAGGAAATGGTCCTCAATGAGGAACTGGCCAGACGCAAGGGCAAGAAGATGACTGACACCAACAGTGAAGAGTCGATCGATGCCCTGGAGAAGTATGGGCATGATCTGGTCCAGGATGTCCGGGACGGCAAGGTTGACCCGGTCATCGGCCGGGATGATGAGATCAGAAGGATGATCGAGATCCTTTCCCGCAAGAGCAAGAACAATCCGGTTCTCATTGGTGAACCGGGTGTCGGCAAGACCGCCGTTGTCGAGGGTCTGGCCTGGCGCATCTACAAGCAGGATGTGCCGCTGAACCTTAGAGAGAAGAGGCTGATCGAACTGGACATGGGTGCCCTGATCGCCGGAGCCAAGTACCGCGGCGAATTTGAGGAAAGGCTGAAGGCCGTGCTTGAGGAAGTCAAGCAGGCTGACGGCGGCATCATCCTGTTCATCGATGAGATTCACAATCTGGTCGGCGCCGGCAAGACCGAAGGGTCAATGGACGCTGCCAACCTCTTGAAGCCGATGCTGGCCCGCGGGGAACTCAGATGCATTGGCGCTACTACCTATAACGAATACCGCAAGTACTTTGAGACCGATAAGGCGCTGGAAAGACGGTTCCAGCGAGTAACCGTTGATGAACCCAGTGTTGAAGAGACCATCTCGATATTAAGAGGTCTTAAGGACCGCTTTGAGGCCCATCATGGCGTTCAGATCCTTGATGAGGCCATCATCGCGGCAGCCACGATGTCCAACCGCTACATCTCCGACCGATTCCTGCCGGATAAGGCCATTGACCTGATCGATGAAGCCTGCGCATCTCTGAGAGTGGAAATGGATTCTCTGCCCTACGAATTGGATGAGGTCAACCGCAAGATCATGCAGCTGCAGATCGAGCAGCGAGCCTTAGCCAAGGAAGAGGATGACCGCAGCAAGGAAAGACTCAGTCAGATCGAGCGGGAGATCGCTGACCTGACTGAGCAGCAGACCGCCATCACCTCCAAGTGGGAGGAAGAAAAGAAGACACTGGAAGCCAGCAAGCGCAACCGTGAGGCTCTGGAAAAGGCCAAGCTGGAGCTGGAAGAAGCTCAGAACTCAACCAGATATGATGAGGCAGCCAGACTGCGTTATGAAACCATTCCGAATCTGGAAAAGGAAATCCAGAAGGCCAAGGAGGCTGACCGTCATGATGCTCTGATTCAGGAAACTGTTGATGAGCAGCTGATCGCCGGTGTGGTTTCCCGCTGGACCGGCATCGCCGTCAGCAAGCTGATGGCTTCCGATCGCCAGAAGATCCTGGGCTTAAAGGAAAAACTGGCTGAGAGAGTCATCGGTCAGGATCAGGCCATCGATCTGGTCTACAACGCCGTGCTGCGCTCCAAGGCTCAGATTCAGGATTCCAACCGGCCGATCGGTTCCTTCCTGTTCTTAGGTCCGACCGGTGTCGGCAAGACCGAAGTTGCCAGAGCACTGGCGGAACAGCTGTTTGATGATGAAAACAAGATTGTCAGGATCGACATGAGCGAGTACATGGAGAAGTTCTCCACCTCCCGTCTGATCGGTGCTCCGCCGGGATATGTCGGCTATGATGAAGGCGGTCAGCTGACCGAAGCAGTCAGAAGAAAGCCTTATTCCATCGTCTTACTGGACGAAATTGAAAAGGCCCATCCTGATGTCTTCAACATTCTGCTGCAGATATTGGATGACGGCCGGATCACCGACTCCAAGGGTGTGACCGTAGACTTCAAGAATACCATCATCATCATGACTTCCAATCTGGGCTCCGAATATGCCTTTGAGCCGGATATGCAGAAAAAGACGGAAGCATACGAAAAGATTGTCAAGGCGACCTTCAAGCCGGAGTTCGTCAACCGTATCGATGACATTGTCATCTTCAATCCGCTGACTACTGAAGTTCTGGGCGGCATTGTTGACAAGTTCATCGGCTTACTGGCCAAGAGATTGGCTGATAAGAACATCAAGCTGGTGCTGACTGACCGGGCGAGAGTTCAGATCATCGAACAGGGCAGCGACATTACCTATGGCGCCAGACCGCTGAAGCGGTTCATTCAGAAGCAGGTCGAGACCAAGGTTGCCTATGCGATCGTCTCGGAGGGTATCGACGGCAATACTACGTTGCAGGTTGACTTTGTCGATGATGAGTTCAAGGTAACGGAAATCAAATAATCAATTAAATCACAAGGGGATGACCATCAAGGCCATCCCTTTGTTGTATAATAAAAATATGAAGATAACGGATGAAATGATCGATCATGAATTGCTGGTGATGGGCAAACTTAACCGCGCCAAGCTGGGTTTTCGCAACGAAACCAGCATGAGAGTGGTTAACAGCTTCTGTCGACGTTTTTTCCGTGGCCATTCCCTGACCTCAAAGCTCCATTACGAGCAGCATTGGGTAAAAAAACACGAGGGCGAGCCGATCCGGGTCTGTGTTTACCGCCCATTACAGCCAACCGGCAAGCCGGAGGCAGGGTTATTGTGGTTGCATGGCGGAGGTTATTGTACCGGTGTGCCGGAAAGTGAATTCATGGTGTTTGAAAACATGATCCGCAAGACCAACTGCGTTGTTGTGGCTCCTGATTATACCCTTTCCATTGAAAAACCTTTCCCAGCCGCTCTGGATGACAGTTATCGAACCCTGTTATGGATGAATGAGAATGCGGCGATGCTGGGAATCAACCCTGATTGGCTGATGGTCGGCGGCGTCAGTGCCGGCGGTGGTCTGTGTGCCAGTCTGAGTTTGTTGGCCCGGGACCGTCAGGAAGTGGATCTGAAATTCCAGATGCCGCTTTATCCGATGCTGGATTACCGACCGACCCCTTCTTCCACTGATAACAATGCCCCGGTTTGGGACAGCCAGTGCAATATCAAAGGCTGGGACCTGTATCTGGGTAACAAGTATCCGATATCCAAATATGCCTGTCCGGCTTTGGAGTATGATTACTCAGGTTTACCGGAGACTCTGACTTATGTGGGAACCATTGAGCCTTTCTATAACGAGACGGTCAATTATGTGAATAATCTTAAAAAGGCCGGTGTTCGGGTGCATTTCCGGGAGTTTGCGGGCTGTTACCACGCCTTTGACGTTTACGGGCTGAACGCGAAAGTTGCCAGGGCAGCGCGGCGCTATCGCGATGAGGGTTTTGAAAGAGCAGTGAACCGCATCAAGAAACAATACCCACTGACTGAACAAATAATGTAAAAAACAGGTGACAGCTGACTGTCACCTGAATCATTCCGATAATGAAAAGGTGGCGGTGCCACCTTTTGATATGCTTATTCTACTTTCGGCTGCTTGTCGGCCAGTTTCAGGAAGAGGAAACCAACCGCGAAGAAGATGGCCAGGGAAGCGACGGCGATGTTGATGGAACCTCCCATCAGCTTGACGGCGGCGATGACAGCGGAACCCAGGAAGGAAGCCCCCTTGGAGAAGATGTCATAGATGCCGAAGTACTCGCCGGAGTTCTCAGCCGGAATGATCTTGGAATAGTATGATCTGGACAGGGACTGAATGGAACCCTGGAAGCAGCCTACGCCGAAGGCCAGAATGCCGAAGTCTACAAGGGTTTTCAGCGTCAGAGCATACAGGCAGACGGCGAAGTAGCCGCAGATGCAGATAAGAATAAGTGGTACGGTTGCGTACTTCTTTGACAGCTTGGCGAATACCAGTGAACCAAGCCAGGCAACTACCTGAGTAGCCAGTAAGAAGACGACCTGACCAACGGTCGGCAAGCCTAAGTCGGTACCGATATTGATGCAGTTGTCGATGATGGTGCCGACACCGTCAATGTACAGGAAGAAGGCGATCAGGAAGAACAGAACTTTCTTGTTCCTGGTAGCGATGGTCTTCAGGGTTCTGAAAATCTGCGCAAAGGTCTTGTGGATGGCGCCTCTTTCCTCTTCAACATAGTTTATCTGTTTGTAGTTCTTTAACAGCGGAACGGTAACCAGGAACCACCAGACACCGGTGACGGTAAAGCCGATGATCTTGGCTACGGTTGGTGAGAAGTACATGATGTCTTCACTTAAACCGCCGCCGAGGATGTAGGCAATCATGGCCAGAATGAAGGGAGCACAGGAGCCGATGTAACCCCAGGCATAGCCATATGAGGAAACCTCATCCATGCGATCTTCTGTGGTTACGTCATTGAGCATGGAATCGTAGAAAGTAAGTGAGGCACTGTAGAAGATCTTTGACAGCACATGGATGACGATGAAGGCGACCCAGGTGGTGGCAAAGCCGTTGATGATGCACCCGATGACGCCTAAGGCCATGGCAGTGGTGAAGACGATCTTCTTGGTATCCTTGTGGTCAGCAATGGCGCCGCAGACCGGACCGATAATGGCGACGACTACTGTGACGATCGCGACGGCGATTGAGTAGTAAGCCGTGGCCTGGTCCGATGAGATCTGCCCGGGAGCCGTGCCGATGGCCAAATCCTTGAACCAGATGGGAATCAGGGAGCAGGCCAGCATGGTAAAGGCGGAGTTACCAACGTCGTAAAGCACCCAGGCCTTTTCCACTTTCGTTAACTTTTTCTTTTCTTTTTCATTAGTCATGGTTAATTACCTCTACATTATTACTAATAATGAACTTTAAGTTAATTATATCATTATAGACAGGGTTTTTTCCAAGATTTTAAATCAGTCGAATCGACGCTCTTAAGCCAGTGTTAAGGAAAAACTAAGACCAATTACCGTTTCAAATGAAACGGCAAAAAAGTGAATGTGCTATAATGTAAGCATGGAACTGAAGGATATGAAACTGAAGGATTACTTCAATGTACCTAATCTGCTGTGTTACATCCGGCTGATTCTTTTGCCGGTGTTTCTGTTCATGTACCGTAACGCTACGGACAGCTCAGATTATGTTCGGGCCTTTGTTCTGCTGGCTTTTGCCATGCTTACGGACGCGCTGGATGGCTTCATTGCCAGACGGTTCAATTGTGTTACCCAGTGGGGCAAAATGATCGACCCGATCGCTGACAAACTGCTGCAGTTCGTACTGGCCTTGGCCTTATTGGGCAATTACCCGCAGATGTGGCTGTTTGTCATCGTCTTCATGATCAAGGAGTTCTACATGAGCTTCATGAATCTCTGGCTGGTCAAATATGATCCCGAAATCGTCAGAGCCAGAGTCTTCGGCAAGGTTGTAACGGTATTGATCGATGTTACGGTCGGTCTGTTATTGATCTTCACCAAGGTTCCGGGAACTTATATATGGATAATTGCCGGTGTGCTTTCAGTTGCGGCCTTATATGTCGGCTTCCGCTATTCCCGAATGCACTGGCAGATCATAAAGGATAATAATCTTTTGAAAGGAAGAGAATAAGATGAGTACATGGCACAATCAGGCTGAAGTGGGCGACATTGCTGAATCGGTATTATTACCTGGCGACCCGCTAAGGGCCAAGTTCATCGCGGAAAGATATCTAAAAGATGCAAAGTGCTTCAATACCATCCGCTGCGCCTATGGTTATACCGGTTACTACAAGGGTAAGCGAGTATCAGTCATGGCTACCGGCATGGGCATTCCCTCCATTGGCATCTATTCCTATGAACTCTACAATGTTTACAAGTGCAAGAATCTGATCAGGATCGGTACCTCCGGTGGCATGCGTCCGGACATTCAACTGGGCGACATCATCATGGCCATCGGTGCCTGCACTGATTCCAATTACGCTTCGCAGTTTGAATTGCCTGGTCAGCTGGCTGCTACCTGTGATTTCGGACTGCTCAAGAAGGCGACTGAAGCTGCGGAAAGATTGGGCTACCGCTATCACGTCGGCAACGTAGCCTGTTCGGATGTCCTCTATCGCGATGACAAGGTCTGGAGGGCCTGGGCTAAGATGGGCACCATCGGCAGTGAGATGGAGAGTTATGGCCTCTATTGCAACGCACTGGCTTTTGGCGGCAAGGCATTGGCCATCTTCACCAATACCATAAACATGGAAACCGGTGAAGAGATCAGTCAGAATGATGCCGAGAAAAACCTGACTCATATGATCGAAGTGGCCCTGGAAACGGCCATTGGTGAGTAAGGCTTTCCAATTTAAAAAACGGGATTAAGCAATTTCGACATTAAAACTGAAAACTGACTAATATGTCAGTTTTCTTTCTTTTTTTATTCTTTTTTATGCCGAAAATCCTTCCGCTTTTCACGAAAGCGCTTGCACATTATGCTATACTTTGAATGAACAAGAACTAATTTTTACCCCATTATTCTTGTTTCACAAGGAAATAGATTGCCCACTATTTCCTTTTTTTATTTTGTCGCAAACAGTCTGTCATGAACTTCCCTGATGCGCTCAAAACAGAGGAATTGGACGAAGCTTCCTTCCTCAATCATCCGTGCAACCTCATCTAGGCTGAAGTAGCGGACATCGCACACCTCATTTTCCTGAAGCGTTAGTTTTCTGAGGTCAACATCACTGACCATAAAGTAGTAATCGTCGATATATTCAATGAAGACATTGGTCAATTCGGGCTCACTGAGGGAAAAGTCGATGTCAAGTCCAATCTCTTCAAGAACTTCCCGGTGAACGGCCTGCTGGCTGGTCTCCCCGGCCAAGGCGGCTCCACCGACGGTGACATCCCAAAATAGCGGATAAGTCGATTTGGTTATGGAACGGCGCTGGCAGAGCAGAAGACCCTGGGAATTGAACAGGCAGAAATGAATTACCAAATGGTAACACCCAGCCGGCAGCAACTGCCCGCGGTCAATTGTTAAGCCCAACTTATTGCGGTTATGATCATAGAGATCCCATTTTTCGCCCATTCGCGTTCTCCTTACTGACTGTATTATAACACCAGCCTTCAGATACAAAAAAACAGCATTTCTGCTGTTTTGATTTCAGTGGTGGTCCAGGCCGGAGTTGAACCAGCGACACGCGGATTTTCAGTCCGCTGCTCTACCAACTGAGCTACTGAACCAATGGTTGCGAGGGAAGGATTTGAACCAACGACCTCCGGGTTATGAGCCCGACGAGCTACCAGACTGCTCT
>JAEEGL016308200.1_pt1 | contig 10505 bp, 7 predicted proteins | sample 9134231 | NCBI WGS metagenome assembly JAEEGL01 (sample SAMN16246548, study PRJNA631951) | gut metagenome | biome: gut microbiome; feature: rumen; material: fiber-attached | host: Bos | place: Iran: Karaj | collected 2018-10 | reverse complement strand
TCCGATTTGGAACTATATATTGCCCTTCAAAAAGATCTAAATCTTTGTCATCTACTCCTATATATTTTACTGAATCTGATATTTCAACTTTCATTTTATTCTCCCCTTTTACTTTTGTAATTATATCATTACAAAAAGTATTAGTCTACACATAAATTAATTCTTTTGCGTGTTTTAATGAAATATCAGTAATAACTCCACTTGCTATTCTTGCAATTTCTTCTATTTTTTCATCTGCATTTAATCTTTTAACTTTCGTATTTGTTTTGTTGTCTTCAATTTCTTTACTAATATAGTAATTAAAATCTCCTTTTGCTGCAATAATAGGTAAGTGTGTAACACATAATACTTGATGATTCTTAGAAATTGATTTTAGTTTTTCAGATACACTATTTGCTGCCATGCCACTTATTCCAGTATCTATTTCATCAAACACAAGTATTGGAACTATATCTGTTTCAGATAATACTTTTTTTATTGCAAGCATTATTCTTGACATCTCACCACCTGATGCAATTTTAGATAATTCTTTTTCATCTTCTCCTGTATTTGTTCTTATTAACATTATCACTTTGTCTAAACCATTTTTATTAAAGTCCGAATCTTTTTCAATAGTAATATTAATCTTTGCATTTTCCATTTCAAGATCAGATAATTCTTTATTAATACTTTCAGATAATTTAATAGAATATTTTTTTCTTATCTCTGACATTTTACTAGAATATTCCTTCATTTTGTTTTCCAAATCAACTATCTTTTCTTTTAAGCTTCTAATATATTCATCTAGATTTTCTATAACATTTATTTCTTCATAAAGTTCATTTTTGTATTCCAAAATTTCTTCTGTATTATTGCCATATTTCCTTTTTAAAGTGTAAATTGTATCTAGTCTAGTATCTATGTCATATTTTTCTTTATCATCAAAATAAACATCATCTCGATATGAATTTATATCTCTTCCTATTTCTTGTAAATCAAAATAATTGTTTTTTAATAAATTTAATGTTTTTTGATATTTATCATCTATATCTTCTATTTTTTCTAATGCTCTAATTGCATTATCTAACGAATCAATTGTGTGTTCACTTATTTCAATATCTGCAATTTGTAAGTTTTCATTAATTTTTTCAGAATTTGCAATTATTTTTCTTTTACTTTCTAATTCTTCTTCTTCACCAGCTTTAAGATTTGCTGTTTCAATTTCATTTAATTGGTATTTAAGTAAATCAAGTTTTCTTTGTTTTTCTTTATCATCTCCAAAGTTTTCTTCTAATTCCTTTTTAGTCTTTTTATATTCTTCAAATAGTTCAAAATACTTATCCTTTATTTCTTTTATTTTGTATCCTATATATCCATCTAAATAATATATATGTGATTTGTTATTTAATAAATTTTGATTGTCATGCTGTCCATGTATATTTATAACTCTTTCCATAAAAGATTTAAGTTCATTTACAGTAACCATTCTTCCGTTTATCTTGCATAAATTTTTACCATTTGAATAAATATCCCTGCTTACAATAATTGTTTCATTTTCCTTTTCAATAAATGCTTCAACAAAAGAATGATCTTCACCTTTTCTAATCATATCTTTTGAAAATCTATCACCACATAAAAGTTTTAATGAATCAATTATTAAGGTTTTACCTGCTCCTGTTTCACCAGTTAAAACATTTAATCCATTATTTAAATCTAAATTTAAATCATCAATAATTCCAATATTTTTAATATGTAAATTATTTATCATTTTTACCACCTCTAAACATCTGTTTGTATTATATTCTATAAAAAAAATATAGTCAATAGATTTGTGAAAATTTGTTTGGTTTTTATATAAAAATATATGCTATACCAATGGTATAGCATATATAAACTCTATTTGTTTTTTATTATTTTTTATTTAATTAATTTATTAAATTAACTTATTAAAAATGTCTTCCTCTTTTTCTTCCGAAAATTCCTCCATCATCTGGTTCTTCTTTGAATTCAACATTTTTTTCTTTTGCAATATTTTCTAATATATTATCTATTTTTTCATTTGCCTGTAAAGTGCTATTATCTTCTTCTGTCACATTACTTTGCGCATTTTCTTCTGGTATGTCATCTGTTTCTTCTTCTACTGTTTCTACTGCTGCTTTTTCCTCTACTTGTATACTTTCTTTTTCAGAAATAATTTCTGGTTTAATTTCAGTAATTCCTACTGTTTCAACTTCAGCTTCATTTTCTAAGTTTATTAATTCAGAAACTTTTCCAAGTTTTTGCATTAACATTTTATATTTTTTTGCATCAAATACAATATATATAGATAATCCAACCATTGCTAAAATACATACAATTAATGAACCTAATATTAGTGGTTTTTGATTATTATTAAACCAATTTCCAATCATCCCTAAAATTCCACTTATTTTATCTTTAAAGTTTTGCCATGCAGATGGTGTTTGTTCCTTGTTAACTTTAATTGTATAAGTAATTACCTCATCTTCAAGAAGTGCTTCTGTTTCTTGATTTTCTCCTTCAATTCCTTCACCTTCTGCTTTTGGTTCTTGAACTTCTTTAGGAATTCTAATAGTAATAGTTATTATATTTTCTCCTGGTTTTAAATTCTCATTTCCAGTGATTTCAATTGATGCATCTTCCAAATTAGCAGTAGCTTCAACAAATATTTTTGATATTTTATATGATAATATATCACTTAAAGAATATTCATATATATTTGATATAAACGCAGGATCTAATTTAAGTTCTTTTATTTCTCCGTTTTCATCTTCATATTTTAAAATCAAAGTCTTTAAAGCTAATTTTTCTCTAGCTTTTATTACTTTAATTGTGTAAATCTGTTTAGTTCCATCTTCTGCAGTAACTTCTATTAATACTATGTTTTCGCCTACTTTAAGATCTGTATTTCCTGTAACCACAACTTGAGATTTTTCATCTTCTGCAACTGCTCCGAAATCAATCTCGTTAATTTCATTAGGAATATTTATTGTATATTCTAATACATCTTTAGAAAATTCAGGAGATATTTTTACACCTTCTGTTTTTATTTCTACTGTAGAAAGAACTGCATTGCTTGATTTTTGTTCATCAACTTTGTCATTATTTGCTGTAGTAGCTGGTTTAGTATTATTTGATTGGGTTGGTTTAGATGAACTGTTTGAGCCAGAGTTTGAGCCGTTTGAACTACCTGAATTAGATGATCCTCCTGAATTGTTTGATGGTTGTACAATTGTAACTGTAGCAGATCCATATTTTGTTGCTTCATCAAGTCCTGTTGTGTAATCTGCAAAGTTTCCAGACACACTAATTTTAGTAGTTCCTGATGATCCAGCTGTACATGTAAATGTTGCAGATGAATTATCTAGCCAAGCACTTCCTGAACTTACACTTCCATTTGAAGCAGATACATTGACAGATCCTGCACCATTTGAAACAGAGACAGTAACTGTAAATGTTCCTCCTGGTGATACGCTTGATTTTGAAGCGCTTACGCTCATACTTGCTGCATTTGATTTAGTAGTTAAAACAAATATTGCAAGGATACTAATTAATAAAATAATTAACAATCTTATTGTTTTTTTGCTCATATTTCTATCCCCTTTATAACTCTTTATAAAGTAATGCTACTTACTTTCATTATGTGATTTTTTATTTGTACATAATCAGCTGGTGTAATACTTCCATCTTTATTTACATCAGCACCTTTTTTAAATATATTTCCAAGGAGTGTTACATTCATTATATGGTTCTTTATTTGTACATAATCTGATGCTGTTATTTTTCCATCTCCTGATGCATCTCCAAGTTTTATAATTGTGTATTTTATTACTCCATCTATTTTTATTTTTGCACCTGTTCCAACTAAAGTATCTCCTGTTACTTCTTTATCATCTTTATCTAAAACAATTGCATTTGAATATTTTTCTTTTATATCATTTACTGTAGCATTTGGTTCAACCTTAACAATATCATCTATTGGATCTGATGTATTATTGTCTGTATTTGTATTGGTGTTTGTATTATTATTGCCATCTAATGGCATTAAATATGTTTTGCTTCCATCTTGAGCCTCTCTTGCCATATATCCTGTTCCGTTTGGAGTAGATACTTTATCCCAATAATAGCCACCTAATTTTGATTGTGCTCTTTCTAAAATTAGCACTTCTGTTCCTTGCATTACATATGTAATTGTAGTTCCATTTGGTGCATCTCTTAAAGATAATCCACCATTTGCATTTATATATGCTCTTTCTCCTGTCTGACCAGGTTGTACAGTTGGTGTTGGACAAGCTTGACTTGGCATATTTAAGAATAATGGAACTCTAAATGTAAATGAACTTTCTAAAAGGCCAGCATCTTTGTAATAACCTCTTAAAGTTGTTCCTATGCTTTTTGAATCTAATACATTTTGTGCATATTGATTTGAATAATATGGTGTATCAATTACATTGAATTTTTGGAAATACAAAGTATCTTGTCCATATTTAATATAGTTTTTAACTATTAGGTTTATTCCACCCATTATTGATTTTTGTGGTGTATCCCATCCCTTATCATATGCCCTTCTTAAGCCATTCATTATTACATCATAATTTGTATTTCCTGATGCTCCTACATTAAATAAATTATAGTAACCAACATATTGTCCTTGATATCCATTTCCTGAACACATTACCCCTGCATTACTTCCTTGCTCTTGAAGTATTTTTCCTATGATATAGAATGGATTAACATTGTAATTAGGATCATTTGCAACTTCATAAATTCCATCTATAATGTTTTGTTTATTTAAATATGATATTTTACTTGCCATTTGTGCTACTTGATCTTTAGTTATATTTGTATCATTTGTAAGTTCTAGATATTGAAATACGTTTAATTCATTTAAAGTATTTCTTGGATCCATTGTATATTCTATGGCTTGTCTTGATGCACAGCACCAACTACCATTATCATATGCTCTTCTTCCACAAATTTCACAAATCCATCCATCTGAATAACTTTTTGGAACTAAATTTTTAGGTGAACCACCATGTCCTTGATATTCGTTATTTATAACTGTTTCCCAATTTAAATTTGTTTCAACAAGTTTAAATTTCCAGTTTGGATGTGCATTTACTAAATTTTGTAGTAAACTTCTGTATCCAGGATATTTTGCATCAAAATCAGAAGGTAAATTATTAGAATTTACCGTAAATGTATAAGTTGCTCCATATGATTTTAATATTGTTCTTGGTGAAAATCCAAACATTGTATAGATTAATACAAATAGAATTAAAATACATAGAACTTTTTTATTAATTTTAATTAAAGTTTTCTTTTGCATTTACTTCTCCTCTTTTGCAAATTACTGGATTTTATTCAATTATAGTATATATTAAGCCGAATTTTATGTCAATGAAAATTACAGAAAAGTAATGATAATGTAACATATTTGTAACCTTGTAAAAAGAGGATTTAAAAGATTTAAGAGAAAGCACATGCTTTCTCTTAAAATAAGTACAAAATTGTCTAACTTAACCTATCTTCCACATCCACATCCGCAGTTTGTAAATAATAGTAGGAAGATTATTATGAAGAATAATATAGAAGAATCATTGCCGCATCCACATCCGCACCCTGATACCATTTCTCCATTATTATAACAATTTCTTTCGTCTGGCATAAACAACTACCTCCTTATACATATGTTTATGGTATCTTATGCATAAGGAGGTAATTGTGTTACTTTTTATATATACTACTTAAAAAATATAAACTTAATATACTACATCATTAATTAAAGGATATACCTTTTTTTCACCTGCTTTAATTTCAAGATTACCAATTACTTTCATCTCGTTTAAATCAACTGCTTTAATTAATGATTCAGAAAGTGTAAATAAATTGTTTCCAATATAGATTATTCTTTCAACTTCTTTAGTAAAATCATAATCAAAATATTCTTCCTCATCATCTTCTTTTGCTTCTTTATGAGTTATTAGTCCTTTTAATGTAAATCCGTTTTCTAAATCTACGTTATATACCATTGCTCCTTGGAATCTTAAATTTGTTCTATAATCTCCAGTATCTTGAGATATAGTAATTGGAAATGCCATTAAATTCTTTTCTTTAGAGAATAATAATGCTTTATGATTATATAATAATTCTGAATATGTTCCACTATCACCTATATTTGTTTTAAACATTTCTTTTGGATTTGTAGGATCTGTTACATCAAACAATGCCATCTTAATTCCATCTGTTACAACTCCACCATATTTATTAACTTTTGTTTCTTCTCCAAATCCAATTAAATGGTTTTCATCATATGGATGTAAGTATTTACTATATCCTGGTATTTTTAGTTCTCCTAAAACTGTAGGATTTTTTGGATCTTTTAAATCTATTACAAATAGTGGATCTGTTTGAACAAATGTAACCATATATGCTCTATTTTGCATAAATCTTACTGAATAAATTCTTTCTCCTTTTGCTAGATTTTCAAGTTTTCCAACCATTTCCATGTTTTCATCTAAAACATATAGATTATTGTCTGATTTATTTCTTGTATAATCAGTTGTTGCAATTCTGAAGTATCCATCATTTTCATCCATAGAGAATTGATTTAAAATGCTTCCAGGTACTTTTCCTGCAGCTTTATATTTAACATCTGCTCCATTAATTTCAAATTTATAAATATATGTGTTTAAATCATAATTATCGTAATATCCATAAGATTTAGTATCTTTGTACTCATATTTAGTTAATGCTACATATATGTTCTTTTCAGAAGCATAGATTGTTTGTCCTCCTCCTAATATACTTTGAATATTTGCTTTGTTATCATTGTTTAAATTAAAACTTGCAATATTTAAATATGAGCATTCTTCAAAGTCTGGAATATAGCATACATCAGTAAATTCTAAGCATTTAACTCCTTCAGATTCAGCAGTGTCTACAAATTTTGGTTTGTAATCATCTTCTGGAATATCATTTGTTTCGTCTTCTTCAATATATGCTCTTCCTCTTCTATATCTTAAATAATTTAAATTTCTATTTGATATAATGTATACATTATCATCTATCATCCTAGAAGAAATATAATATCCTTCAACTTTAACTTCTCTTGTTAATTTTGCTTTTGCTTTATTTGTAATATCATATTGTTTTGCTGTAGTAAATCGATCATATGAATAACTTTCTCCGTATGCATACTCATATCCAATAGCAATTAATTTATTACCATTTATATACATTTCACATGGATAAAAATCTTCAAATTCTATCTGACTTTCAATTTTTAAATTTTGTGGATCTTTTGCATTTACAATAACTATTTTATCATCTGAGATATAGTAAATATATTCGCCATCTGTTTTTACAATATCTGCTTCATCTACGCCTTCTACTTGTACGTTAGTTTCAGAATGATCATTTGATGAGCGTTCTGTTGCAGACTCATTTACAGCTCCAGCAGTTTTAACATCTGCATTAGTCATTTCTGCATCAACCATTAAACCGTCTTCATAATAATGTCCACCTCTTAAATTTTGATTTTCTTCCATTAGTTTTTTTAAGTTGTCAAAATTTTCAACTTTTGGAAGTTCCCCTGTACTTGCAATTATTTTTAATGGATCATTTTCTTCTTGTAATTTGTTGTTTCTCATAGGAACAATAATTGATACCGCAATTACAGCAGCAATCATAACTGTAGATATACCATAAGCCCAACCTTTACTATTTTTCTTCTTAGTAATATATGATACAGTTTCATTTTTTAGTTTATTACTTGCATGTATTTCATCAATTGCTTGTTTATAATCATCTTTACGCATCTTCCATACCCCCCTCTATGTATTTTTTTAATGTTTCTCTTGCTCTAGATAGTTGCGATTTTATTGTGTTTTCATTTTTATTTAACATTTTAGCAATTTCATTTATTTTATATCCTTCATAATAAAATAAATGAATCAAGGTTCTATATTTTTTAGGTAATTTTAAAACTGCAAAATATATATCTGATCTTTCCTGTGATTCAAACTTTATTTCTTCTTTTAGTTCGATTTCATTTTTTTTACTATTAGAAGAAAGAAGCGTATTTGAACAATTTATTGTAACTCGAATAAGCCAAGCTTTTTCATGTTCTTCGTTTTCAAATTCTGGCATTTTTCTTGCTAATCTATAGAATACATCTTGAAAAACATCTTCTGCATTTTGAACATGTTTTACTCTTGTTAATGCTAATCTATAAACCATATCTGCATATTTTTCTACTAATTCTTCTAGATATTTATTCTTTGTTTTAAATTCCATTTATATCACCTTTACATATAATACCATAAAAAAGGTCAAAAAGTTGCATTATAATATAAAAATCTTTAAACTGTAATAAACTGTAATATTTTTGTAATACAAAAGAGACTATATTAAAAGCATAGTCTCTTTCATATATTTCATTCTTGTTGCATTTTACAAAAAAATAAACCACAAATACTTTGTGATTTTTTGGTGGAGATGGAGGGAGTTGAACCCTCGTCCAATAACATTTCCATATAAACATCTACGAGTGTAGTTTATTATTAAACTTTGCTAAATAAATCATTAATAAACAAACGAGTTAAAAAGCTAGCCTTAAACTACCCATTATTTCCAAGGCAAGAAATAACTTTGTTTCCTACTTTAGTCGACGCTTTATCCATAACAGTAGGCTTTATGGTAAAACGACGCGCCATTAATTAGGCAGCGTATGCTAATCTATTATCAGCGTTTATATTTAATCTTGCTTTTTTTAAGTGGCCAAAGCAACCATCCACTACTCGCCGCTTATACTTCTATATTACTGTCGAAACCTATTACATCCCCGTGTACATATTCTATTATATACTATTCTTGCCTATTTTACAATATGAATAGATGTTAAATTATTTATTATTTAATTTATTTTTATTATTTTTCTACTTGCATATAAATAAATAATGTGCTAATATTATTAAGTAACTAAATTTAGGGGTATAGTGTTAATGGTAGCACATCGGTCTCCAAAACCGCCTGTGAGGGTTCGAGTCCTTCTACCCCTGCCATAAATAAAGGATTTAGAATTGTTCTAAATCCTTTATTATTATATATTATTATATTTGATATGATTTCACTTCACAATTATCACATTTATATTTTTCTAACACTCCATCTTCAGGTATTCCATAAAAATATGCATGTATTACTTTGCTTATTCCGCCATGAGTAACAATAAGCACATTTTTATTATTATATTTATTTTTAATATCATTTATAAAATCATTCACTCGCAAAATAACATTTGCAACTGTTTCAGCATCTTTATAATCTTCTTTTGGATTAATATTCCACCAATCATCACTATTTATATTATCTAAAGATTTTTTAGTTAATTCTCCAGCATCTCTTTCTATTATTCTTTCATCATAAATTATTTTTTTGTTTTTAATATTAATTATTTCTGCTGTATGTTTAGCTCTTTTAAGTGGAGAACAAACTATAAAATCATAATCAATTTTGTTTATAATTTGCCTAGCTTCATTAGCTTGTATAATACCAGTTTCATTTAAATCATCATCATTTAATGAATTAATTTGATTATTTAAATTAATATCAGTTTGGCCATGTCTTATAACAAATAAGTTCATAATTACCTCCTCAAAACATTCTTAATTATAATCAAAACTTAAGAATTTGTCTATTTTTTTTAAAAAAATACTTGCATTTTATTTTTTTAATGATATTATTTATGTATAAAATCATTTTTTAAGGGGGATTAAAATGAAAAAAACAATTAAAATAATTGCAATATTAGCAATGATTATGCTTTTTGTAACAGGTTGTGGTATGAAATCTAATATTGGACTTGAAGTTGCAAAAAACAAAACAGTTACAGTAAAAATAGTATCAGCAATGGATAATGAAATGATTGATTACTATTTAAGTATGTCAAAAGGTGATGAAGAAGGAACAACATATTCTGATGCAGAAAGATGGGAATACGTTGAAAGTTCACAAGAAGAATCTGATGATTACGAAGGATTCTCTAAAGAAAAATATGACCAAGATGGATACAAAGGATATGTATTCTCAAAAGAACTTGGAAAAATCGATGATTTAATTGTTGAAAGCGAAGAACCAATAAGCATAGACAAAATATCTAGCGATTCAAAAATATTTACAAAAAACGGTGACACATATTCATTAAAAATGGATTTTGCTTCTGAAGATGTTGAACAAGCAGAAAGTTACAAAGAATATGGTGTAGTATTTGATTTAACATTCTATATTACACTTCCAAACAAAGCAACAGAAAACAATGCAACATCAGTTTCAGAAGATGGAAAAACATATACATGGGATTTATTACAAGCAAAAGATGCTAACATATCATTCAAATTAGGTGGTGGAGCTTTTGGAGGATCAAGCAACGTATTACCAATAGTTCTAGGATGTGTTGCAGGTGTTGCAGTTATAGCTGTTATTGTTGTTGTAGTCGTTAAATTTTC
>JAEEGL015273678.1_pt1 | contig 10505 bp, 3 predicted proteins | sample 9134231 | NCBI WGS metagenome assembly JAEEGL01 (sample SAMN16246548, study PRJNA631951) | gut metagenome | biome: gut microbiome; feature: rumen; material: fiber-attached | host: Bos | place: Iran: Karaj | collected 2018-10 | reverse complement strand
GCTAAGAATGTTGTAATACCACCTACGATTTCTCGTCCTACAGTAGTACCTCTTTCTTTAAGATGAAATAATTTTTCCATACGAAGTTAAAACCTCCAATAATATAGATAAATAATTATATACCGAAAATTAAAAAATGATTAACTTTTTTTGCATTATTTATAAGAATAAAATTCTTGACTTATTTGATTATGACTCACATAATTTTATATATAAACAAACTTTTTAGTGAGGATTTTATGAAAATTTCAAAATCAAAATTTTTATTTGCAGTTTTAATGACTGCTGCTTTAAGTTTTATGGTTTCATGTGGTGATTCAGATGGTACTAGTAGTAACTCAAATAATTCAAATAACTCAGGTAATTCCAATAATGGTTCTACTCCAAAAACCCAGGCTGATTCAGAAGCAAAATTAAAAGAGCTTGCAGTAAAAGGTTATGAACTTAAATTTACAACTACAACAATAAATGATGATGATGATCCAGAGGTAATTACAATAACTGTTGGCGAAAAGGGAAATACTGTATGGTTCGTTACAGACGAAGCTGAGTATATTGAAGTAAAAGAAAGTGATGATACTTCGATATTCTATGTAAAGACTGGTGATGAGTATATTAAAACTGGCACTGACTTTACAAATAATATGGAAATGATGGTTGAAGGTCTTTATTGGGCTTATGACTACGATGGTTTTGGTTTTACTAAATCAGGTACTAAAACTATTGCTGGAAAGACTTGCGACTATTATACTCTTACCGATAAGACATACGGAGATTACGAATTTGCAGTTGAAAGAGAAACAGGCCTTACATTTTACTTCAAAACTTCTAGTGACGGTGATAGTGTAAATTTTGAAGTGAAATCTTTCAAAATTGGAGACGAAGTAACAGTTCCTATTCCATCTGTCGAAGAAGATTTCGAATAAGAATAAAATACAAAAATGTCAATGCAATTTTACTATTTTTAGCTGAAATTGTGTTGACATTTTTTTTGTAATTCTATATATTTAAAACATCAAGCGGATGTCATATAACGGCTCATTATCTCAGCCTTCCAAGCTGATGACGAGGGTTCGACTCCCTTCATCCGCTCTTCAAAGAGTTTCTAGATTTCTAGAAACTCTTTTTTTTTTTTTGCTCTAAATTTTTCAGAGTTCTTATTGTATTTCGTTATATATTTTGGGCTTACCGAGAAAATACCCCTGCATTAATTTTATTGGGTATTTTTTCAGGTAGTCGTATTCTTCCTGAGTTTCTACGCCTTCGGCTAGGATTATGATTCCTTAAATTGTTTTGCAGCAGCATAATAGGTTGTAAACTCTTCAATTTCATTTAAACGATTAAATAGATTTTCTTCAATAATCTTTATTTGCCCTAAAACATAATATTTAATATAATAGAAACATGATTATTACAATTATCCTTTCCGAAGGAGCCGGAACTCGCCTTTGGCCGCTTTCATGGGGTGACCATCCAAAACAGTTTCTACCGCTCGTTAGTGAGCGTACTATGATTCAAGAAACTCTTCTTCGTCTTAAGGGACTTCAGATTGGTTCTCCAATTATTTCTTGTGGAGAAGGTCACCGCTTTATGGTTGCCTAGCAAATTGGTGAAGTTAGCGAGACAAAGCCAACAATCCTGCTTGAACCTATGGCAAAAAATACAGCACCTGCAATTGCTGCTGCCTGCTGTGCCGCAATGAAACAGGATAAAGATGCTGTAGTAATAGTTCTTCCAAGTGATCACGTTACTGCTGATGTAGATGCTTTTCAAAATGCCGTAAAAGCCGCTACTGTAAATGCAGAAAAAGAATACCTTGTAACATTTGGAATTGTTCCAACTTTTCCTGCAACAGGTTATGGATATGTAAAAGCTGCAGGAATTGAAAGTGATGGTGCATATACTCTTGAAAAATTTGTAGAAAAACCTTGTCTTGAAAAAGCTCAGAAATATCTTGCAAGCGGTGAGTATGCATGGAACAGCGGTATGTTTGTTTTTAAGGCTTCAACTTTTATTGAAGAACTTAAGATCCATAATCCCGAAATGGCAAAACTTTCAATTGAAGCTTTTGAGAAAGCAACTGAAGATACTGACTTTATTAGTCTAAATAAAGATGCGTTTAGTCAGATTAAGGGTGATTCAATTGATTACGCCGTATTATGGAAAAAAACTTCAAAAGGTCGTGTAGTAAAATTGAATGCCGGTTGGTATGATGTTGGTTCCTGGAGCGCTCTTTATGATATCAGCAAGAAAGATGAAAATCAGAATGTAATAAAAGTTGATGATGTAATTACAATTGACACAACATCTTCTTACATTCGCGGAGGTAAACGTACCATAGCAACTATTGGTCTTGATGATATAGTTCTATATAAAAAAATTGTTATATATAACAAAAAACTTGAAAAATAAAAAAAGCCCTTTTATAATTTGAAACAAAATATTAAAAAAGGAAAAATTAAAAAATGTTAAAAATCCTTCAGAAACTCGCAAAATCAAAATTCATAGCAAGTCTTGTACTGTTTTCACAGATAGTATATGTATTACCTGCACAGGCAATAATCCAGGAAAAAGATTACGGGAAGATGAGGCTGGAACAGTATCTAAGCTGGGCAGACCGACAGAAGGAAGCGGAAGACTGGGAGCGACTGGCAGAAGAAGGTGTGCTTGCAGCGATGAGTGAATGGGAAAGTGCAAACGCATACCTGAAGGAAACAAATTACGAAGAATATATTGCGAATAAAAATGAAGCAAATGAAGAATATGAAGCAATAAAGAGTGTAGAATATACATACTGGTACATGAACAAAAGAGTTCAGGAAGAAGCAGCCCTTAAGAGAAGTGAGCTGGCTCAAAATCTGGCTGAAAAATCTGCTGAGTATAAAGAATTGTATGCAGAAACTGGTGCTAAAAAAGAAGAAGCAGCACAGGCTGAGAGAGAATGGGACGAGTACGCTACAGCTTTAGTTAATCAGTATATGAATAATCTGATGACATCAGATGAATCTTTATTCCCTGAAATTGCTGGAAAACTTAATGAACAGAAATTGAGTGAAGAAGAACTTAAGTCTATATATTCTGCTATTTCTGGTAATTACGAGCAGACTGTATTAAACGAGTATGGAAGAATTTATGCTGCAGAAAAGAATCAGCTTATGTCAGTTCTTCTTTATGATACAAAATCAACAAAAATGCTTTCCTCAGCACAGGCTGCTGAAGTAATAGCAAAAGATACTGCCAAAACAGTAAAAGGTGAAACAGACCTTGCAATGAATGAGCTGTTTGGACAGTTTGAAGAAACAATTGAAGGTGTAGATGAAGATGATATTCAGATAAAACGTGAAAACTGGCTTAATAATTTCCAGAAAACTTTTGAAGAAAGTGTACAGAAATGGAATGATGCAGAAATGGAATTCCTTGCAAAAAGAAGTGAATGGGAAAGCCAGGCTGCAGAAATATATGATGAAAATGAAAGAGCATGGGCAGAAGGTTATAGATTATTACAGCAAAAGAGAACTGAATGGTTTAAGGAAATAGAACAGAAACTCGAAAATGGTCGCAAGGAATGGGATCAGAGTGAAAGAGATTTGAATGATCAGCTTGAAAAGAATTATAAAGAATTACAGGCAACATTAGAAAAGGAAAGAGATAGTAAAGAAAAGAATATTGATCTTTATGTTTCAATCTATAACCAGTCCAGAAGTATGCTCAATATTGTTGCAGGCGGACTTGAAGGAGTTGGAAATACAATCGTAGAATCTTACGGCAGAAACTATGCATACTGGAAAACAGAAGCGGCGGATGGCAATGCAGATTCAAATATAACAGCAAAAATAAATGAACTTTATAACATATTTAATAATTTAAGAGCAAACGAAAAAAGTCGTGGAACATTCTTCAACGATGACAACCAGATCAAAAAGTTACAAACACTTATAAAAGAATTAAATCCAATCTGTACAAATAACCAGCTAAAAGCAGAATTAGAGGCATTGATAGCGCCAGACGGATGGCTTACATATCTTATAAATTATAAAGCAAAGACATTAGATGCAGTTGAAAAACTGTATAGATTAACAGGATGTATTTACAAAGGGGACGCAAACGGAAATCCTGATAACACAGACCTTGAATATTTTAATGAGCTTGATTACGAAATAGTAAAAGCAAATATAACACTTGAATACTGGCAGGAAGAATATGATGTAGTGAAAGCAGTCAGGGAATATGCAGAAAGCCTTGATTCAACGACAGAGACAGATGCCAATACAATACAGGATTTATTAAATAAAACAGAATTATACGAACAGGCACTTACAGCCTATGAAAACGAAGTCAAGACGCTTACATCATACAAAAATAGTGTAGAAACAGCACAGAAAAATGTAGATGAAAAAAGAAAAATACTGGATGAAAAAAGAGGAAATCTGGAAAAAGCAAAAAATGAATATTCCGAACTTCTTGTTGTATACAGAGGTGCTGGAACAGAATCTCTAAAGAATAAACTTTATTCATTAATTGTTGAATATGAGAATAAGAAAACAAAAACAAATAATGAAGAGTTTAAGGAATATTATAAGGCAGTAGTTGAATATAATAATGAAAACATGAAGCAGAAATATTATTCTGCAAAAGATAAAATTATAAACGGGACAGACGGGCTTTTAGCAAAAAACAGAGTTGAGCAATATAAAAATGATGTAAACGGATATATTACAAGCCTTGATATTGATAATGAAGGAAAAGTTTCATTAATAAAGAATTTTGCAAATATCATAGCGCAGAACTGCGGAGATGAAAGCTTTTATATAAATCATTATCTGAAAGAATATGTCATATTAAAAGAAGAAGATTCAACTTTAGCAGAGCAGAAAAAAGCAGAATATGAATCAATAATTACGAAATACCTTCAGGCAGTAGAAAATTATTTTGAAAATGAAATAAATCAGAGAAATGAAGCTCTTTATTATATAGAACATGGTAAGTTTGAAAATCCTGCAGAGGAGTTATCTGATGCAAGGAAGAAAGAAACAGCAATAAGAAATTATCTTATTGCTGTTCTTAATGCAAAAAAAGAATGGACAGAAAATGTAAAAGCAGATTTATCAGAATATGAAGCATTATTTGCTAAGGTAGAAGAACTCAGTAAAAAGTCTGATAATGAATTAATTAATGCGGTAAAAGATGAAGTAAAGAAAAATGCCCAGTTCCGTCTACTTATGCAGCAAAATGACGTATTTGGTTCAGATTTGATAACGGTCTGGATAAACCAAGAGGCAAATATATTAAATAAAAACAAATATAGTAAAGAAGAAAATCAGGCAAGAATAAAGGAACTTTATTCGCAGTATGCAGTAAATGCAGTGAATGAGAATCATTCAAAAACAGTAGGAGAGATAAATGAATATATTACCACGTTAGACTTAAAATCTCTTGACGAGGAATCAGTATATACAGTTATAGAAAATTTAAGGAAGTATGAAACAAAGCTTAATGAATATGGAATTGCTGCGCTGGAAAACTATATATCTTCAATTATAGATGTAGTTGCAACTCAGAAAGCAGAAAAGAACCAGACAAAATCAAGAATTGAAGTACTGGAAAGAGAGCGGGATGAACAGATAAAGGAACTAAATAAAGTAAATGAAGACTTAATTGGACTTCAGGTTCTTGTAAATACAGGACTTTCTGATGTAAAGACAGTAATTGAAAAGCTGGACATTGAGAACGACGAAGATGTACAGAATTATACAGTTTACCTTATGATGGCATATTTATATCAGAGTGATCTTGAAGATTGTAAGAACAAGGATGATGTAAAGGCTATATTTAAAAAAGCTCTTGATAAAGTAAAAGCAGATGCTGAAGAATCTGCAAGTATCTTTACAGATGAAACATCTAAAACTGAAAAGATAAATGAACTGGTTGAAGCTTCATGGTATAATTCATTTGATAAACTTGAAGAAGATACTAAGGATAAATTATGCCAGAAGATTTATGATGTTTATAACTTTGACGAAACTGCAGAATCTTATCAGAAATATGTGGATGCTATAAATGATTATTTTACATATTTGAATGATGAAGATTTGTATGAATTAAATTTTGTAGCAGGGGAACAGCCGGAAGAAAGAAAAGCAATTGCAGAAGCTGATACATTTGTTAATGATTATTTTGCACTTCAGGATTTATTAAAGCGATGTGATGGTCAGATTGAACATTTAAGAGAAGAACTCAATACATATAATGCTAGAATTGCTGAATTAACACCACAAATCGATGACTTACTTAAAAAGATTAATAAACTGAGTGAAAACAATTCTAAAAAAACAGAAAGAGATAACCTCATTGCAGAAAAAGATAAACTTGTAACAGAAAAATCTGGTGCAGAAAGAATCGTAACTGCATTAAATGAGCAGATTGCAGAAATTGAAGAGCAAAAAATAGCTGCAACCAATGCATTTGAAGAAAATCTTTCTGAAAAAGCAAAAACTAATAATTGGTATGATTTTATAAAAGGCCGCTCTGTTGAAGATTTTGCCTGGCTTACAATGTATTTTTCTGGAGAAGAAACACTCTTCATTTATCTTCAGTCAGATTTTGGTCTCTATGATTTTGAAAATGTAAAAGAGTACTTAAATGAAGAACACAAATCATATATAGAAAATTATCTTAAGCGTAACGAAATTGCAGATCAGTATTGCGTTCTTCTTGATGATTCTCCAGATAAATGGGTAGAAGCTTTAGATGAGGATATTTCTAATTCTGAAAAGGAAAGAATAAAGGAAATCCTTGAAGGAAGAGATTTTAATTACAATTATTATGATTACAAAGATTCAAAATCAAATATAATAAGTCCAAATGGGGCAACGCAGTTAATAAATGCGCGAGGAATAAAAATACGAGAAAAACTTGCAGAAACAATTTATAAAAATTATGAGACTCTGTATAACAATTCGAGGAAAAAACAATTCAAGGTTAATTTAAAAAATGCAGAAATAGCAGCAATAAATGGCGAAGATACAACATGGGTAAATGCAGTTTTCACAAATGGGGTAAAATCAGATGAATCGATGGATGATAAAACGAAGGATGCCCTTAAAAAATGGATAGATGGAAACCCAGACCAGAATGAAAAAATCCTTAATGAGAAAATTGCAGTCTGCAGCCAGCATTTAGAGTGGCTTGTAAAAGAATCTCTGCAAGAGAGCGCGGCCAATATTGATTTTACCCAGCAGGGAGGAGCATTAAAAGTATATACAGATAAGATGAATCAGGCATATGCAAAGTTTATGTCTGTGAAGGAATGTTCTGGTATTATTACAGAAATTAAGACAGCAAATAATTCTCTGAAAATTGCCATAGAGAATCAGTCAAATATAAAGGCAAAAGTAAATGCATTAGCCGAAAAAGTTAAGGGAATAGAAAAGGAACTGTCAAAGGCAAAAGAAAACTGGAATACCGCAGTAACGAGTTTAACAACTGTTTCAAATATCTATAACCAGCATGTAGAAACAGCAGATAAGCTTTTCAATGAGTTAAAGACAAGTGAGAAAAATAAGCGAATTGCTCAGGAAAAATATGATTATGCTTCAAGTATATATCTTAAGAGCCTTGGAGAAGTAGCAGATGAGAATTATGTTTCACCACAGGAAAAAGAAGTGATTGTCCAGTTCAGTCTGGAAAAAGCTCAGGTAAATGCTGATGTCCTCAATGAAATAAAAACAGAAAATACTGCTGATTATACGCCAAGCCAGGAATATACTGATGCCATGGCCGAATATAAGGATGTTGCCCAGAGACATTTTAAGGCAGTACTTTTAAAAACAGAAACAGACAGAGGTCTTAAAATACAGGAAGATTTAGTACGGGAACTTGATGCAAAATTACAGGCAACATATCAGGATAAGATTGGGCCAAAAGAAGTTAAGTCGGTAGACAAAAACAGTTCAACAGCAAAATATGTAAAGGCAGTATACAATGCGAAAAATAATACATATACGTTTAGGCTGGATATATCAGGAAATGCAGGAACACTCAGCGTATTGAATCAGTATTTTACTAAAAAAGATGTTGCAGAAGAAATCCCTGGAGGCAACAAGCGTTTTGTAACACAGGCTATAAGAGATTCTCGCGACTGGTTACTTGGTCTTATAAAACAAGGAAATGAGTCATATATTCAGGATATTATGCTGGCAGCAATTTATGTAAAATACCAGAATAATCACGATGTATTAAATGATTATACATTCCCGGTAGACGGAGTACCATCAGAGTGTCAGGGAATAAAATGTAATAAGCTTATAGAAAGCTACAGGGTAAGTGTAATCGAAGAAGCGTATGAATCTGTAATGGCAAGGACTAATGGTGAACAGGATTTAATAAAATATCTTATGTTCAATAACGATGCAGATAATGATAATGGAATAATATCAAAATTTTTTACAACTGATTATGCAAAAGATGTAATGCAGGCAAGAGACTATGCAAAAGTAAAGGTCAACATTGACAACCGGTATGACGATTTAGTTGCTGAAGCAGTTGCACTTGGAATTACAGCTGCCGGATTCGCAGCAGCTGCAGCAGCCTGCATATGGCCTGCATGTCTGGTTCCTGCAGCAATTGCCGCCGGATTCGCGGCAGCTGCTGCGACGGCCGGAGTAAAGGCATCAAAATTAAAGAATGATGTTTCAACCGCATTTGAAAGAGTATACAGTACAGTGCGGGATAACATCAGCAGATACGCAGGAGATAATTCTAACCGAATAAAGGCAATAAAAGATGCTCAGGATGAGCTTGCAAGAGAATGGTTAAATTTAAAAATAATGTATAACGGAACACCTGATGGTTCACCTGCACCGATATCAGAGACTACAGTAAGAACAGCAATGAAAAAGAGGGGATCTGTCTTAGCCTGTAATTATGACAGTATGATAGACGAAATATTTACAGCAAAAGTACTTACGGATTCAAATGCAATTGCATCTAAAGATGTAACCCAGGCAATTATAGATGTAAATTCGTGGTTTGAAAGAGAGAAGATGCAGAAACAGACAGCCCTTGATAATGTAATTACAAATTTAAAAGCTGATCAGAATGAAGCAAGAGCAATCTACACTGCTAGTGTTGAGGAAAATGCAGAACTTACAGATACTCAGAAAAATAAGCTGCATAAACTTGCAGTAGCTGCATCGAGAGATGATATTACTGCAGAAGAGAAGAATAAGGCAAAAAAAGAATTCAATGATTATAAAGAAGAGCTGTTGAAAATCAGTGTAAAAAATAAAGATACTGCAGCCTATAAAAATTATAAGAGAGACCTTAAAAATTTAGCTGAAGCAACTTATGGAAAAGATACATGGTCTTCAGATGTATATTTGAAAGATTTGTATTCTCTGTGGCACAATATTTATCCTACAACACTTGATTACTCTGTATCTACAGAAAACTATACAGCAACTGCTCTTGCAGATTTTAAGCAGATAGTACTTACTCAGTTTGATTATGCAGCAGATGTAAAACTTAAGATGCTTAAAGATCAGCAGGATAAAGAACGTAAACAGCTTGCTACAAAGCGAGATGCATGGGAAAAACAGATGGCAATAATTATTAATATTGCCGAAGCTGAATGGGATAAGGCCGGAGAAAGTCTTGTAAGCGGATATAACGAATGGAAAACGGCATTTAATAAGGAACTGGAAGAAAAAGATACTCAGTGGTACGAGAATTACACCTCATTCCTTCAGAAAAAACAGGATTGGATAGATAAACAGTATCTGTATGCAGTTAGTGTTGCAAATTCAAATGTTATTGCTCAGTCTGGATTAGATGTTGATAGTGAAATTGCCCAGGCTTTAGCTGATGCAGAAGTAGCTAAATTAAATTTCAAACCAATTGATCCAGAAACATACACAGATATTCTTATAGGTGAATCAGGTTTAAGTAAGCTCATGAACAGTGTCGAAAGCCTTCAGAATAGAGGTAAAGGCGCTGCTGTAACAAGAAAGCATGGTTATAAGATTAATACAGCTTCTATTGAAGCACAACATGCTGCCGAAGAAATGATGCTGCAGATAGAAAATGATATGAAGAATGCGTCTGCAAAACTTGCAGCAGAACAGGCAGAGCGAATGGTACAAGATTCAATCAAAGCCTCAATGGAAAGAATTGACAGTGAAAACGAAAATATGCGTACCTGGGAAGAGAACATGGTACGCAGAAGCGGATATCATGTAGACGGTAAAAATATTCATAGAGATGCTGTTGTCGATTCAACAATAGGAAAAACCTATTATGAATCACAGAGTGTACATTATTATGAAGATTTCTATAATGCAGGCCCAACAATTTCAGTATCACTTTCAAAAACAATGCTTGAAGGATTAAACAGCAGTGGAATTATGCTGTTGGTTGAACAGGCAAACTACGACATTGAAAACTGGAGTAAGCAGGTATTTGGAAATACAGAAAAAGATGAAGACGGTAATGTAGTACTTAAGCAGAAT
>JAEEGL015211899.1_pt1 | contig 10505 bp, 9 predicted proteins | sample 9134231 | NCBI WGS metagenome assembly JAEEGL01 (sample SAMN16246548, study PRJNA631951) | gut metagenome | biome: gut microbiome; feature: rumen; material: fiber-attached | host: Bos | place: Iran: Karaj | collected 2018-10 | reverse complement strand
GCCTCATGGCATCCTGCGCCCGGTATACATCAGAAATGACTTCCGGCAGCGGTCCGTCATCACGGATGGAGCCTGCCAGAACAAAGGGAACCTCATTTTTAACGCATGAGCAGATGATCCCGTCTTTCAGCCCGTATTCGCTTATGAATCCGGGGATCGACCCGCAGCGCCGGACCAGATTGCAAATGTCAAGATGGTTATAGTGCCCGTTCGGCATAGAACGCTGGCTGTAGATATCCTGGCCGAGAGCTGTATGCAGCATGGCGGCTTCAAGATCGTGCGTGGCAAGGGCATTTCCTGCAAGCAGGCTGTGGCAGTAGCCGCCGTCAACCAGGTCAGCCATGAACTCTCTGGCCTGCGCATCAAATGCAAAAGCCGGTCCCATTACCCAGACTATGTTCCCGTTTTCTCTTTCATAAGAAAGAAGCTCCGCAAGTCTGTCATAGTCCCGGGAAAAGGCTGTCTCTCTGCTGCGCCCCTGCCTGAAAACAAACTGGTCATCCGGCTTTGCCCTGTCAGAAGCTTCAAAGCCGCCGCGATGCAGATATATGCCTTCCTCTGCTCTCTCGGTCCTGCCGATGACTGTCATGTCGCCCCGTCGCAGGTTCCTGTTTTCCACAACTTCAGGCTCTCCGTTATTCCGGATCACAACGCTTGAATCCATACGGCTCTCGCGGGCAAGCTTCCATTCGCCGGAGATCTTAAAGTATTCAGGCCAGATTGACGTGCTGTGAAATCCCTCGGGTGCAACTCCGTCAGCAGGTGCGGGAGCCGTCATTACATCCGGAGACGCTCTGAAGACAGGCTGTGAAAGATCCGGATGCTGATATTCAGGTATTTTAAATGCCATAACTATACCTCCGCTGAAATCCGCGGTATAAGGAGTTTTATAAATCAGACTCTGAAGATCACAGGGCGGCCTGTGCATCTGAAAATGCCGTTCCTGATCGATACCTTGCCGCCCGCTATGAGATCTGTATATTCTCCGTCAGGCACGTCGACTCTTATCTCAGCACTTCCAGAACGCAGAGAAAACACGCCTATCTTCCTTAAATCCTCGTTTCTTCTTTCCATCACGGCTATGGCATGCTTATCATCCGCAGATGCGGAAAAGCTGTCATCTTCCGAAAGACCGTTCTTCTTTATCTCTGCCAGCTTTACAAGCAGAGGGCTGATATCCCGTCCTGAGCGTTCTATGACTTCTCTTTCGAACAGGCTGGGCTGATGAATGCAGGAAAACTCCTGACCGGCATAAAGAAGTGTTGTCCCCTTGAGGAAATAGAGCATTGCTGTATAGTTTTCAAGATCGCTCTCCGTGCTGACCCTGCCTCTTATGCGGGGCTGGTCGTGGTTTTCGAGAAAGCGCAGCTTGTTATAGTTTTCAGGGTATACTGCCTCCTGGAAATCCAGCATGTCCGTCCAGGCGCTCAGAGATCCGTCTCCGTCGATGAAGCGCTCGAAGGCCTCCCACACATCATACTGATACTCTATGTCGAAAGCTTCAAACTCCTCAGTATCGCGGGCAGAGTAAAAGCCTGTGCTGCGGGCGAGGTTGCCGAAGCGCATATGTACAGTTTCTGCAAGCCAGATGCATCCGGGTCTTATCTCCTCGACCGTTTTTCTCGCTTCCTTCCAGAACTCCACAGGAACGAACGATGCCACATCGCAGCGGAAGCCGTCAACTATCCCCGCCCACATCTTCAGGCTTTCTATCTGGTAATCCCAAAGCTTTCTGTTAGAGTAATCCAGATCTATGACATCCGCCCAGTCGCCTATCTTGTTGCCTGTGTTTCCTTCAGCATCGCGGTAGTAGAAATCCGGATGTTCCTTGAGCAGCACGGCATCCGGTGATGTATGGTTATATACGACATCTATCATCACCTTCATGTCTCTGCGATGGATCTCTTCCGCGAGCTTTCTGAAATCATCCATACTTCCGTAAAGCGGATTTGTCGTTCTGTAATCTCTGTTGGCATAGGGGCAGCCGAGACTTCCTTTCTTGCCCTTAACGCCTATCGGGTGGATCGGCATGAACCATATTATATCCGTCCCTAATGCCTTTATGCGGTCAAGATCCGGGATGATGGCGAGAAAAGTCCCCTCCTCGGTATGATCTCTGACATAAACAGAATATATTATCTGCTGGCGCAGCGCATTTTCAGTGTTTCCGGCCATAGCTCAGGCTCCTTTCAGGAACAGTTGGAGTTTTATATAAGTATATCTTCTTGAATTTACCCGGTCAAGTCCGGGATGACAGGGCAAAAGAAGACCTCTCACATATATTCTTACGTGAGAGGTCTTCGGTTTATTCAGCAGATCGTTTTACTGCGCATCGTCCGTGATGTTGTGCTTATTTGCATATCCCGTAAGAAACAGCGTAAGGGCGCCGTCACCGGTGACATTGCAGGCGGTGCCGAAGCTGTCCTGCAGAGCAAAGATGGCGAGCATAAGCGCAGTGCCGGCGTCATCAAAGCCAAGCACTCCGGTAATTAGTCCGAGAGACGCCATAACAGTTCCTCCCGGCACGCCGGGAGCACCGATCGCGAACACCGCAAGCAGTACGCAGAACAGCAGCATGGTTCCGAAGCTGGGAAGCTGCCCGTAGAGCATCTTGGAGATGGTCATGCAGAAAAAGACTTCCGTAAGGACTGATCCGCACAGGTGTATATTGGCAAAGAGCGGAACGCCGAAGTCCACCATATCGTTGCGGAGGACCTTGCTCTTCCTCGCGCCGCTGAGGGCAACGGAAAGAGTAGCCGCACTTGACATTGTGCCGACAGCGGTGAGATATGCAGGGCCGTAATGGCGGAGGACTTCCCAGGGGTTCTGCTTTGAATATGCACCAGCAATAATATAGAGCACTGCAAGCCAGATATAATGGCCGGCCATTACTATTAGGATGATCTGAACGAATGCCGGAAGCTGATGGGTAATCATTCCCTCGTAGCTGAGGTTGCAGAATGTGGCGCAGATATAGACGGGCAGGATCGGGATAATAACTCTCTCAACTATCTTGAGGACAATATTCTGGAACTCCTCGAGAAGGTTGCAAGTTACTTCACTTTTGGTCCATACGGCGGCAAGACCGATAAGGAGTGAAAAGGCAAGTGCGCTCATAACGGGCATGATTTGAGGTATGCCGAGCTGGAAGACCACTCCGGGAAGCTCACGCAGTCCCTGAACATCCGTAACGATGGACAGATGCGGGATGAGCAGATATCCGGCGCCTGTGCTCATCAGCGCAGCGCAGATGGAGCTGACATACGCAAGAATGACCGCAACACCCAGCATCCGGGAGGCGTTTTTGCCCATGCGGGTGATGGACGGAGCGATAAAGCCTATTACTATGAGAGGAACGCAGAATGTGATCAGCTGGCCCAGTACGTACTGGAGCGACACGACCACTTTCATGATTCCTTCACCGAAAAGCCTGCCGAGTCCTATTCCTATCAGCAGTGCAACGATAAGCCTGAACGGCAAACTTGAAACGATTTTTTTCATTTTTTCTCCTTTGACGTAAAAAAAGACATCTGCCCCTAAAACTCACAGATGTTCTGCTTCCGATTGAAATTATAATTAGGCACTATTGTTTTGTCAAGCCGAAGACCCACAGGTCAGACTGACGATATTTACAAGCCAAAACAATGATATTATAATTTCAACAGGCAGTCATCGTGTTTTTATGATCATTGCTCTGAAATAATATGAAACCCGGAAAAATCACCCTGCGTCAGGTATTGCTCGTGACGCTGCGTAATGAGCTATTATCGGCTCAAAGGTGGTGATATGCTTTGTCAAAATATGCTCTCACCGCCAGAAACTCACTTAAACATCCTGCGGCCATCACGGTTTCTGCGTGAAGGTCGCTGCTGAGGAGGCTGAAGAATGACTGCACAGGTTCCCGCTCTTACTATCGTGTTTTGTACGGTATCGTGCATACTGGCATTCGCGATCCCCATAGCTCTCATGCTCTACCTGAGGATAAAAAAGCATGCCGACATTCTGCCCTTTTTTATTGGCTGCGCAGTCATGCTGGTCTTTGCACTGATTCTGGAATCCATTGTACACAACATAGTGCTCAACTCCGCTTCAGGCAGGAAGATTCTGGATAACATCTGGCTCTATGCCCTGTACGGCGGAATGATGGCCGGCCTCTTTGAGGAAACCGGGCGCTTCATCGCATTCAAAACTGTGCTCAGAAAGAAAAACAGCAATGATGCGAATGCGCTCATGTACGGCGCCGGTCACGGTGGTTTTGAGGCGATCGCACTCCTCGGCTTTTCCATGATAAGCAATATTGCAATGGCTGTAATGATAAACAGTGGGAATATAAGCGCCATAACCGGCGTACTCCCTGACGAAGCTCTTGCACAGGTCCAGCCTGTTATAGACCAGCTCGTTTCCTCATCACCGTATCTGTTTATTGCCGGCATAATAGAACGCATCTTTGCGATCGCCCTGCATATCGCGCTTTCCGTTATTGTCTGGTTCGCTGCAAAAAATGGAAAGAAAACACTGCTCTGGCCTGCCGCAATACTCATCCATGCGGCGGTCGACGGCATCATGGTAATAGTTTCCCGTTATTCGTCTTCAGTAGTCATAACAGAAGTGTCCATAGGAGCAATGACATTGCTGGCAGTTTTCGCCGCAGTAAGTGTCTGGCGTAAAAACTCCGTCCCGTCTGCTCCGGAAGAAGTCCTACTGTCCGATTGAAACTTAACTGCCAGGGAGGCCATTTTATGAAAAACATCCTGATAATCTATACCGGAGGCACCATAGGCATGGTGCCCACCGAGAACGGATATTCCCCCAAAGAGGGCTGCTTCATGGGAGCCCTTGAAAAGATAGGCGGCCTGCATCATTTCAGCATGCCTCACTGGGATTTCGTTGAGATGTCTCCCCTGCTGGATTCTTCAAACATCTCTGTTGAAGAATGGAATAAGATCGCAGAAACCATAGCCGATAATTATGACAGCTACGACGGCTTCGTTATTCTCCACGGAACCGACACCATGGCATATACAGCCTCAGCGCTTTCATTCATGCTTGAAAACCTTTCAAAACCCGTTATACTCACCGGCTCCCAGATACCCCTTTGCGAGCTTCGCAGCGACGGGCGCGACAACCTGATAACATCTCTGCTCATCGCCGCTGACGACAAGGTGCATGAGGTCTGTCTCTGCTTCGGAGGGCTGCTGCTGCGCGGCAACAGGACAACAAAGTATTCGGCTGACGGCCTTGTGGCTTTTGCCTCTCCGAATTATCCGGCGCTGGCAGAGATAGGCATATCCATTCGTTACCACCGCCCTGCGCTGCTCCCTAAGCCGGACGGGACGCTTCACCTTCAGAAGCTGGAAAGCATACCGATTGGAGTTTTGAAAGTGTTCCCCGGGATACAGTTCGAGCTTTTTGAATCCATAATGACGGAGACCCTGCGCGGCATAGTGCTGGAGACTTTCGGAGCAGGCAACATCCCTGAAGGAAGCGGCGCTCTGCTGCCCATAATACACAAGGCATTCATGAACGGCACAGTGGTCACGGTGTGCTCACAATGCGCCCAGGGCACGGTAACTCTCGGAACATATGAAACGAGCAACGCGCTGATGCGCGCAGGTGCCGTCAGCGGACACGACCTCACTACCGAAGCGGCAGTAACAAAGCTGTATTATCTTTTCAGTAAAAATCTTGGTAAGGATGAAATAAAAGCTGCTATGGAGCAGGATCTTCGCGGTGAGCTTACTTTACGCGACTGAGCGCTCAGTCCACCGTTACCAGCAACAGCGGGTTGCTTGTCCTTAGCAGATCCTGTTGATAGAATATGACTATAATAATTAACAGGAGTGAATATAAAATGGATATCCGCAATATACTTAAAAATCTTCGTGAAAAGAACGGACTTACACAGGAGCAGCTTGCAGAGCGCGTGATGGTAACCAGACAGGCCGTGAGCCGCTGGGAAAACGGTGAGACACAGCCCAACACAGATACGCTGAAACTGCTTTCCAAGGAGTTTAACGTCTCCATAAATACTCTGCTTGGATCTCCAAGATCTCTCATCTGTCAGTGCTGCGGGATGCCTTTGAGTGAAGACGGCATGATCAGCAGAGAAAAGGACGGGAGCTTCAATGAAGACTACTGCAAATGGTGTTATGCGGACGGAAGCTTTGCCTATGACTCAAAGGAGTCTCTGCTGGATTTTCTCATAAATCATATGCCGGACTCCGATAACAAACCTGAAGCGGAACGCCGCGCCTTATATGACAGATATCTCTCTCAGCTTAAACATTGGAAAGCGTGAAAGGACTCCCTGGATAGCGCATCCAAAAAAGCAAAAACTGCCGTTCGTCTGATAAACAGTGAACGGCAGTTTTATTACTGCTCAGTGTATTGTTATCAATAATACGGGAACAGCTTCAGGCGGTTATCTCCGCTTCGGTTCGGCCGCTCCAGCGTTACCTTGCCGGAGGCCGCCCATTCAGTACCACGAACGAGCATAGTGATGAAGTTGAAGCGGTCAAGCGCCTCCCAATGGCCTATGGATGTCACGAACACACGGCCTTTGCCGTATTCATTGGTCCAGATCACGGGCGTATACTCATTCACGCCTGGCATGTTCTCCAGCTTGCCGTCCGGAATCTCCACAGGATGGTGCGGAGGCGGGAATCCTGGAACGCGGTAGTTTTCAACATCGTCATAGATGGAGGCAAGAACGTGCATTTTCGCCTCCGGATGGACTATGACCTGGGAGAACAGATCATCGAATACGTTCATCCATTTCTTATCTATGTCTTTGGTGATGGGACTGTCGGGGTCGGTGATCTCAACGAAATGGTCGTCTTTCGGGCAGCGGCGGCAGCCCATTGTCATATCGCAGTAACCGCCCAGCAGCTTGCGCCACTCATCCGGCCAGTCATGATCGACCCACACTGTGGAGTGATAGAAGACTATGCCCTTTCCTTTGGCAACGAAGTCATATATCGCAGCCTCTGTCTTCTCACCGAACCGGCGTCCCTTCTCAGTCGGGAAGAGTTTTCCGTCGTAGTCGATGAACAGAGCGTCATAGGGCTCAAGGTATTCAGGGGTAATGTTGCGGAGCTCTTCTGTATAGACTACATTGAACCTTCCGGTCGCCTCGAGAAGTTCGCGAAGGCGTGCAGTTATCTTACGTCCCTGATGCTCTACGGTGATCAGGCCGCCCACCAGCAGAATATTGAGTTTATCCATTCTTTTTCCTCCAATCGTTCTTCTTAACTCGCTAAGCAAAACAAGTTTATCATAATGCTTCGGCAAATGCTATTTTTTTCTGAGGCATATCAGATGATTATACCGTTCAGGTGGTCCACCTCATGCTGTATTATCTGCGCAGTTTGGCCGGAAAAGGTCTGCCTGTGCTTTTTCCAGCCGCTGTCAGTGTATTCCACCTCTATATTCATATACCTCAAGGTCCTTCGTAAACCGTCCAGGGAAAGGCAGCCCTCTTCCGTTTCATAAGGTCCTTCCTTTGCGGTTATTACCGGGTTGAACATAACGATGTTGAGGATGCCCATGTTTACTATGATTATCCTCTTTCGTATCCCTATCATGTTGGCAGCCATCCCAACGCACCGGTCCTGATTGGCCCTCAGCGTATCCTGCAGATCCCTGCCGGTCTCAAGGTCCTTCAAGGTGGCATCTTCCGACTTCTGCCGGAGAAAAAGGGTATCTCTCATTACAGGTTTTACCATGAAACCATCTCCTCTGTCACTGTTCGTACTTTTTCCTTATCCTTTTCAGCTTCAGTCCGCAGTACACGATCATATACACATATATTACGAACAGCGCCCCGAACAGTATCCCGAAAAACAGCTCCGCCCCTCCGTAATAATCCCCGAACAATACCCTCACGAAATTAGGTATGACGCAGCAGAAAAAAATGACACAAAGCGGCATCAGCTTTGTTTTGACTATATGGCTCACCATTTCAACGCGTGATGCGTTATCCGAGAACAGTTCTCCGTCCTCATCCGTCTCAGCGGCGGATGCCGGCTTCCTGAAATAAAGCCATCCGAAGCACTTCCCGCAGTATTCCCAGCCGAAATCATTCAGCATCTGCATATACTCTTCGGTCTGCTCTGAGTTTTTGTAATCTAGCCTGTAGATCACATCCTCAGGCTCGCACTCTTCGAATGTGAAAAAGCATGGCGGAGTCATCTTAACAAGCTTCCATCCGCTCCTGTGCTGTTTTCTAAGCCAGAGCTCCTCCTCTTCGTAATCAGCTATGGTGAAGAAATGTACAAGTGTTTTACGCATCGACGTTCTCTCCTTTGCTGTTTCTGTATAATCTTTCGATCCTTCTGATCTCCGTTTCGAGTATCTCCCTGCCGAGTGCCGTGACCTGATAAAGTTTTCTTTTTTCCTCTTCACGACAGAAGCTTATCAGCCCGTCCGCTTCCATTTTTGAAAGCGCGCCGTACATTGTACCTGCGCTTATATTGACCGCTCCGCCGGTCAATTTTTTTACCTGCTGGCTGATGCCGTATCCGTGCTGCGGCGTCTGCAGGCAGAAAAGAATATAAAAGCCGGACTCCGTCATCGGCACATATATTCTCCTGATCCTGTCGTCCATGATTCCTCCTTACTATCCGACCGCGATATATCGGACTGCGATATAGTATATATCGCACCTCGATGTATTTGTCAAGAGTTTTTTATAAATTACAGAAGATCCCATGAGCGGTATGATAATACAGTGATCCAACAGTGTTCTGAGGCTGACCATATTCTGTTCCACATATCCGTTTACTTGATATTTAGCCCCCGCAGTAGTATATTTTCAGCAATAATTCAGTTTTGAAGGATTCAGTATGAACCAGATCAATTTAGTGGATGAATATCTGAAAGCTCAAAGCCTCGGGTTTAAAGAAAAAAGGGAGCTTGAGTCCCGTGGTCTATCCCCTTATCCCGCAGTGCTTGAAGAGCTCTTTCCCCAGGCCCTTCACTCTGCCGCAACAGTGCTTCCCCTTGTTGAGATCCCCGCTGACCGTATTGTCGGCACTGTTTCGGCTGGAAGGACAGGTGTGTTCTCTGCGTCATTTCTACCCTTGGCGGACTCAGGCAGCGAATTCGGTGCAAAATGGATCGCACTCTGCAACGCTCATCTTTCAGATACGGGCATTCGTGATCCGATCGAGTGTGTTGAGTATCTGGGTGATTTCTATGTAATCGAGGGCAACAAGCGTGTAAGCGTCCTGCGATATTTCGGCGCTGTAAGGATACCCGCGAAGGTCCGTCGCCTGCTTCCTGCGGAAAAGGACAGTCCGCGCGCTGCTGCCTACTATGAATTCCTTGATTTCTATAAAACCACGCATATTTACGATATCCAGTTCGCTGTGCCGGGAGAATATGCAAAGCTTCTCGCCGCACTCGGTAAAAAAGTGAGCGACGAATGGTCTGAGAGGGAAACGAAGAGATTTGTTTCCGTATTCAGCCGTTTCAAGGAAGCCTTCAACTCCGTGAGTTCAAAGGATCATTCGCTTAAAGCCGAAAATGCACTGCTGCTGTTTTTGAAGGTTTATACATATGATCAGCTGGGCGAGATGTCTTCTCCGGAGATAAAAAAAGCTCTGATCAGCCTATGGCAGGATATAAAAGCCTCATCCGGATCCGAAGAAATCACAGTAAAAACGGCGCCTGATGAAGAAAAGAAAAAGAGCGTGATATCCAAGCTCATCTCCGGTGCGCCGAAGAAGCTGAATATTGCCTTTATCTGCCAGAGCGACACGGAGAAAAGCACCTGGACACGCGGTCATGCTGAGGGGGCTGCCTATCTTGCCAGCGCTCTGGGCGACAGTGTTTCCATGAAGATCTATTTCCATGCCGATACTGCAAAAGATGCCGAAATACTTATTGGTGAGGCAGTGTCGGACGGTGCGGATCTTGTATTCACAACAACGCCGCAGCTTCTGGATGTAACTCTGAAATCCGCCGTTATGCACCCGAAGACAGGTTTCTACAGCTGCTCTGCCTGCCAGCCTTTCTCAAGTGTGAAAAGCTATTACTGCCGCATTTACGAGGGCAAATTCATAACAGGGCTTATTGCCGGAGCGCTGGCAGACAACGATCTGGTGGGTTATGTGGGCTCATATCCGATAATGGGCGTTCCTGCATCGATAAATGCTTTTGCGCTGGGTGCAAGGATGACCAATCCAAGGGCCAGGATCCTGCTTGAATGGAGCGCCACTGAGTATGACTGTGTGAAAAAGCTGCGTGAAAAAGGAGTTAATGTGATATCGAACCGGGATATTCCTACCCCGGATGTTAATTATCTGAACCACAGCTATTACGGCACCTTCACGATAGATGATGCAGGCAGTCTTACTCCGATTGCCTCGCCTGTCTGGATGTGGGGAAAGCTGTATGAGAATATAGTTCACACCATACTTACAAACAGCGTAGATAAAAATGAGCATGTCGTGAACTACTGGTGGGGCATGGATTCGGGTGTTATAGACATCGCCCTTTCAGAT
>JAEEGL014626826.1_pt1 | contig 10505 bp, 9 predicted proteins | sample 9134231 | NCBI WGS metagenome assembly JAEEGL01 (sample SAMN16246548, study PRJNA631951) | gut metagenome | biome: gut microbiome; feature: rumen; material: fiber-attached | host: Bos | place: Iran: Karaj | collected 2018-10 | reverse complement strand
TTCTTCATAGTCTTTCATGAATAAATCTACATTAGCTCTTGTCTTCTTATAATCATACTTCTTTATTGTTTCATTATCTAACAACTTCATAAGAACCTCCTATAAAAATAAAAGAAGAACAGTCCACTTCTTTTGTGGGGTACTGCTCTTCTTAATAGTATCATTTTGAGAGGTCATTAATCCTGTAAGAGAATTTGTACTTGGTAACGATTTAGGAACTAGCCCAAATTGAAGTTTTCTCACCATAAAGACCACCTCATTCCGACACTTACAAAATACTAATTGTTTTTTATAATAACACTTTTTTTAATAATGTCAATAACAATTAGAAAAAAATAACTACCTGTCTATTCAGATAATTATTTCATTTTACTATATTTTAACACTTGACAATCATAAATCAACCCTGTTTGCACCTACTTTTTACTAATGCTTGACCTATGTTTCACCTATGTTTTGACTATGTTTTTTTACAAAAATCTATTACATTATTGATATTATCATTATTAACTATATCTAATATTTCATTAAAATATCCAGTTGCTTTATCAACATCATTAAAACGTTTTAAATTTAAAGGGGATGCTATGTCATATTTATTTTTTAAATATGAGTATACTTCGTATTCATTGTTATCTTTTATTTGATTAATTACAGTACCAAAATATCCATCCAAAATTCTAACCTGAAAAGATTTATAAACTATAGAATCATTAGATTTTATATTAGTTGATAAATCTGATTTCAAATCTTTTATTATTTCTCCAATTTCCATAATATCACCCCAATAAATCATTTTGTTTAATGTATTATAACAAATTTTATATCAATATCAATATTTACATTATTTTATCTAAATAATCTTCTTTTTTTATAAAATTATTTAACAAAATACTATATTGTAATCCATAATGTTTTTTTGTTTCATTAAATGCTTTTAATATATTTTCACATGTTTTATTTTTCCCCTTAGGATCTATCTTTTTTAAATAACTTCTATAATTATCAAATAAATAAATAGTAGAATACCCATTTATATTAGCGAGTGCTACTTTTTTTAAAAAATTAAAGATTGTTTCAACACATTCACTATTTTTTAGATTCATATTATTTTTTATTTTAACTCTATCCCAAAACTTTTTGTCATTTTCACTATATAGGTATTGTATATTATCATAGAAATTATATATAATTGCTTTTTTCATTTCTAACTGAAAATAATCATTTGTCTCATTATCTTCACAACACTTTTTGCAAAATAAGAATTCAGGATTAATAATTTCTAAAAGAAATCCAATATGTAAATCTTTGTAGGTTATCATAGGAAAATGATAATCAAAGAACGTAACAAAATGATTTAAAACTATAATAAACTGTTCATCTCCACTTAGGTATTTCTTTTTAATTAATGACTTACCCTCAATGTATGTTTTTTCTTCAGTAATGTTTTTAAATAATCCATCAATACTTTTACTATTTAGAAGTTGATATATAATTCCAGAATTTGAAACATTCATTTTTAAGGTCAAATTTTTCAATTCTTCTCTTTTATCTTTAATATTCAAATTATCACCCGATTTTAGTTTATTGAAACCTGTTCTTCTATTACAAAATATAATAGAACATTTTAACAACAATGTAAATATAATTATTATAATTTCCTTACCTTGTAGGTATAAAGACATTCCTTACCCTTTAAGATAAGATTATTTATGCAGAAGGAGGTAAGTTAACTATGAATTTGAAAGAAATTCTTTCAGTAAACTTGAGATATTATAGAAAAAAATATAACTTATCTCAGGAAAAGTTTGCAGAAGTAATTGGTACTTCTCTATCTCATTTAAATAAGATGGAACAACAAAAAGTAGATGTTAAATTATCTACTATAACAAAATATGCAAATAACTTAAGTAAATTTGCAAAAGTAACGATTGAGCCAATTGATTTTTTTAATAACGATAAATCAAGAATAACTAATTATTCAAGAATAGATGAAAAGAAGTAGAACGTATCTACTTCTTTTTAATTATATTTTTTAAAATTTTCAGCTTGAGATAAAACTTCTTCATATACAATATCATTTGTTACTGGCGGATAGTCAAATTCATCAAGTAACAAAATTAAATCTTGTTGTAGTTCAGCTTTGATATTTTCCTTTTTAGCCCAATCAGTATATCTTGATTTATCAGTAACTATTTGTTTTATTCTTTTTGCAAGTTCAATCATTCTATCTTTATCATATTCAAATTGATACTTGATAGCTACTGAAGATAGAATATCAAAGAAAGCTTTTTCTTCAAAATCGACACCTAACTCCTTAAAGCTATTTTTATCATCTTCTAGATCTTTCATCAAATTTGTTAATTCGTTTGCTACATCTTCTAAAATATCCATAGCATATCTTTCATCAGCCAATCGATTGTTATAACTATCAATTAATGCTTGTAAACGATCCATAAATTCAACACCCTTAATTTTATTTACTCTTTTATAGTCTTCTATAGCATTTTTTAGCAATCTTTGTAATATTTTTATTTTAGTATTAGGCATGTTTAGCTGATCTAGTTTTTTTAAATAATCTGTACCGAAAATATCAATCTCTCTTGCAGAAAATTCTTTTGTCTCTTCAAATAATTCCTCTACTCCATCACTTATTAATGCGTCTTGAATTAATTGTTTAACTTTTTTATTCATTGTTTCAATATCAGGTGCTTCACCTTTAGTTAATTTATAAATAATTGACCTAACAGCACCATAAAAATACATTTTTTCTCTTTCACTTGTAGTTATTTGCTCGCTAGTTCCACAAATATTAAAAGCAGACTTTAATCTTTTTACTCCATACATAAATCTTTTTTCATCTTCATCAGTCTGTTGAATATATTCTGATGCCTTATTAAGACAATCTAATTTTTCTGTAGGCGTTCCATTATAGAACTTTGTAGAATCAAAATTTCTAAATAGTCTATCAATAATATCTAATTGATCTCTAAATATTTTGATAGCTTCTTCTAAACCTTCAAAAACTGTGGAATCATCATTATTAAACTTTTTTAAAGCAAGTTGCATTCTCTTTTTTATACCTATATAGTCGACAATTAATCCTTTATCTTTTCCTGGGCACTTTCTATTAACCCTAGATATAGTTTGAATCAAAGTATGATCTTGTAATGGTTTATCTATATACATGGTGTCTAATGTTGGAACATCAAATCCAGTAATCCACATATCTACAACTATAGCTATTTTAAAGTTAGATTTTTCGTTTTTAAACTGTTTATCTAGTTTTTTTCTATAAGCTTTATTACCTAATAATTCATGTAATTCGGGATCGTCATTACTATCTTCAGTCATTACAATGTTCAATTTTGGAATATCAAATAGTTCTTCTTGCTCTTTTTTACTAAGTTCATCATAATTATCTGCTTTTCTTGGAATAGCCCATTCCGGTCTTTTTTCAATTAATATCTTATATAAATCGAAAGCAATAAATCTATTCATACAAACTATCATAGCTTTTCCTTTAACAGTTGCATTTTCATATACTCTTTTTTCATAATGAGTAATAATATCTTCCGCAACTCTTGATAGGACATCATGATCTCCAACAATTACACTTAAATGAGTAGATGCTTTTTTTGTTTCTTCTATTTGATATTCATTTGCTCCTTCTTGAGAGCATAAATCTAAATACTGATCTACTTTTTTTATTTTTTCATCATCTAAAAGAACTTTGGCAGATCTTCCTTCATATGTGATATTAACTGTAATTTCATCTTTTACTGAATCTCGCATAGTATATGAATCTACAATATCACCAAACACCTCAAGTGTAGGATCAATAGGTGTTCCTGTAAATCCAACATAAGTAGCATTTGGTAATGAGTCATGCAAATATTTTGCAAATCCATATTTGACTTTTACTGCTTCTTCAGTTATTTGGTATGATTTGTCAACATTTGTTTGGCTACGATGAGCTTCGTCTGAAATACATATAATATTATTTCTCTCACTAAGTGTTCTAAAATCTTCACAAAACTTTTGAATAGTAGTTAAATATACTCCACCACTCTCTGTTTCTGATAATACCGTTTTTAAATCATCACGTGTTTCCACTTTAAAAATTGAATTATCTCCTATAAATTCTTTCGAATTTTCAAATGTTTTAGCTAATTGATCATCTAAATCAGTTCTATCAGTTATTAATATTATTGTAGGGTTCTTTAAATCTGCATCTTTCATTAATAATCTAGAAAGGTACATCATTGTATATGATTTACCAGAACCGGTTGCGCCAAAATACGTTCCACCTTTTCCAGAGCCTACTGGTTTTATGCTATTTTTAATGTTTTTCAACAACATAGTTGCAGCGTAATATTGTGGATACCTGCAAACTATTTTTTCATCTTTTTGACTTACATCTGGAAAATATATAAAATTCTTTATTACATTTAGTAATCTTCTTCTATCAAATAACCCATCAATCATAGTATGCAAGGAATCAATTCCATCTTTTTCTTTAGTGGTTTCATCTACTCTTCTCCATGAATAAAAATATTCATAATCAGAAAAGAACGAACCCATTTTGCTATTTACACCATCACTAATAACACAAAATGCATTATATTTGAAAATGGTAGGAATGTCTCTTTTATATCTTATTGTTAATTGATCATAAGCATCATGAATTGTAGTATTCTCTTTTATTGCACTCTTAAATTCGAATATTACCAATGGAATTCCATTTATGTATATAATTCCATCTGGTATTCTAAGGTGATTTTCTATAAACTCTAATTGGTTTATTACCTTAAATATATTTTTCTCAATTTCATCGCTATTATAATTTATTAAATATATATGTATATCTTTATCGTTTGGATTTTCTCTTTTAAAATCAAAGCCATTAGAAATTAAATTCATTATTTTTTTATTTGCTTCATACAAAGGAAGTTTCTCAATAGACTTTAATTCCATTAATATTTGATTAGCCTCATTCATTGTTATTTCGTAGTTGTTTAACAAATATTTTTTAAAGTCTTCTTCTAATAAAAAACTTTCTTTTTCTTTATGTATTTGATCCCCAGTAAAATGATTATACCCTTTATCTTTTAATAAATTCATGATAGCTAATTCTAATACTGATTCATCAAACATATTTTCACCACCTAAATTGATTCCTTATATTTCATATATATATCATTTATTTTTTCAATTTCTCTAACATTTAATTCAAATTGTTCCATAAATTTATCGAATACTTCACACAATTTTTTGTATGTAAACTCGTCTGGAATAATGACAGGAACATTGTCTATATCTATATTATTAACATATTTCTGAGCAGTGCCTGATGATTCACTCATGTGATAAATATGGACAATTTCGCTATTTAAATAAACATATAAAAAATTTTCGTTAATTTTACTTCTAACTCTATATACTCGTTGATTTAATAACATTTCCTCATCATCGAGTATTTTTCCGGTTTTTCCTAAAAGTTCCATTGTTGCTTTTCTATCAGTCATTACCATTATTAAATCATTTTTCTTTAATCTAAATTTATCATATTTAGAAGAATTATATTTATTATTATTTACCCTTTTGTCTGTATCATACTTTAATACTTCTGAATAAATGTTTATATTACCTAAATCAATAATTCTAGTACCTTCTTCACTATAGCCATCTTTATAAAAAGCATAGCCACTTTGACAATCAGCAACTTGTGACAAATTTCTTAATTCCCAGTTTTCAGGCAATAGTACGTTTTCGACTTCATCTAATGTATTAATACCTAATACGCTAAATATGTTTTTTTCCAAATATTTCTGCATTAATTCTATTATATTTTGATTAATATCTTGTAACAAATTAATCCTATTATTTAATCCGTTAATTTTTTTTAATATTTTTAATTGTTCTTGTTTAGAAGGAAGTTTAATATCTATATTAATAAAATCTTCCCAATTTAATCCTCCTCTAACACTTGAATCTGTAGTAAACCAACAAAGTCTATCAAATATATCAGTTTTGAATATAAACATTAGATATTCTGGCTCAACCTCAGTTAAATCTTTTATTTCAAACATTGTATAAGCGGGAGAAACTAATGCAGGCTCATCTCTTTTATATAATGAAATTGGCAATTTTTCATCTCTACCAACATGCATAGGATTAAAAGCAAATCTATTTTTTCGTATAACATAATACTTCTTTAAATCAGTTCCTATTATATTGGCTACTGAAGGCATAAATTCTTTTTCGATTGAAATACCTAACACTTCATCATATAAGCCATCTTTATTTTTTTCTTTTACTTCTTTAATTAATGAACCTAGTTTTTTAGTTTCGAATTTCATTTTTAATCTCCTCCAAAATTTCAAACATATCTTTTCTGGAAGATATTTCGTTAGAATAAAATTCTATAAGTTCGTTGGCTTTATTATTTATTTCTTCACTAAAATCAATATTTTCTATGCTTCTATCAAATTCAATATATTTGCTTGGTACTAATGAATAATCTTTTTTTCGTATTTCATCAATTGCAACAGATTTACAGAATTCTTTTACGTCGGTGTAGTTATTTGAGCAATCAACTGATTGCCAATTATGGAAACAAGAAGCAATTTTTTCTATATCTTCATCAGTGAATTCAATATATTTTTTTTCATATGGAGAGCCCCATTTTCTTAAATCCATAAACAATACTTCATTTTCCCTATTTCTTAACCTTATTACTTCACCATTTATTTCTTTTGAAGATTCTTTTTTATTTTTATTTAAAATCCACATTGATACGCTTATATCAGTTGTATAAAATAAGTTTTTAGGAAGTACAAGAATTGCTTCAACTAAATCATTTTCAATTATTTGTTTACGAATATTGTATTCAGCTCCTGAGCCATTAAGTGCTCCATTAGCTAATAGGAAACCGGCAACTCCATCTGTACTTAATTTAGAAATTATATTTAAAATCCACCCATAATTAGCGTTCCCAGTTGGAGGAGTGTCATATCCTTTCCAACGTTCATCATCAGTTAATTCATCTTCCTTTCTCCATTTTTTTTGATTAAAAGGAGGGTTAGCCATTATAAAATCTGCTTTTAAATCTTTGTGTTGATCATTAAAGAAGGTATCAGCTTCATGCTCCCCAAAATCTGCGGATATTCCTCTAATTGCTAAGTTCATTTTAGCAAGTTTATATGTTGTTCTTATAAACTCTTGACCATATATTGAAATATCATTCCTATTTCCATTGTGACTTTCAACAAATTTCATTGATTGGACAAACATACCACCAGAACCACAGGCAGGATCATATATTTTTCCTTTGTATGGCTGTATTAATTCACAAATTAAATTAACTACACTTTTAGGTGTATAGAATTCTCCTTTTCCTTTTCCTTCTTGTAAAGCAAACTTTTTTAAGAAAAATTCATAGACTCTACCAATAATATCGTTTTCTTCATCTTTTAATGTATTTATCTTATTAATTTCATCAAGCAAAGAAGCTAATTTTGTTTTATCTAAATTTAATCTAGAATAATAATTATCTGGAAGAGCTCCTTTTAATGATTTATTATTTTTTTCAATTTCTGATAATGCTGTATCTATTTTTATTGATATATCGTCTTGTTTTGCATTATCGAGTATATACGACCATCTTGACTTTTCTGGAAGATAAAAAACATTTTTACTCATATAAAAAGCAGGTTGATCAACAAATTTATCATGCCCTTCTTCTATAATTTCTTTTTTTCTTCTTTCAAACTTATCACTTACAAATTTAAGAAAAATTAAGGATAATACGACATGTTTATATTCGGCTGGTTCAACAGAACCACGTAAACTATCACAACTATCCCATAATGCTTCTTCAAAACTTTTTTCTTTTTTGGCATTTGCCATATTTATCACCATCCAAAAACTCTCTATAAAATTATATCACATTTTTGTCAATTTACACCATACTTACAAAGAAAAGATGATATTAGTCATCTTCCCAATTATTAGATTCTTCAATATATTCATCTAAATTTTTACTATAACTTCTTTCACATTTATTGCAATGATATTCAGGTTGAAATTCTTCAATGACACAGCCGCCTAAGAACAATTCACCTTTTTGTACTTTTTCCATTGTATCAGTATCTGGCATACCATATACTATTTTGATCATTTTATTATTACAATTAGGACACTTTGGTTCATATCCTAAAAAATCATCTAATTCATCTGTAGAAACTAAATAATTAAAAAAATCATTGTTCATTTTTACCACCATATTTATATTTTTTTGGAAAATATTCTTTTCCTGCTATCCATAAATATTTATCTATATCTCTAAGATTAAATTCATCGATATCATAATATTTTTTAAACTCTATTAATATGTTTTTAAACTTAACATAATCTTTTAAATCTTCTTTTTCGAAACAATAGAAATTATCCTTCTTTTTAAAATACCATAACATTTTATCTACAAAATAATCATAGATGGGAAACTCAATATTATTATGGTGACTACAATATTTACTAGCAAATGAATAAAAAGTTTTTTCTACACCATTTATTTTTACATGAGCTATATCATTTACTAGTGAAGAATCACCTTTATTCAATCTTTCATCAATATTTAATTCATGTATATTCTTTGCAACGGGATAGATTAAAAATATATTTGTACTATAAAAATCATTTAAGCAACTACATTTAATCAAAATTTCATTTAAATCTGTATTGTATTTATATGTTTCATGAAATAATTTATCTAGGCTTGATTCTTGCCAAATATAATGATCTTCTAAATTATCCCATTTAACTAAATATTCTTTTATTATTTGTTTGTTTGGTTTAGGTATATCAATCATTAGTTTTCCTCCTTAATATTAAATAAATAATCTTCGGGTAGTTTTTTAAAATCATAAACATCTTTTGAAAAATGATGATCTTGATTATCAATAATATAATAGTTAAATTTTTTATTCATAATTAATTTTAATAATTCCGTATATTGAATCGATTGATCCAAACTACCATAAATCATTGTAATTTTTTCTCCAGAAAAATTATTTAAACCAGCTTTTGTTTTATGGTAATTGTACATCAATGGTGCATTAATTAATAACATCCTTTGAATTCTTGGATATTTATAACCAAACCAAGCTCCTATTAATCCACCATTAGAATGTCCCATATAATAAATGGTATATCTTTTAATATAGTTTGATTTACAATAATCATCTATAACTTCCATAGCATTATCCAATGGATTATTACCATCAAATGGATTTGAAGAACAAATAACCGTAGCACCATATTTTTTATTAATATTCATTGCTATTTTAAGATATTTATTGTCATAACCATACATTGAACCATCTTGACCTGCTTTTATGAATAATATAGTACTATCGCCTTTTATTATTCCATAGTCAATGGTAATATTCTTATCAAATTCTTTATGTATTTCAATATCAAATTTCATATTACCACCACTTTTTTATTTATTTAATAAAATTATAGCATAAAAAAAGAACTGGTGGTATATCAGAAACAAGTCTGAATCGGCCAACCAGTTCATATAAGAGATTATATCAGATTACATGTTATCTGTCATCATCAAAAAGTTATTTTCATTATAAACACTTATAATAGCAAAATTACCTTCTTCTAATATATCAACATGATATAACTCTTTCTTTATTCTACTGCTTAATTGTACCCTATCTCTAGGAGTTATTTTATGATTAATTATACTCTTAATAAACAACCTACCATTATCCAATTTCTCATAGTTAATTTGGCAGTTGTCTTTAAACGTTTTTTTCAAAACTTCTTCTACATGCTTTAGTAATTCTTTGTCTTGATTTATTTGTTCTTCTTCAAATTCCTTTATAGCTTCTTTATTTTCTTCTTTCTCATGTCCTAGTTTTATTTTTTCAACCGTATAGTATGTATGTGATAAGTCAATTAATGGTTTATCTTTTCTTTCCACTTCACCAGATTTATAACAACTAAATCTTTTATAAACTATTGTTTTTCTATATATTGGAAATCCATCAGTTGGAAATATAATTGCCTTATAATGTAATTGTTTTACTTCTTCTGGAGTCATTAAATCTCTACCTATTAAGTTAGTACTCCTATCACCATTGTAATTTAATAACGAAATTGATTGCCTAACACTATTTGATTCTATTGTTTTTTTACCTAACATTTTAGATATTTGTTCGGCTGTGCTCATAGTATTTGTTTTTAAATAATAAGTACCTGAATTATCTAATATTATTTGAGCAATATCTTTACCATATACATTATCAAGTTGTGAAAAAGATTGAATAAAAAAATGAAAATGCATTCCTCTCGATCTAGCTACAGAAACTATCGTATCAATGTCTGCTAATGGAGGGCAATTTGCAAATTCATCTAAAATAAAATCTATTTCAATTGGTAATTTTTTATCTTCATTATTATTAGCTAACTTTACTAACTCTTTATAC
>JAEEGL013085044.1_pt1 | contig 10505 bp, 5 predicted proteins | sample 9134231 | NCBI WGS metagenome assembly JAEEGL01 (sample SAMN16246548, study PRJNA631951) | gut metagenome | biome: gut microbiome; feature: rumen; material: fiber-attached | host: Bos | place: Iran: Karaj | collected 2018-10 | reverse complement strand
ATTTTACTTTTGAATATAATAATTTTATGCTTCCTATGATATCTTCTGAAATTCCTTGTTCTACTAATTTAGTAAACATTCTTCTATTAACTACTTTATCATAAGTATTTTTAAAATCTATAAATACTAAATATTTAATGATAAAATTTTTTTCTTTTTTTAAATCACTCACTCTTTGTCTTAATTTTAATAATTTAATTCTGTTCCACTATATAATATTTTCTTTTCATTAATTTCTCTAATTAATCTTGTTAATATAGCTGATTTTATTAATTTCATAAAACTGCTTGATATAGCAATTGGTCTTATATTATTTACATCCCCTACTTCATCTGTTTTTTTATTGAAACAAAATAATCTACTTGTTGTTATTTCTTCTGGAATTACTCCAGGAATTAAATATCTATTTAATATAATTATTATATTTTCATACTGGATTTAAATCCTCTATTTTCTTTAAAGCACTTTTAATATATTTTTCAGGAATTAAATCTCAACTTGTTGCTTTTTTTTTAACTACATTTTTACATCTATATATTATATCTTCTTTTGTAATATTTATTACTTTATCATTTATATCATAATAATATTCTTTATATCCTTTATCTCCTAATAAATTTTTATATTTTTTTTATTACTTCATTTATTTCATTTTTATTTAAAATTATTTTAATATTATCATTCTTAATTATTTTTAAATTTTTTAATTCATCTGTATTTCTATTTATATAAGTATAAAATCTTAATCTTAAAAAGTATTCTTTTACATTGTTTTTGGTTCTTAATTCTTGTAAATTTTTAAGAAATATATGCTAATTTTCTGTTTTATGTCTATGAATTAATTTTCTTAATCCAAAAAATCTCCTTTCTTTTTGCATTTCTTTTATTACTTTTATTATTCCTTTAATATTATTAGTTCTAAATTTAAATTTCCTATTTTTTGTTTTATAATTAAATATATTATTGTATAATCTTAATAATTTAACTTTAGCTATTTCACTATTAAATTCTTCAAAAAAACAAAAAATTCGCCCCCTGAGGGGATCGAACCCTCGACCACCAGCTTAAAAGGCTGGCGCTCTACCGCTGAGCTAAAGAGGCTTATCTACATATTTAAATTTAAAAAAAAATTTGTATTGCAATTTACTTTTTCAATTTATTAAAAAAAGATATTCCCATAAATATTCGATTTATCATATATTACCTATAAAATACAATATAAATAAAATATAATTTTTATTTATTCAAACATACTTTAAATTTTAGAAGTTAAAAAGTCTTTCTTATATATTAATTTTTTTATATTGAATTTATATTTAATTATAATATAAAAAAAGAAAAAATTAAATTTTCCCTTCAAATATTAATAATAATGGGACACATAAATGTTTGTTGCAACGGTAAAGAAAATTATATAAAAATAAAACTTAGGAAAAACAAGTATCAATGAAGAAATATCAATAGATAATAAAATATATTTAAATACAAAAATTACATCTCTTTGTAAATTAGAAGAACAAAAAACAAACATAAAAAAATCTGAAACAAAATTTTCAAGAATAAAAAGTTTAAATTTTTTAAGTGAATCATCAAAAATTAAAAGTGGAGAATATTTGTTAAATCAAATACATATTCAAAAAAAAATATCCCAAAAAAAAACATCAATTACAAAAAGATCTCATCATTCAAATCATTTAGAAATTTTAGATATAAATAAAAAAAAAGACAATATGCATTTGTATTCTATAAAATCTTCAAAACTTCAGAATAATAATAATACTAATAATAATTTAAATACAGAATTTTCTTCTATACCAAAATATATAAATCACGTAATGTCAAAAAATGAAGAAAAAAATATAAGAAAAGCTTTAAAACAACATTTTGTATTTAAAGATATAAACGATAAAGTATTATCGATAATAATAAAAGAATTAATATATTTTCCTTTACCAAAAGGAAGAATAGTTTATGAAGAAGGAGACAATGGTAATTTTTTTTATATTTTAGCTTCAGGAAAAGTAGAATCTTATGAAAAAGGAAATTTAAAAAAAATATATTTACCTTGGGATTGTTTTGGAGAATTAAGTTTATTAACAAAAAAAAAAAGAGAAGAAACTATAAAATGTATTGAAAAAAGTGAATTATTTACTTTAGAAAGGGAAATTTTTTTAGATATTCAAAGAAATATTAATGAAAGTACATTAAAAGAAAGATTTAATTTTTTAAATACAATTTCTATTTTTAAATCTCTTGATAATATATCTAAATATAATGTTGCCCAAAAAATTGAATTAAAAGAATTTAAGGAAAATGATAAAATTATTAACAAGGGAGATATTGGAGATAATTTATATATAATTAAAGAAGGATTAGTATCTGTTAAAATAAATAATAATGAAATAAGAAAATTAGGAAATAATGATTATTTTGGTCAAAATTGTATTATTTTAGAAAATATAAAAAGAGGAGCTGATGTTTTTTCTATTAAAAATACTATATGTTATTCTTTGTCAAGAAATAATTTAAAAGATGCATTAGGGAATCATTTTATTAATGTTATTTTACTTTGTTTTTTTAAATATTCTATTGAACAAAATAAAAATTTAAAAAGTATTTTTATTGAATCTTTATTAGAAGATTTATTTCAAGCTTTCAAACTTAAAGTTTATAACAGAAATGAAAAAATTTTCGATTGTAATAATGAAGATAAATTAAAATCTAATTCTAAAAGATTAATTATTGTTGTTGAAGGTTCTATATATATTAGTAAAAATAATAATAATGAAACTGAATTAATTGCTTCTAAAGGAGATATTATAGGAGAAAGTCTCTTTAAAGATAATAAAAAAGAAATTGGAAATAATTTATTTGTAAATCCAGATTGTATTACTTTAGAATCGGATATATTAAGTTTATGTAAAATATTGAAAATAGATTTAAATAATGAAAAACCTTTAAATATTTTAAATATAATATCAAAATTAAAAAAAATTTATTTATTCAGAAATCTATCTGATAAAACTTTAGAATCTTTGGCTTTGAAATTTAAAAAAATAAAATTTGATGAAAATACTGTAATTTATGAACAAGGAGAATTAGGAGATTTATTTTATATAATATCAAAAGGAAAAATACAAATAAATCAAAATAATAATTATTTTAAAAATTTAGAAAAAGGAGATTTTTTTGGAGAAAATATTTTATTTCAATCAAATAAAAGAACAGAAACAATAAAAACTATAGAAAAAGTAGTTTGTTATACATTATTAAAAAGTGATTTTGATGATATAATTCAAAATAAAAATATAAAAAATTATTTATATAAAATATATATATTACAAGATAATTCAATTCAATTATCAGATTTATATTATATTAAATTTTTGGGAAAAGGAAAATTTGGAAATGTATCTTTAGTCCATAATACAAAAAATATATATGCAATAAAAGCAATTTCAAAACTAAGTGTAGAAAAGCAAAAAATATTAGGAAAATATTTTAAGAATGAAAGAAAAATAATGTTATCATTAGATCATCCATTTATAGTAAAATTAGTAAAAAGTCTAAAAAATGAAAATTACTGTTTTTTACTAATAGAGAGTATAAATGGTAAAAATTTAGATGAATATTTATCAACTAGATTAATGAAGAAAAACATTGTAGAAACTCAATTTTATTCAGGAAGTATATTTTTAATGTTAGAATACCTTCAGAAAAAATATATAGCACATAGAGATATAAAACCTTCAAATATAATGATAGATTCAAATGGATATTTAAAAATGATTGATTTTGGAACTTCAAAATTATTAAAAGATTATACTTCGACTATTATTGGAACTCCACATTATATTCCTCCTGAAATTTTACAAGGAAAAGGATATTCTTTAAGTTGTGATTTTTGGTCTGTAGGAATATGTATTTATGAAATTTTTTATGGTTTTTATCCTTTTGGAAATTATTCTCATGAAATCATTGAAATTTACAAAGAAATTTTAAATAAAAAAAATTATAGTTTAAGTAAAAATCCATTATATATTGATGTTAATAATTTAATTCAAAAACTACTTAATAAAAAAGTTAATGAAAGATTATGCAATATAAATGTTATTAAACAAATGGATTTTTTTAAAAATTTTAGTTTTGATGAATTAATTGATTTTAAAATTAAACCTCCTTATATTCCGAAAAATAATAATAATGATTTTAATTTTAAGTTAAATGAAAAAAATGAAAAATATGAAGATTTTCTTATTAAAAATTATCCAAATGATATTTTTGAAAAAAGTGATAATAATGATTTTAACGATTGTGAATCAAATTGGACTGATGAATTTTAAAGTATTATATATATAGTTTTTTGTATATTTTATATATTTTTAATTACATTGAAGTCCTTTATTGAAAATTTTGTTTAATATAACATCAAAGTTTTTCAGCACTTCAAAATTTTAATTTTTTGTTAAATGAGATTCATATTTTTATTTTTGATTTTGATTTTTTTTCTTTTGTTTTTACTTCTTTTAAATCAAAACCAAAAACCCACAAAATTAATAAATTCAAATTAAATGAATATTTTTATGAAAAAATATTGGGACTAAAGTTTTTTTATATTATTCTTCCTTTATATAAATAATTCATGTGAAATATATAAGTATATTTATTTAAGTTAATTTTATTCTATATATTCTAAATAGAATAATTATAAATTATAAAATTATTTAAATTAAAAAACAATTATTAAAATAACCAAAAAAAAAAACAAAATGTGAAAAAATAGAAAATTATATGATTCTCAAAAAATAATTATTAAACAATTAATATTTGTGAGTTTAATATATTTAAATCAATTATTATCATTATTATTTATCGAATAATAAAAAATTAATAAATATAACTAAAAAATAAACATTGAAATAATAAAATGCAACCAATAAAAGAAGAAAATGAAGAAGAATCAATAATATCATATCAGCAAAATGACTCATCATTAGAAGGTGAAAAAATTATTAGAGAAAAACAAAAACCAAGAATAATAAGAAATTCAGATAAATCCTTTCAAGAATTAAATGATGAAGATGAAAGAAACTCACGTTATACTCAGAATAATAATAACAGATTTACTCAATTAGATGATAATAATATTATAGAAAATCCTTTAAATTATAATGACCAACAAAATGAAAATGTAAAAAAAGATAATTTAGGGAATACGAATAAAAAAGAAAATAATAAAAAACAAAACATCCAAAAACCAAAAATAATTCAATATACATTTAAAATAATAGTTGTGGGAGATATTTCAGTTGGAAAAACAAGTATAATAAATAGATTTATTCAAAATATATTTAACGAAGAATATAAATGTACTTTGAATTCGGAAAATTTAAAGAAAATAATAAGAATAGACCAAAATACAATAGCTAATTTAAATATTTGGGATACAGCAGGAGAAGAGAGATTTAGAGTATTAACTCGACAATTTTATCAAGATTCTCATGGGGCATTAATTATATATGATATAACTAATAAAGAAAGTTTTAATAAAGTAGAAAATTGGGTTAAAGATATAATAAAGAATGCTCCTCCAGATTGTATAACAATGATAATTGGTAATAAAAGTGATCTAAATTCAAAAAGAATTATTTCATATGATGAAGCTAATATTTTAAGTCAAAGATATAATGTTTTTTTTTTTGAAGTTTCTGCAAAAAATGGAAACAACGTTGCTTTAGCATTTGAAAAATTGACTTATGAAATAATTAATAAACAAATTGAAGAAGAAAAGAATGAAAATAGATATGTTAGAAAAGATAAGAGGAATACTATCAATTTGGAAGATACCAAGAATAATGTAAAAAATGGATGTTGTAAGTGAATTAATGAGAAAAGTATATTTGTAGGTTATTTATTAAATTTTTGTTTTCTTTTTCTTTTTTTTTGTTTTTTGTTGGGATTTTTGAGTTTTGTTTTTTTTAAATTCTTTATGTTTTATTTATTTTTAATATTTATAAACATTTATTTATTATTTTTTTTTTTAAATTTAGGGATATTTTGAGAGATTTATTTCTTAGTTAATTGTAATCAAATAAATTTAAGGATATTTTGAGAGATTTATTTCTTAGGTTAATTGTAATGAAATAATTATAAATGATAGAAACAACACCATATTTAATTTTGTTAGATAGTCAACAATTTGATTTGAAAAAATTTGAAGAAGTTTTGAGTGAAAAAGAATCTGATTCAAAAAAATTTGAAAAAGTTTTGAGCCATAAAAGTGAAAAAGATTCTTTGGATTTTTTAAAAAAAAAACCATTTTCAAATTTTTATATAATAATAGGAGACAAATTATACAAGAAATTTATTTTACAATTTTCTCAAAATTTAAAAGACTATGCTTTGCTCCCAAAAATAATAATTTTTTCAAAAGATAAGGAAAAATTTATCAAAGAAAATCAAGATATAAATTTTTTTTTTAATCATCCTTTTTATAATTCAGGAGGAATTCAAAATTCTTTTGAAAAAATAAAATCATATATATTAAATGATAAAATAGAATTAGAAGAAATAAATTATGAAGAAGAGCTGTGTTTTTCATTTGAATATATAGATTCAATAGAGAAATTATATCTTCCTGTATATTTTAAATCTTTAATAAAATTAAATTCAACAGATAATTATGATAAATTTACTAAATATTTATATGAAAAATATTCTAAAGAAAGTGAACATATGAAAGAATTAATTAATTCTATTTTACCTGTTTCAAAAGTTCCTTTAGAAATTTTATGTAAATTTTATGCAAGAGCTTATACAATTCAATGTAATTTTTATAAAAATATGAACAATGATTTAATTAAAGGAAAAAAGGAAAATTATTTAACTTATGTCAAAGTAATGTATGAAGGGATTAAATTAGAAGCATTTAAATTTTATAATTCAAAATTACCTTTATATCGTTGTAATAGATTAAAAAAAAATGAAATTAAGAGAATGGAAGACTATTTGAGTGAACAAAATGAGGAAAAAATGAAGGATTTACCTTCAATAATTATTTTTTCAAAAGCTTTTTTATCTTTTAGTAAAGAAGAATCTCAAGCTTTAAAATTTTTAAAAAAAACAAAAAAATCAGATAATGATACTGTGATTCCAACATTTTTCATTTTAGAAAATTCTGAAAGCGTTTTAGAAAATTCTGAATATGAAGATAATAAGAGATTAAGTGGAAGTAAAGATATAAATTCAATTACTCATATTGATTTAGATGAAGAATTATCTTTATATCAAGCTGAAAAAGAAGTTTTATTTTTTCCTTTTTCTTGTTTTGAAATTAAAAAAATAGAAGAAGGTATTAAAAAGGGTATTAAGTGTTCAATTATAACTTTGAATTATCTTACTAAATATGAAAGTAAAATTAAAGAATGTTTTGAAAAAGAAAAGATTAATAATTCTTTTTACCTTTTAAAAGATGATGATATTTTTTATAAAGAATTTAAGCAATTTCAAATTGTTCCTCAAAAAGAAATGAAAAATTTGAATTCACAAATGATAATTGAAAAATTTGAGGAATATCAAGAAGAAATAATTTATTTAAAAGAAAATAAAGATAAAAAAATATTCATTGAACCTCAGAAAGAAAATAATTATATAATATGTGAATATAAAATTAATGAAGAGAATGTAAATAAAAAAATACATATTTTAAATTGTTATGAAGAATATAAAAAGGAAAATAATTATCGCATTGAAAATATAATCAACGATAATATATATGAAATAGATTATTGTGAAATATATCTTAAAGATAATGAAAATTATATTTTACTTGATTTTGATTATAAATATGAATTTAAAAAAAAAGGAACATATACTTTTAAATTTAAATTCATAAGGCCTTTAGAAAATCTTAATTATTTATTCGCAGATTGTCACCGATTAATTTCAGTAGATTTTTCAAATTTTAATTCAGAAGACATTAATAATATTGAAGGAATGTTTATTGCTTGTGAAGAATTAAAAACAATAAAATTTTCTAATTTTAATACAAATAAAGTAACAAATATGAGTTTTCTATTTTCTGGTTGTTTTAATCTGGAAGATGTAGATTTATCTAATTTTAGAACTCAAAAAGTGAACTCAATGGAATGTATGTTTTTTGATTGTAAGAGTATAGAAAAGTTAGATTTATCTAAATTTAATTTTCAAAATTTAGAACATAGTTCATTTATGTTTGATGAATGTAAAATAAAAAAATGTTATTTATCAAAAATAACTGATAAGAGAAAAAAAATAGAATTAATTATTAATGAATTGAAAAAAAAAACAGAATGTGAAATTATAAGGATATAAAAATTAAATTAAGTTAATTTAAATTAACCAAATATTAAAAAATTTTATTAAAAGAATAAAAAATAAATTAATCATCATATAATTAAAGAATATACTCAATATTTTTTTATGAATATTACCCAAATTATAATTATTTTTATTTTCAATTATATCTTCAACTATAATCCAAACAAATAAAAACATTTGGATTTTTTTGAACTTTTTCACTGAAATTTATTTAAGTTTTATTATATAATACTTTTCAAACAAAAATTTTTGAAGATATCAATTCTACTTAAACTATATTCTTTTTTATTTTGCTTCATTAGTATGAAAAATAGATTTTGATTATTTATTTTAAAATAAATATATTTTATAATAATAAAGATTTAATTTGAAATAAATATTAAAAATTTTTTTTAAAAACTATTTTATATAATAACCTAATTTCTAAAAATCATATAAAATTTATTGGAAAGCATTTTAGGGGAATCCTCATTTTCTTAATGAACAAAAATATATAAAATAATAAGTGAAAATCAACAAAAATTAAAAAATATTGTATTTTTAATTGATTTATCAAAAGTAATAGATATATTATTATTAATTTGTTGACATACCTGAACTCGATTATTGATTCACATTTAGAAAAAGAAAATATAATAATGACTATTTTTCATAAAAATTAAAATTTAGTCTATATCCAATTGTTAAACATTTTTTACAGAAAAAAATAGAAAATATATAAAAATGAAATTAAATATTACTAAATACACTGAAATAATAAATATATATATCAATAATAAAAAAATAAAAATTAACTGAAATAATAAATGTCAGAAAAGCAAGAAAAAAATAGAGAAGATTCTCAAATGAATCAAGGTTCTCAATCAATAATAAAAAGTATAAAATTTCAAGATAAATTGGAAATTCCTTCAAATAATAATATAAATGAATCCCAAAAGACTCACGAAAGCAAAGGAAAATTTATGGAAATTAATCCTCATTTTTCTGTTCTTCAAAAAAATATTAATTTATTAAAAGAAGGAATATATGATAATTCAAAAAAAACTTTAATTTTAAAAGGGTCTATTCAAAATAGTCAAAACTATATTAGAAAAAATTCTAATAAAGTTTATAAAAATATTGTTGATCAATTATATGAAGTTCGAAAATTATTCAAAATTCAAGTTGAAAAGGCAAAAAATGCAAATTTAAGTAATTTAAAAATGTTTTCTGGAGTTATTGACTTTAATCAAAAATTAAAAAAAGAATTAAATCAATGTGAATATTTATTAAATCATTGTGAAAATGAGGTTGGTTATAAATTAACAAAAGATCCTTGTTATTCATTTTTAAAAAAAGAAAACAACAAAACGACATTCAAAAATGTCGGTTAGAAATTATCACATTTATATTTTTTAAATAAAAAATAAAATATATATCTATAAAAAATAAATAAACCTATTGATTTGAATTAAAATAAGAAAAAATTTCTTTTAGAAAAATAAAAAATTAAAAGATGAATAAAAAAATTGAATCATAAAATGAATAAATTAAAATGATTGTTTATTTGAAAGATATTTATTTGATTATTCAATGGATTTTTGAATGTTACAAGTTTAAGAAATTCATTAGACAAAGAAATTTCAAAAAGAAAAACAATTCAAAAAAGAAAGAAAATTCAGTAAAAGAGTAAATCAAAATCTATTTCGAATGAAAAAAAATTGACAAAAGATTAAATAATTATTTTTTCGGAAATTTACTCAAAAAAAAAATTCCAAGTAAATATTTCACACAAAAAAATAAAATATTTAATATATTCATAAATTCGAGGAATTACACAAAATTAAGAGGAAATTAAAAATACAATTCTTCCCAATTTTCTTTTGTACTGGAATTCCAGATTACCATTTAATTTATTCTTTCATTCTATTTTTTTCTTGATTTAGTTATTTTATTCTTTTATATGGTTTTGAAAAGATAAATCAAAGAAATTATTTAATTTCACAGAAAATTCATAGAATAGAATATATTGAAATTATTTGTGAAAATAAATAAAAAAATTTATTTATTAATAAAAATACGGCATCTAAAATATAATTCAAGAATTTAAAAAGAACATGAAAATATAATTAAGAGGTATCAATTTTTTAGTAATAAATTATTATGAT
>JAEEGL012716277.1_pt1 | contig 10505 bp, 9 predicted proteins | sample 9134231 | NCBI WGS metagenome assembly JAEEGL01 (sample SAMN16246548, study PRJNA631951) | gut metagenome | biome: gut microbiome; feature: rumen; material: fiber-attached | host: Bos | place: Iran: Karaj | collected 2018-10 | reverse complement strand
TGACAGCTGTATTCTGGACAATCGCAGTATACGCTAATCAACAGAATACAGAGTTATGGAACAAAGTGTTGTTTGTTCCAACGGGGCTGAAGGAAATATTGATTAATGAATTAAATGAACCGTACAGTGTAGAACGCTGGCAACAAATATGTGCGTTATCTTCGGTTCACAAACTCTCGTATAAGTTTGCGGATATTGGGATTGATACCAACAAACAAGGCACATTTTATGATGTGCTATTTAATCAGAAAAACTAATTATCACTTAATTCGGAGCGTCAGAGATTGTTTATTGTATTGACGGTTTGCATTGCAGCAAACATGGCGGCATCCATATTGTAATACTCCCAATCTACAAAGCGTCCGGTCATAAATAATCCATACGTAGCCATCTCTTTCTTGAACGATTGCAACATTTCTCTCGTCCCTTTTTCCTGGATCGGATAGGTGCATGGATGATAACGATGGGTGATGTACTTGGGGTTGAAAGGAATCTTAGATAATTGTCTTTGTATTTCTTCGATCTCTATTTTGTCTGTAAATTCGACAGTCCCGGTGAAAATGTCGTTTGCGTTATTGCTTGGAGCAAAATTGCCTGTGCATATGATACGATGTGCTTGGCATTCTTTGTCCGGGAGGTAGATCCAGGAATATGGATTTTGTTCCAATTCGCAGAAGACAGTAGTTGTTCCGTGGAATTGCAAGTCGTGAATGTGTTTCTCCCACGATTGCATATTGATACCTTTAATTATTTCCGGTAAAAAACGGACGTTTCCACAAAATATGACGACGTCATATTGTTCGTCACAAACATTCCAATATGGTTTCGTGTATTGGATAGATGCAACAGGAGTAGACACACGTATATCCAGTCCTTCTGCCAAACGGTTAGCAAGAAATTGCGAACCACCTTCTTTCTCATAATAAAAAGTGCTATGAACAAATTGGTGCTCAACAATATGGTTGAAATTGTTGAACAGAATGTCTTCTCTGTTCGGCATCGGCAATTTTCCCTCCAACCAATCCAGTGGCACGGTAGACAGGTTACTGCGCCAAATCTTTTCATTATACGGTTTAAAATAGATATCGTATAGTGTTTTGCCAAAACGTTTCTGCAAGAACTCCTCAAAATTAGAGCAATTCTGTTGCTCTTCTTTTGACAGAGATAACAAGTCCTGAATTATTGCCTTTTGAGTGTGCTCCGGTAGAAGATAAATATAGTTTTCAATAGGATATGGTAATTTGATGCCGTCAGGCATGTGAATGACAGAATTGCGTTCCGAAAGGCGAAACTCTTTATCTCTATCAAATTGCTTCCAAAACCAATCTAACACATCCTGCTTCTTCGTGTTGAAAATATGGCCGCCGCATGTATGAAATAGGCTGCCATTGATACGCTCACAACGAATAAGTCCTCCAATGGTATCAGCTGCTTCAAACACGGTTACTTCGTTGTTCTTACTTAATAACCGCGCTGTTGTCAAACCGGATACTCCGGCTCCTATGACTGCTATTTTTTTCATTTCCATTTAGAGAGTTTGATAGGATGTATGTAAAACATGTCCGCAGGGAAGTTTTTCTCCAATTCGGCATATGAATAATTGTATTGTGATAGGAAATCTCGATCCTTATCTCGTGGAAGGAGAAGAGAATTATTCATTTTGATTTGTTTTAATGTTTGTACCTTGTCGCAACATAAAATCATGGAAGTAGGAATTGCTATTTCCACAAATAAGCGAGCCGCTGCAAATGCACCGCAATATTGACAAAATCTTGCCATAATGGTATTGGGTACAACAATCAAATCGCTATATCCACCTACTAATGGATAGGAGAAATAAATACGTTGAAAAATATAATATCTTAAAAGACGGCGGTATAGAAGCAAACTTTCGCGCGCACGCCTACGTATCGATTGATAGGGCCATTCAGAAATCAAACGATAGGGTATTCTGTGACGTTGAAAAGCAATTTCCGCTTCCTCTTTTGATGGCAGAATATTATCAATTTCCAATCCACGATTGAATAGGGTGAAGCGGATAGCACCACCTATATGAAACCATCGGCGACGAACGTCACGTAGGTCTCTTAATTCGTGTACGAAACAAGCCTCTCGATCTATTCCTGATAATTCAAAGAAAGTGTTTTCGTTTAACTTGGGATTTATCAGCATATCATCCGCAACAGCTACATAATGGGTAAATCCTAGGTCCTTAATGTGTTGATATGCCTGACTGATATATCCTTGGAATTGGAATGAACATTCATAAACAGGAATCACATTTTCCTGTATCCCATCATAGAAAGGAACTATGTGATATATATGCGAAAAACGTCCTTTGTAGATTTGTTCTATACGCGGTATATTCTTATCGTAACGATGATTATATATGACCAACAGAGCAATCTTTGTATCCATAATATTCCTACTTCTTAAAAATTTTCTTATTGTAAAGAGGCCATGCTAAGCCACCCAAACTGAGTAACATGCTCAATATGAGAATCGCCATGCACCATTTGTCTACCGCAAGTGCAGCAGGAACAAATTCCATGTGGATGGTATGCTCTCCTGCAGGAAGAATAGCTGCGCGCAAAACATAGTTTACTCGACCTAATGCGATCTCTTGATTATCAACGTAAATGTGCCAGCCTTTAGGATAGTATATCTCAGAGAAGACTGCTATGCGGTCGTGCTCAAGAGAATAATTATAATCCAACATATCCGGAGCATATTTGGTCAACTCAATCTTGTCTGCTTCGTTCGGTTGAGCATTGCAGGTCAATACATCACGGAACTTCTCGTCGGCAACGGCAGTAGTTTTTAGGTCTAGCGTATTCAATGCAGCACTCTCATCATCCGGAGTTGGAACGAACTGTACCTCGTTGACGAACCATGCGTTACCCACTGCGTCCGGATTTTGCATTACGCCGCGTTGCGTGACAATATACTTGGTATTCAGCATATTCAGCACATTCCAGTTCATTTGGCTGATATGTTGGTCAATCAGGTCTTGGTAGCGACGCAGTTTGACAGCCGAATAGCCACCGATGGATTTCAGACGATAACTGGTTCGTGAATCGTTGAATGTGCTGGTAGTCAGGTTGAGAACACGATAGTCCAAACTCTTGTCTTGGAGGATTTGTTCTTCCCATGGTTGTATAGCAAAATAGCGGCTACCATCTTTTTTGCTAACAAAATCTTCGCTACCGAAGAAACGACGATTAATGGGGACCAGGTCGATGAAGATCAGTGCGGCAAGTATTCCCAACGCATATGTACTCTTCAATTTGTCTTTTGTATATAGCCAAACAATTGCTGCAGCTGCTATGATTAAACCGAACGAACGCCATGCGTCTGATTTCATCATTGCAATACGTTGATCAATAATCATCTGATAGATATCATTGCCGACTTGTCCTTTCCATTGCTCGTCATAGCTGGATGTGAAACTGAACATGCTGCCGCCAAACAATGCTAACAACAAGCATATACCTGCGGTTATACCTCCGGCAATAAGCATTTGTTTGCTATATTTTTCCTTTTCGTCTTTTTGATCCCATAAACGTTGCAGACCGAGGAATCCAAGCAAAGGAATTGTTACTTCTGCGATAACCAAAATAGATTCGACTGCGCGGAACTTATTGTACATCGGGAAATGATAGAAGAACAATTCTGTCAATCCCATGAAGTTCTTTCCCCAGGCGAGTAGGATGGAGAAAATTGTTGCAAATAACAATCCCCATTTGTACGGACCCGGAACAATCAGCAGCCCCAGAATAAACAGGAAACAAATGATAGCGCCTACATATACAGCGCCGCTTGTAAACATTTTCTCTCCCCAATAGGTTGGAGCTCCTTTGCAGAATTGTTTAGCCGAACCTTTTGGAACGCCGGCTTTGACTAACTCATCATACAGTACGGATTTCTCACCCACGTTGTATCCGCTGGCACCACCCATCATGTTCGGAACCAACAATGTGAGTGTTTCGGCTTTGCCGTAACTCCAGTCGGTTGCATATTTGATGTCCAAACCGGCTTTCTCATTATCAGTTTTCTGCTCTTGACGCAATTCGCTATGGCCGCCACGCATGGTTTCTTTCAGATACTCGTTGTTCATTTGCCACCAACTGAGTTTCGTTCCCAATATGAGCAATGCGCATAGAATGCATATACCGACACCGATGCCAAGGTCTTTCCAACGCTTTTCGCGAATATGAATATAGAGTTCTGCACATGCCATTACCCCGATGAGCATCATAAAATAATAAGTCATTTGCGGGTGCAGTGTGATACCGATTATACCGTATATGATGATGAGTGGTGCTCCGAGCCAATAATCTTTTCGGAACACAGCGTATATACCGCCAATAATGGGTGCAATTGCGGCAATAGCATTAGCTTTAGTCATGTGCCCAGCCGGCAAGATTAGCATAAAATAAGTGGAGAGTAGTATTGCAAAAGCTCCTAATATACTGAGCCACGGATTAACCTTGAAACAGCGCAGCATGAAGAAAAAACCAAACAAATAGGCAATGAGAATACCAATTGGTCCATAGTCCTCTTTAAATCCGAAATGGACAATTGATTCTAATTTTGCGCGTAATTGGTTGGTAGGGGTGCTGCCACTGATTTGGAAGGTTGGCATGCCGCCGAACATAGAATTAGTCCACCATGAGGTGTGTCCGGTTGCTTTTTTGACTTCACGAACCTCTTGCGATGCTCCCGCCCATGTGTTCACATCACCGGCTTGTAGTACTTTGCCCTCCAACAAAGGAGAACAATATGTCAATGCGAATGCAAAGAATGCTACTAATGCAACCAAGTATGGCGCAATTTTTTTCCAGTCTATTTTCATTGTTTTATCATTTTGCGGATTTCATATAGTTCGTCCCGAACGCGCAACAGGATATCCAATGCTGCTTGGCGTTCGTCCGAGTGTTTTTCGTTGTTCTTCAGTTCACGGCGGATAGCCTCGATACGCGTAATATGCAGTTCATCACGAATATATTTGATTCGTTTGATCAGTTCTTGATTCTCGCGGGTGTAATAACGGTTGCCATGGCCATCCTTGCGCGGACTCAGTTCGAGGAATTGTTTCTCCCAATAACGCAAAGTGGAGTCAGGGACTCCCGTCTCTTGCTCCGTCTCGCGTATCGAGTAATATATTTTCTCAGTGTTCTGCATTCAGTAAACAGTTATTTGCAGATTTTCAGTTTTTTGCCATCGCGAATGTTATCGCTCGTCAAACCATTCCATTGCTTGATTTGTTTAACAGAGCAGTGAAATTTCTTAGCAATTCCGCCTAACGTATCACCTCTCTTAATCGTATAATAGGTTACACCATTCACGCGATAAGCGCCCGTGATGGATGTCACTTTGGCCATATCAATCTCTGCGCGACGATTGTTGATAAGTGTGTCGGCTTTGTAGGCATAGATACTATCTTGTGTTTCAATAAAGGCTCCGATTTTATCACCCGGTAGGCACAAGGCATATTCGCTTCCACCCGGTAGGATATCTCGTGAGTATTGCGGATTCAGTCGGCGCAATTCGTCCATCTCGATACCTAATTTCTCACTTACTTGCTGCAAGTGCAGACGGCGGCTTGTTCGAATAGTATCCGTTAGCATCACTTTCTCTATCGGAGCCTTGCATATACCGTGTTCCTGACCATAAGTCATCGCATAATTAGCAGCAATAAAGATGGGTAGATAATTGCGTGTTTCTCGTGGTAGGTAGGGATAAATAGACCAGAAATCACGCTTTCCGCCGGCGCGGTGAATAGCTTTGTTGACATTACCACCGCCGCAGTTATAAGCAGCAATAACCAAGTTCCAATCATGATAAACGGAGTAGAGTGATTTCAAGAATCGGCACGCAGCTTCGGTTGATTTGATTGGGTCCATTCGTTCGTCCACCAACGAGTTGATTTCCAGACCATACAATTTACCGGTGGCAGGCATGAATTGCCATAAACCTGCTGCACCTACGCGTGAGCGAGCCATCGGGTTGAGTGCGGATTCAATAATCGGTACATATTTCAATTCGTAGGGTAACTGGTAGCGATTCAATGCTTCCTCAAAGATGGGGAAGTAGTATTCGCTCATGCGCATCATGCGTGCAACCTGTTTCGGACTTCGCTTCACGTATCGCAATATGAACGCGCGCACATGCTCGTTGTACGGCAATTCAATTACGCATGGCATGGCTTGTAAGCGCGCTTTATATACGGAGTCGGATAGAGTAGTGGTGTCATGCGTGCTGACGCAATCAGTGGTGTCCAACCAACTGAGTGACCACTCCATCAAGCGAAAATCCAATTCGCTTAATTTGTCACCGCTTCGCCACGGACTGTAATCATAGCACATTATAGTATCAGCCGACATTATATTGTCGGCCATTAGTTCCAGTTCTTGCTCTATCGAGTCCATCGGCTGAACGTCTGATAGCAGACTATCTCTCGAGATTGGCTCGAGATTGTCTTGAGAATGACTCGAAATTTCTCCGAAAATGCCTTGAAATGCAATCAAGGTTGCAATCAGTGATAATACCTTTTTCAAAACCGTATAGCTAGTTTTAGTTCTGCACTCTGTTGGTGTTGTTGTAAGTCATAATATATCTGCGGCTCTGCATGTATGGATAGATCCGGTGAGATATCGTAGTCGAATAGTTGAGCATCTACGTAAGCATCCACCAGTGATAAAGCGTATACCAACACTGTGGCCAATACTGCGTAATCACGATAACGACGGTATGTGCTTTGGCGATTTTTTATTGTATTCAACCAACCGGACGCCTCACCTAAACTACTCATGTCATACCCATCCGGCATGATGGCGACATAACTTTTGCTACGATCTTCGCTAACTCTATTGGCTTCGATATCGTTGTACAGATCCAAATATGCTGTCTTGTAATTGGTATAGAGATTGTTATTCAAACCAATAGCATATCCGCATCCCATAAACGCACCGTACACAATAGGCAGTTTCCAATATGATCCATTGTATATTTGTCCGGCACCCGGTGCAATCGCACCCAACCAGACGGCCTTCATTGCATCAGGTTTTTTGGTCAGGTCGATTCGATACTTATACTTTGTGTGTGCTTTCGTTGTATCTTGTGTATAGATAATACTGTCCTGCTGTGCTTTGACGCACAGAGGAATCAGCATGAGCCATATGAGCCAGCGCAGTCTCAACTCAGTTTGTCGATAATGCGCTGTAACTCTGCCTCGTTAGCAAAAGCAATGATCACTTTGCCGTCGCTCACTTTTATTTTCAGTCCGCTCTTGTTGCTCAACTCTTTTTGCAGGTCCTGATATTGCGCATTGTCAGCCTTTGGCTTTTGTGCGTTTGTCTTTTCTGCTTTTTCCTCTTGCGCCAATTCTTCTACTTTGCGCACAGACAGACCTTCTTTAAGGATACGTTGATATAGTGCCAACTGACGTTCCGGTGACGGAGTAGCCAAAATAGCACGAGCGTGTCCCATGTCAATTCGCTTCTCCTTGATTCCCACCTGTATCTCTGCCGGCAACTTCAACAGACGCAGATAGTTAGCTACCGTAGCACGTTTTTTTCCTACGCGCTCCGACATGCGTTCTTGCGTCAAGTTGTAGTCATCCATTAGACGCTGATAAGCCAATGCGATTTCGATGGCATCCAAGTCCTCGCGTTGGATATTCTCAATCAAGGCCATCTCCATCACCTGCTCATCTTTGGCCGTACGGATATAAGCCGGTATTTGGTCCATACCTGCCAACTTGCTGGCGCGGAAACGACGTTCTCCAGCGATAATCATATACGTGCCATCGCCGTTGTCACGCAAGGTGATAGGCGAGATAACACCATGTTCGCGAATAGAGTCTGCCAATTCTTGCAGCGATTCCTCGTCGAAGTTCCTACGGGGCTGGTCAGGGTTGGCAAATATCTTGTCCAACTCAATCTCCGAAATGGAACTGCCACCATTCGTGTCAACATGGCTTGTGTCAATCAGGGCGTCAAGGCCACGCCCAAGTCCTGTCATTTTCTTCATATATTGTTATTGTCTTTTAATCAATTCACGCGCAAGCGATCTGTAGTTCTGCGCACCTTTCGACAATGGGTCGTATTCGATAACCGACATACCGTGCGAAGGAGCCTCGCTCAGACGCACATTGCGCAAGATAACCGTATCGAATACCAATTCGCCAAAGTGACGTCTTACTTCCTCGTAAACCTGGTTGCTCAGACGCAGACGGTTGTCATACATGGTCAGCAGGAAACCCTCGATCTTCAATTCCGGGTTTAGCTTAGACTTGATGATCTTGATTGTATTCAGCAGTTTGGCAATACCTTCCAACGCAAAGAATTCGCATTGTACAGGGATAATTACGCTATCGCTGGCTGTCAATGCATTGACAGTAATCAGACCCAGCGAAGGGCTGCAGTCAATCAGAATGTAGTCGAATTCGTCGCGCAACTGGTTCAGCACGTTCTTGAGCAATTGCTCGCGGTGCTCCATGTTCAGCATCTCGATCTCGGCACCTACCAAGTCAATATGACTGGGTATAAGACTCAGGTTCTTCACACTTGTGCCGATAATCGCCTTGTGTGGATCTACGCCGTTAACCAGACACTCGTATATAGTAGTGTCCATTTCGCGAATCTCCAGACCAAGACCCGACGACGAGTTTGCCTGCGGGTCAGCATCGATCAGAAGCACTTTCTTTTTCTCGGCAGCCAATGCTGCAGCCAGGTTGATAGCTGTGGTTGTCTTTCCTACGCCACCTTTTTGGTTGGCCAATGAAATAATCTTGCTCATATGTGTAGTATTATGGTTTCCGCATTAATTTTCCGACATGCGAAATTGCCGTATTTGCAATGGTTTGTTCCGTGACAAGTGCAGGGTCTGCATCGTAAGTCTTGTCGCTGTATCATATCGTTTTGGTTTTGTTTCCAGCCCGTAAATCCTATTATCGGATGTGTGGCGCACCAAATGCTGACAGCTCTCAGTCCAACCAGACTCGACAGATGTTGGTTGGCGCTGTCCATACATATCATCACGTCCAATTGGCGCATCAGTTCCAGTTCTTCCTCCAGTTTCAGCGAACCGGCTATGCTCTCCGTGCGTGGAAAAACTTTGGCCCACTGACGCAACATCTCGCACTCTATTTCGCCTGCGCCGAAGAGAAATATGCGTGTCTGTTCATCGTTTGACAACTGCTGTATCACTTCCTTCGTTACGTTGTATGGCAACATGTTCGATCGTGATTTGGCGAATGGTGCTATGCCGATCCATCGTCCCTTTTTTTGTCCGAACCGTTGTGATACCACTTTTGCTGCTCGTTTGTTAACCGGTAGTGCCGTAAAGTCCGTATCAGTCTCAAGTCCGGCGCGACGAAAGGCATCTCTATATCGGTCAAATTCATTCGGCATGTTCTTGCGCCCGATACCGAACCATATAATCAGTTGCTTTCTTATGCGTCCGTAGTGTACGCGCGTTACGCTCTTGCCGCTTGCTAGCATCAATAGATCAAAGACGCGTGTGCGACGGACGAACTGCAGGTCAATGACGCTATCTACACGGTTTCGCAGTTCGCGCCATAGTTCAACGACTCCTCGCCAGTTCAATCGATTGTCCACCTCGTAGAATTCAACGTTCGGCATCTGCTCGAACATAGCGCTCAATTCTTTTTTGCCGGCTACGATAAACTTGTCATCCGGATATCGCTTGCTCAGCGATGCTACAACGGGAACCGCCATAGCGACATTGCTGAGTGTCGAAAAACGAATAATCAAGTATGTCATTGTTCGTCAAATATTTGTTTACTTTCGCCCTTTAAACTCCCACATCCAAGCCAAGTTGACACTCAGGTCCATTGGACTCGCCATGCTGAAATGATCAACCAGTTGCGTACCGTAGATACCTCCGAAACTGAAGTTATAGCGTGCTTCCAACTGATACAAGCCTGCGTTACGCGAACGGTAGTAAAAGCCTAATCCTCCGGCTAATCCCCAGTCAAAAGGGTGGTCTATCGGGGTCGCGTAGTGGTATTTGGTTGGGTTGATTTGCTCTCCCTCTCCGCCGTTGTCCTTAATGCAGTAACCAATCTGCGGACCGAGATTGAAGAACCCTCTCCATCGCTCGTTTCCGAAATTGATGTTCATCAGTAGCGGCAATTCTATGTAGTGCAGTTCGCGGTTGTATGTTCCGAGCGTATCATTATGCTCGCGCCATCCGCGGTGTTGGTAGTTCAGTTCTACCTGAATAGCACAATATTTATGGTTCGCGTAGCGAAAAACAAATCCTCCGTTGCCGCCAAGTACGCACGCTTGCGTGATAGGCGTCATATTCTCGATGGCAGGGCTGAATAGCACCGTGCCGGCACTTACTCCTCCATGTACACCAAAGTATATCTCCGGTGTCTGCAGTCGTGGCTGTGCCTGCAAAAAGGCTAACTGCAAACTGAAAACCAAAAGGAATATCAGTCTCCAATATACCTTATGTGCTCTCTTATCATTCGT
>JAEEGL012410820.1_pt1 | contig 10505 bp, 11 predicted proteins | sample 9134231 | NCBI WGS metagenome assembly JAEEGL01 (sample SAMN16246548, study PRJNA631951) | gut metagenome | biome: gut microbiome; feature: rumen; material: fiber-attached | host: Bos | place: Iran: Karaj | collected 2018-10 | reverse complement strand
TTTATCCGATCCACGTCGGAGCCTTCCACGGTCCTTGAGAGGGTGTTCTCGAAGTCGCTCATGAGCTTGAAGGTGTCGGTGATCACTTCGTTTGAAACCTTGTCAAAGTTCTCCTGAGTGTCTACTTGCACCTGACCTTCCCCAAAGCCGAAAATGGTTATCTCGCAGATGGTATCGAAGTAGAAAGACTGCTTGGAATAGCCGTTCCACTGGGTGTTTCCGCCGCCACAGCTGCTGAGTCCGATCATCAGTACCAATATCACCACAAGCAGCAAAATATATAGTTTTCGCTCTTTTATTTTTTGCATATCAATATTATACCACAAAGGTCCATACATGTCTTGCATGTTTTTCAAAGGCTCCTTTGACAGAATTGAGCTTTATGATATAATATACCCATGATAAAGAAGGCAGATGTAATTTTACTCATCTTAATAGTGGCGGTGGGACTGATCATATCCTTCGGGCCCCTGGCTAAGCAGGCCGGCGGCACCGAAGTGAAAATCACCGTAAATGGCGAGACCTATGGCATCTATTCTCTTATGGAGGATCAGACCATCGAGATCTCCAAAGACGGGCACACCAACGTTATCATCATCGAGGATGGTACCGTCAGAATGGAATCTTCCACCTGCAAGAACCAGATCTGCGTGGATCACGGCAAGATCTCCCTTATAGGCGACAGCATAGTCTGCCTGCCTAACCGCGTGGTGGTGGAGATAGAGGGCAAAGGAGGTGATGTGGATGTCATCTCAGGCTAGAACACCTCGTAAGGCCGACAGGCGCACCAGGCTTCTGGCCATCAGCGCCATGTTTGCCGCTCTTGCTCTGATATTCAGCTACGTGGAGATCCTGATACCAATTCCGGTGCCCGTACCCGGCATCAAACTGGGTCTGGCCAACCTGGTCATCATCATCGCTCTCTACCGCATGGGCTTCAAGTACGCCTTTACCATCAACATGGTGAGGATAGTCGCAGCGGGGCTGCTTTTCAGCGGAGTGTTTGGCATGATCTACTCCCTGGCGGGAGGAATCTTAAGCATCATCGTCATGTATCTGCTCTATCGGACCGGCCTTTTCAGCATGGTAGGAGTCAGCATGGTGGGTGGCGTTTGCCACAACCTGGGCCAGCTTCTCACGGCCTGTCTGCTTCTTTCAAATACAGGCATATTAAGCTATTTCTCTGTGCTCCTGTTCTCCGGAATCATCAGCGGAATAGCCATCGGAATAATCGCATACGTAATAGAGAAACGCCTTCCGGCGTTTGCAGAATAAAGATATTTAGGAGGAAACTATGAAGAAAGACATCTATTTGCTGGATGGTGCTAACGGCACCTGCCTCTGGGCTAAAACCGGTGACAAAGGCCCTGTTTGGAGATATAACAAGCTGTTTCCAGACAAGGTCGTAGAACTTGCTGGTGAATTCATCGACGCAGGCTCAGATTTCGTATTGTCAAACACCTTCAGCGCCAATCGTCCCTCCGTGGAACCCTTCGACTTCTCAGTGGAGGAAATCGTAAGAGAAGGTGTGATCCTCGCCAAGGAAGCCGCCAAGGACCGTGCCCGCGTTCTTTTGGATATCGGCCCTCTGACAGGCCTTCTCATTCCCTTCGGCAAGATCGCCAAGGAAGAAGCCAGGGAAACCTTCGCCGAGATGTTAAAGTACGGCGCTATGGAAAAGCCTGACGGCATATTTTTGGAGACCTTCATGGATCTTGAAATGCTTAAGATCGCAGCGGAGGAAGCTTCCAAGTATGACCTTCCCCTCCTCCTCTCCATGAGCTTCACCAAATACAACCCCAAGAAGGGCGGCCGCACCATGTTCGGCAACAACCCCGCACAGATAGCTAAGACGCTGGCTCCCTTCGAGCCTGAAGCCATCGGACTCAACTGCTCCGAGGGTCCTGAGGAGACCCTCCCCATCATCAAAGAATTCGCCGAAGTGACGGATCTTCCTCTCATCTATAAGCCTAACGCCGGCATGCCCAAGGTTGAAGGCGGATCCGAAGTCGACTTCGATGACTTCGCCAGAGAGGTTTCCAAGGCAGCTGAGATCCCTACCCTCAAGTACATCGGCGGTTGCTGTGGATCTTCTCCCAAATACATCGAAGCCCTTGCAAAGATGCTCAGATAGTACGCGAGGTTTACCATGGACAAAAAACTCTTCCAGTACTCCATCGACTCTGCCATGGAACTGGGCCGCAAAGTGATTCCATACGGAGATGTAGCGACATATATCCCGGAGCTCGCCAAGGCTGACAAGCACGCTCTGGGCATAGCTGTCCAGACTCGTCAGGGTGAACTTTATACCGCAGGAGACTGCTCTACCAGATTCACCATCCAAAGTATCTCCAAGGTCATAACCCTTTGCGTGGCTCTGGAGAAATGCGGTTATGCGGCAGTCTTAGACAAAGTCGGCATGGAGCCCTCCGGTGAAGCTTTCAACTCCATCGTTGAGCTGGACCTCAATTCAAACAAGCCCTACAATCCAATGATCAATTCAGGAGCTCTCGCCATAGCGGATCTTCTTATTGGGAAGACGAATTTCACGGAACTCATGGAGATTTCCAGAAGGCTCATGAAGGATCCGGATCTTAGATTCGATGAGAAGGTCTATCAATCTGAGATGGCGACCTGCGCCAGAAACAGAGCCATAGGCTGGCTCCTTAAATCTAAGGACATAATATCTAACGATGTTGAAGAAGTCCTTAAGCTTTATACAGCTATGTGCTCCATGGGAGTGACAGCTGTATCTCTCGCTAATCTCGCCCTGATCCTGGCAAACGGAGGCGTGGACCCTCAGAATGGCGAGTGGCTTCTCAGCGCATCTACTGTCAAGGTAGTCAAGACCATAATGCTCACCTGCGGAATGTATGACGGTTCCGGCCGTTTTGCGGTGGAAGTAGGCTTCCCCACCAAGTCAGGAGTGGGCGGCGGACTTCTCTCCGTAGTAGACAAAGAGATGGGCATAGGCATATACGGTCCTTCCCTGGACAGCAAAGGAAACTGTATCGCAGGAAACGTTATGCTGAAATATCTTTCCCAGACCTTTAATATGCATTTGTTCCATTCTTAATTAGCTTTGAACATAAAACGAGGCACCACCCATCGGGTGATGCCTCATTTTTATTTAATAGAAAGTTTGTCTCGCTTTATGCGCCTGCTCTTGGGCCTTCAGGTGCGTTCTGAGGAGGTACTGTTGTTTCAGGAGCCTCCTTCTTAGGTGCCGGTGCCTTAGGCTTAGGAAGCTGTCTCTTAGCTCTCATGTTGTTGATAGCCTTAGTAGGACATTCCTTTGCGCAAAGACCACAGTTCTTGCACTTGTTAGGATCGATGATCGCGTGGTTGTTTTCGATGGTGATAGCTTCGAACTTGCAAACCTTAGCGCACTTGCCGCAGCCGATACAGCCGTTCTTGCAAGCCTTAAGGGTCTGTGCTCCCTTGTCAGCATTCTGACACTGAACAACGACCTTGTTCTTAAGAGGTGCAATGCGGATGACATGCTTAGGGCATGTAGCAGCGCAAGCGCCGCATCCTGTGCAGAGTTCTCTTGCTACTACAGCGACTCCCTCACAGATCTTGATAGCTCCGAAGTTGCAAGCTCTGGTGCAGTCACCTAAGCCTAAGCATCCATACTTACAAGCGCTCATTCCGCCGAAGAGAGATGCTGCAAACTTACAGGTCTGAGGTCCCTGATATTCGGAAAGAGTCTTAGCAGCGTTCTTGTTGCCGTTGCACATTACAACTGCAACCTGAGGTTCAGAGGAACCAGCCTCTACACCGAGGATGGATGCCAGCTGAGCAGCTACATCAGCTCCGCCTACAGGGCACTTATTGGGGCCTACTCCCTCGGGATCTGCTGCAAGAGCATTTGCATAGTCACTGCAACCTGCGAATCCGCAGCCGCCGCAGTTAGCTCCCGGAAGAGCTTCTGTGAGTTTGATAACGGTTTCATCTACAGGTACATAAAATACCTTGGAAGCGATGGTAAGGATAACGGCAAAGATAAATCCTAATGCCACTACCAGTAATACGGGTGTTAAAATCGGACTCATACTCTCGCCTCCTTATACCAGACCGCCAAATCCCATGAAAGCAAGGGAAAGGATAGCGGCCGTTGTCATTGTGATAGGTACACCCTGGAAAGGCTTGGGAACGTTAGGGCTGTTTTCAAGTCTTGATCTCATTCCGGAGAAGATGACCATGGCAAGAAGGAAGCCGATTCCAGCGCCAAGGGCGTTAACGAGTGCCTGAGGATAATTGTATCCCAGGTCGATGTTGTTGATACATACACCGAGTACAGCGCAGTTGGTGGTGATAAGAGGAAGGTATACACCCAGAGCCTTGTGAAGGGAAGGGATGAATTTCTTCAGTACCATTTCAACGAACTGTACGAGTGCAGCGATTACGAGGATGAATACGATGGTCTGCAGATAAGCGATGTTCCATGCGTTCAGGATCCTCATGATAGGCCATGTAGCTGCTGTAGCCAGAACCATTACGAAGATTACGGCTACTCCCATACCTACGGAAGAATCAAGTTTCTTTGATACTCCGAGGAAAGGACAGATTCCGAGGAACTGAGCGAGTACATAGTTATTAACTAAAATCATAGCTAACAGAATTGAAAAATATGTTCCCATTATGCTTCAGCTCCTTTCGTAGTATTTGCAGCCGGTACGGCTTTAGCTTCAACTGCGGGCTTTGCAGCGGGCTTAGCCGGTGCAAGCTCGATCTCTCCTAATTCAGCAATGCACTTTTCCTGTGTGCACATAGCAGCAAGTGCGCATCCCTGGCAGTCGAAGTCTCTGGGGGTGCCGCCCTTTCTGGTGATGATCCAGTTTACAAGAGCGATTACCAGAGCGTATACGAAGAATCCGCCGGGTGCAAGGGCTATGATGAGTACAGGGTGCTCACTGACGAAGGGGATGGAAATGGTGAGCTTCTTAACGAGCTCTTCTCCTCCAAGGAAGAATCCGGAGAAGATGGTTCCGTTTCCGATGATCTCACGAATAGCTCCCATTACTGTAAGAGCAAGGGTGAAACCGATACCCATACCGATACCGTCAAGAGCGGAATCGATGGGGTTGTTCTTGTTGGCGAACATTTCCGCACGACCGAGGATGATACAGTTAACTACGATCAGCGGAAGGAATACGCCGAGTGAATTGTACAGCGGTTCAGCATAAGCCTGAACTATGAACTGTACCAGGGTTACGAATCCGGCGATAACTACGATGTAGCAAGGGATACGAACCTTGTCGGGAATGATCTTAGCAAGGCAGGATATTACGATGTTAGAGCAGATAAGTACTGCGGTAGCAGCGATACCCATACCCATACCGTTGAATGCCGAGCTGGTGGTTGCCAGTGTAGGACAGGTTCCCAAAAGGAGTACCAGGTTGGGGTTCTCCTTAATGATACCTTTAGTAAGGATCGCTAATTTGCTAGCTTTCTTTTCCATTATTTAACACCTCCTACCTGTTTGAACTGCTCCAAAGCAGCATATACACCATAGTGTACACCGTTGGAGGAAATGGTAGCGCCGGATACCGGTGTGATAGCGGGGTCTTCCTTAGCGCTTGTAGCGGTAAGTTCGGTCAGACCGACATACTGCTGAGTATGGCTTGAATCGTGAGCCTTGGTACCAAGTCCCTTGGTATCAGCGTGGTTGGTTACCTTAACTCCGGTGATGGCTCCGTCAGCATCGATTCCTATCATTTCGGTAAGGATGCCGCCGAAGGATGACGTCTTAACTGTAACTACCATGCCAACGCCCGGGGCGATGTAGCAGTCTTCTACAAATACTTTATCAGGTACGAGCTCTACCAGATCTCCATCATACTGTTCAAAAGATGAAGCAGCGGGAAGGAGTTCAGCTCTGGCTGCGTCCGCTGCCCTTACGGTATTATCCGCAATGATGGGAGCGGTTACTGAGTTAACATATGCAAGAGCAAATGTCATTACCAGACAGATAGCTACGAGAACTACTGTGGGCTGGATGTATTCTTTGAATGTGTTCGTCTTCATTTCTTTTTACCTCCATACATTCTCTTCTGGAAGAAGTCGTTGATAAGAGGTGTGACACAGTTCATGAGAAGGATGGAGAATGAAACTCCCTCAGGATACTGTCCCCAGAGACGGATGACCATGGTCATGATTCCGCATCCGATACCGAAAACGATCTTTCCTTTAGGTAATAACGGAGATGTGACGTAATCTGTTGCCATGAAGATGGCACCGAGCATTACACCACCTGCAAGGATGTGGAAGATAGCCATCTGAAGAGGATCTCCCTGTCCTGTTGCTGCATAGTAAATCAGAGCGAATACGAACACTGTTCCGATGAAGCAGCAAGGAATGATGGGGCTGATGATCTTTTTCCATACAAGGAAGATACCGCCTACCAGCAGTGCTACTGCGGAAACTTCACCGAAGGAACCTCCGACGAAGCCCAGGAACATGTGAACGTTTGAAGGAAGTTCTCCGCCGCCTTCAGCAAGTACTCCTAAAGGAGTTGCTGTGGAGGTAGCGTCTGCTGCCATTCTGGGTAATGTCCAGTCTGTCATTTCAGTAGCGAAGGAAATGAACAGGATGATACGTCCGGTGATGGCAGGGTTTACCAGGTTCTTACCGATTCCTCCAAAGAGCTGCTTAACTACGATGATGGCTGCGAAGTCACCAATTAAGAGGGTCCAGATAGGAAGTCCGGAAGGAACGTTGAATGCGAGGAGCATACCTGTAAGAGCGGCTGAAAGGTCGCCTACGGTCTGTCTTCTCTTAAGGATTGCGTTCCATGCCCATTCAAAGAACATGCAAGCAGCGATGGAAACTATAGTAAGGAGAAGTACTCTGGGTCCGAAGACATAGGTACTTACTGCCAGAGACGGGCAAAGGGCGATCATGACCATGAGCATCGTCTTCTGGGTATCCAAGGCTGTCACCAGATGCGGTGATGAGGATACGATTAAATTGTCGTTATACTTACTCATTATTTGATCCCAGCCTCCTTTACTACAGTCTTACCAAGGGTATTGATGAATCCCAGAGGTCTGTGTGCAGGGCAGATGTATGAACATGAGCCACAGTTCATGCACTGGTTGACATCGAGATCAAAGAGAGCCTGAGCGTCGTTTCTCTCATAAGCATCTGCAAGAGCAGTAGGAATGAGGTTGAAGGGGCAGGCTTCGTGGCAGCGTCCGCAGTTGATGCAGGCTGTCTCTTCCTTGACCAGGGATTTTTCCTTGGAGAATGCCAGAATGGCATTGTTGTTCTTTACGATAGGCATCTCGTCTGAGGGAATAGCTCTTCCCATCATAGGACCGCCCATCAGGATCTTGCGGGGTTCCTGTTTGTAACCGCCGCAGAAACCGATAACATCATTTACTAAGGTTCCGATAGGAGCGATGATGTTCTTCGGCTGAGCTACAGCGTCTCCGTCTACGGTCATTCTCTTAGCGATAAGAGGCATTCCGGTTCTGAAGTAGTGACCTACCTTAGTAACCGTAGTTACGTTATCGAGAATGCAACCCATGTCTGCGGGAAGTACTCCGGCGTTCATAACTTTGCCGAAGATCTCGTAAACCAGTACACGCTCAGCTCCCTTAGGATATCTTGCCTGAAGCTTGAAAGTTTCAATGTTGGTGATACCCTTTTCTTTAAGAACTTTGTCGATATGCTCGATAGCATCGGGCTTATTGTCTTCGATGGCAATATATCCCTTGTCGAGCTCATCATACTTCATGATGAGCTGGCAGCCTCTGATGAGATCTTCGGTGTCTTCCAGCATGCATCTGTGGTCAGATGTGATGAAAGGCTCGCACTCAGCTGCGTTTACTACCAGGCAGTGAACATCGTCAATGTTCTTGGGGTTGAATTTGATGCTTGTGGGGAATGATGCGCCTCCAAGACCTACAAGACCGGATTTTCTGACTTCTTTTACGAATTCAGCAAGGTCCTTAGGCTCTTCGGGAACTACAACTTCCTCAGAAATTTCCTGTTTCTTGTCCGGTTCGATCACTACCAGAGTGTCATATCCACCTGCAGCGGATCTGGCCTGCTCGATACCCTTAACGGTACCGGAAACACTGGAATGGATCGGAGCACTAACGAAGGCTTCCGTGTCGCCGATCTTCTGGCCGACCTTAACGTAGTCGCCCTTCTTCACCAACGGCTGGCAAGGAGCTCCAATGTGCTGAGACATAGAAATCTTAACAATGTCAGGTATAGGCATTACTTCAGTTGCACAACCTGCGGTGTGCTTATAATGCGCTACATGGACACTGCTTAAGTGTTTTTTGCCCATAATTAGTGAGACCATCCTTTCTAAAACTTACTGTCATTTTGTACTTTTAATACTTTTTAGTATGAGCCCAAGTCCCCATACTAAAATCATAATCATACATAATAGATTATACATCAAAAAACCACAAAAAGCACTAAGTTTTTAACAATATCAGTGCTTTTTTGTTAATACAATCTGAAGTTATATGAAAAAATATTTACCTATAGCTTATTCTCCTACGAGGATCTCTCCCTTCGAAGACACGCCGATCACCTTTTCGCCCATCTGACGAAGTCCCTTAACGTAGTCTATAAGGTCCCTGGTGATGATCTCTCCCGGGCAAGCGATGGGAATGCCGGGCGGGTATGGAATTATGGATCCCGCAGCTACCCTGCCCTCGCAGTCATCCAGGTTCAGGGATATTTTGCTCTCGGGAACGGCAGCCCTTTCAAGTCTCATGGTCAGCATAGGAGAGTGATCCGGTCCTTCGGAAGAAGCCACCAGATTCCTTGAAGCTGCTATATCCTTTAAAGCCTCGAGGAGCCTCTTGATGTGTTCCCTGCGGGTTCCGATGCCCGTCATGCACATGATGATATTTCCAGTGACCAGCTCCACAAAGATGCCCTTTTCCATCAAAAGATCCTCCAGCTCATTTCCACTTAAGCCGTAGGCGCTCATGTCGATATTTATCTTGGTGTGATCCAGCATGGGATCCATCATGACCTTAAGCCCCGGGATCTCATGTGACTTGGCGTAGAACATGTCTACAGCCTTCTTCCATTCTCCAAAGGTCAGTTCCTTCTTCTCCTGATTGAGAAGGATCTCGGCGTTTACGTCCAGGCTGATCATCAGAGGATAGGATGGGCTTGATGATTCCAGTATCTGAAGGTTATCTTCTATTATATTAAGATCCACCCTGTCCGTCATTACGTTCATGACAGCAGTCTGAGTCCAGGAAGCCAAAGTCTTATGGGTGGAATTTATTACCACATCTGCCCCACCGTCTTCTGCGGCTTCAGGATGGTCTCCATCCATGAATTTAAGGTGAGCTCCATGGGCCTGATCCACGATCAGCACCTTATTTCTTCTATGGCAAACCTCTGAAATAGCCCTGATATCCGAGCAAATCCCATAGTAATTAGGCGATGGAAGTACCACGCAGGACGCCTCGGGATTTTCTTGAAGAAGCCTCTCAACTTCATCCGGCGCTATGCCTCCCAGTATGCCGTGCTCCTCTAGGATCTCCGGGAAAAGGTACACAGGCTCCAGTCCTCCCAGCCTCATGGCGTTAAAGATGGACTTGTGGGAATTTCTGGCCATGATGACCTTGTCACCTCTTTTGGCAGAGGAAAGAATGGCCGCTATGAGTCCCACAGAAGAACCATTTATCAGAATGTATGACCTCTTGGAGCCATAGAGCTTCTGATATTTTTGCATGATGGAAAGGATCACGTCCTCGGTCTGGAACAGATTGTCCGCCCCGGGAATCTCCGTGATGTCACAGTCCATGAGGTTATCGAGGATGTGGCCGTAACCCAACTCTTTATATAATTTTGAACCTTTGTGGCCGGGCATGTGGAAGGATACCGGATCCAGTGCCGCATGCTCAGGCAGAAAGTCTATTAAGGATCTATTCATCGCAATCAATTAAAGCAAAAACTTCATAATGGTACCCAGGTTTGCCATGAATACCGAGATAACTACCAGTCCGAAGACTACCCCTATATGTACCCAGATCTCGTTAACTATCAGGCCTACGAATTCCCTCACCTCAGCGTTGGGCCAGAAATACCACTTGGTCTTGGAGCCCATGCCGGATGCGTGCATACCGGCTTCTCTGGCAAACATGCCGCCTCTGAACACGTGATAGTTGGTGGTTGAAAATGCCACCTTGGCATCGGGCTTCACCTGGCTTATGAGTTCCTGAGAGAACTTCATGTTTTCAAGAGTGGTTGTGGATCTGGTCTCCGCCATGATCTGACTTTCTTCGATACCCTGTTCCAAAAGATATCTCTTCATGGCCTCGCCTTCTGAAATTATCTCATCGGAGCCCTGACCTCCGGAAGGTACGAATACTGCCTTCTTGCCTGTGGCTTCCAACTGATCTTTATAGAACTTTATAGCTCTGTCCACACGGCCTCTGATAAGGGGATACAAGGTGCCGTCCTTCTTGATGGCACAGCCAAGGATAACAATATAGTCCTTGTTATACGTGGGGTTG
>JAEEGL011397803.1_pt1 | contig 10505 bp, 8 predicted proteins | sample 9134231 | NCBI WGS metagenome assembly JAEEGL01 (sample SAMN16246548, study PRJNA631951) | gut metagenome | biome: gut microbiome; feature: rumen; material: fiber-attached | host: Bos | place: Iran: Karaj | collected 2018-10 | reverse complement strand
CTGGATCTGGGTGATGGAGAACGGCTTCCCGGGCCAGGATTCGGGGGTCTTGTTGTCGCCCCGCATCTGCTTCTGCCCCTTGTTCCGGGCGACGCAGGCCGGGTAGATGGCCAGCAGGAGGGTATCTGCCCCGCTGGCTTCATACACGCTCAGATGGATCGGCGGCACCTTCGAAATGACGAAGAAGCACTGCCCCTTGTCCTGCGCCTCAGCGAAAACAAGCTTGGCAGGCATGCCGTCATCGGTCGTGCCGAAAACGGGAAAAACCTCCGCCCCGACCTCCTGCACGGCCGGTTCAGCGGGCTGCACCTCCTTTTTCCCGTGGCCGGTATTGCCGCAGGCGGCCAGGAGGCCGAAGGCCAGGAAGAAACTGGAAAAACGCATCATAGGTAAAGAATCAGTTAGTCGGGGAATCATTGGATGGTAGGGAGAATGCTTTGGACACCCAAACGTCATACTCCTTGAAGCGGACGTTGTAGAAATCCTCGGTCTCGCCGAGGTATTCCAGGCGCTGCCCCTTCTTCGGATGAATGTTCTTCCCGTAGAAATCCTTGATGGGATCATAGTTGAGACCCGGTCCCTTGCGAAGGCGAACGTCTGTCCCGGTAATGATGACGGAGCGAATGGGAGTATCCGGAGCGGCCGGCGAATAGGTAACCGTCTCTTGGACAGGCTCGTCCTTCAGACCCTTTTTGATCGCTTGGTCGATCTTGAATTTAAAGCGGGCATTATTCTCTGCGTAGATACGGTTGGCCTCCTCCCGGTTGAAGGCGAGCGTATTATTGTAGATAACGGAGGCCTTTTGTATCAAGGATACGTTTTTTTCGACCTGCCCAATGGCGGCAAGCAGGGAGGCCAGATTACACTTGTCCTGGAATGCCAGGTAATCGGCATATTTGGCGACGGTTTGGCAAAGGTCGCGGGCATTACCGACCTTGCCCATTGCGTAGACCTGCTGGGCTTTGACAAGACGGAGGTGGTTGATTTCATCCGGGAAATCCTTGTCCAGGAAGTCAAGCAGCTCGGTGTCCTGCGAGTCGAAAAGCGTCTGGATATAGTTGAGAAAACTCTGGTGTTCGCTCTCTTTGCCTGTTGCCTTGGCGAGTTGCTGATAATACCTGGCCAGGGTCATGCGGTCCTTGTTCTTGAGGGAACTGAAGGATGAGGCTGCATTGTCACAGAGCGAAAGGGCCTGATCGTAGTTCTGCTTGTCCATCAGCATCGGCACCTTGCCAAGTTGCGTCACCGGGTTGTTTTGGTGCCGCACGAAGAAGAACCCCGCAATCAGCAGGACAATAGCAGTCGTAACGATGGCCGCAATGATGCCCCCCTTGCCGGATTTTTTTGGAGGCTCGGGTGTATTATACCAATTATCGCCCGGGCCCGACACCATGGAAGCGGGTTGCTGGATGGGCGGGACCTGTTTAACAGGAGGTTCCTGGGGCGGCGGTGGCGTCTGTTGTACGGGGGGAATAGGTGTAACTTGCGGCTGTTCCGGAACAATTTCGGGTGCCGGAGCTGGCGCGGGAGCAGTGGGAACGGATTCTGCTGCAGGCTCCGGAGTCGCTGGAACGTCAGGTTTCGTGCTCTCCGGAATTGGATTGGGGGATTCCGCTGATCTCAGGGCATAACCGCAATTCGGGCAGACACTGGCCTTGTCAGAAACAAGGCATCCGCATTTGGGGCAGGGAATGATCATGGTTCAGCAGTTATTGAAGCGTGTTTGAAATGGAATCAATGGAAAACGCACCGTCGATCTCGGGGACATCAATCCGTCCTGCCATCAGGTCCATGAAGAAATCATAGATCCGGTCGCGGGTCAGAACGGCCTTCTCCCCGGAAGCATCGAGGCCAAGGTCATAGACCCCGAGCAGCTTCGGGCCAAGACTGGCAGCGGTCAGCAGGAAATGGTTTTGCATCTTCTCCCAGTCAATAAGGTCGGCTGCAAGGACTTTTCCAACGACCGTATAGTTGCGGACGGACATTTGCCGGTCTTCGGAAGTCAGGGTGGATTTAACCTCATCGGTATCAAGGTTCATTCGGATTTTGCCGGAATTGGCGGCGGGGGTCGTACCCTTATACAGGGCCCCGAGGTCGGCAAGGGCAAGATTCGACAGGGAGGCCCCCGGCATCACATGGATGGGCTCCAGCGAGAATGCGGTCGGCAGCAGAAGAGCATTCTCCCCCGAAATATTCACGGTCGGGGCGTTGAAGGTCCCTACGATGCAGGAAGTCAGGTTCAGCTCTTTGTTGGCAAAAACGCCGCCAATTACCACGCAATTGACAAGGGTGATTTCGTCTGCAAAGAGACTGCCGCCGACAAAAGCATTCGTCAGCCGGATCTCCCGCGCATTGACATCCGAGAGCATCATGACCCGGCATTCCCGCGCATGGGAGACAATGGTCTCAACGGCGCCGATGCTCTTTTCAAAACATACCGTGCCCTTGGCTCCGCTGGCGATATAGATTTCCAATTGGGCGAAGGCGGCCCCTTTGACGGTCACATCGCCGCTTTCGATGCTGATCTTGTGACCGTAGATGGCCCCTTCTACCTCGGTATCCGCCTGGATCTTGATATCCCGGTCGAGTTCGTTGACATTTTTGGGAAGGATGGCGCCTTGTACGTGATGTCCGTTCAGGATGATGTTCTCCCTGTCGAACTGTATCTCTTTCAAATCTTTCATCTTGTTATGCCTTTATGATTCGGATGGCCGGCCCGTTCATCAGGTCCAGCATGGTTTTCAGTGTCCGTTCTTCCAGATTGTCGGATTGGATCTTTGCGTTGATGTAGGCGAGGATGCGGGAAAGATCTTCATCGGGAAGGTCCTCCCAGGTCCGGTCCTTGGATAAAAAATCAGACAGGATGATCTGTTCTGCTTTTTCGTCGTGCGGGACAAAAGTCCCTTCCGTCCCGTAGACCCGGGACTGTAACGTCCCGTCTCCGGCAGCCGTCTCGACAAACAACATGGGCAGCAGAATATCAGAAGCATCCAATCCTTCTTCCAGCATGTGTTGGACGGAATGAGTGAGGATATAGGAACCCATGAGATACTCTTCCGCTTTGTTCAGCAGTGTTCCTGCCTGTTGCTTGACATGCGAGCAGGCAAGGACGGTTTCGAGACGGAGGTTCTCATTGGCCGAGACGGTAGAGAGACCCAAAAGTTCCGTATTGCTGTTCCGGTCGACGACTCCCCGCGCGCTTTCTGCAAAAAGGAAGACAGGCCGGTCCAGCTGCTCGATGCGGGAGACGGTCTCCTTGTCCAGGTCGTCGAAGAGTTTGCCATAGCGCTTGCTGATGCGGTTATAGTCATCCTGCATCTGTCCTCGTTTGGATAGGCAGTTCTCCCGGTGACCCACGAGGGCGAAGAAGAGCGATTCGACGCTGGAGTGAAGCTCCTTGATTTTTTGCGAGAGGTCGGCGCCCACATAATTGAAAAACCCTTTGAGGATGGACTGCGCGATCTTTCTGGAAGACAGCTTCTTGGCCTCCACTTCTGCGGCCTCTGTCGCGGCGACGGCTGCCGTAAGGCCATTGACATGACCTTTGCATCGGTCCACGCTAGCATCAAAATCGTCCGTATCGACTTCTATCGTGATATCAACGGGTACAGAGCCGGAATAAGATTTTGACCCCCCACTTTCGCTGGCCGGATAAGAAACCGTTCCGGAATAAGGGACGGATACCGTGTAAAACCTGCTATAACTCATGGCTGTCCGGATTCAGTCGTTGTACATTGCCCGCACGGTTGAACATCTTGGCTATTTCTCCGACAACACGGGGGTCGTCCTGGCTCTTGGCAAGAAGAACCGTGAATTCCGCCTCGATATTGGCCATGTCATCAGGGTTGATTTCGGACCAGGACCCGTGCAAGATAGCGTTGACGGACTGTTCCCGTACCGAGGCATCGATATCGCGGTCGATGGTTTCGTTGCCGCTTCGGGCGACGAAATACCGGAGGGACGGCGTACCGATGGGCGTCGTCGATTCGACGATGGAAACAGGAAGGTAGATTTCTTCGACAGAATCGATCTTCTTGTCCTGCATCGTCGCATTCGATTTCTGCGTCTGCAAGGCTGTATTCCGGACATAGTCCGTAATGACACCAAGTGCGCGGCTGGCGTCGGATTTGACACGGGATGTGGCAAGAAGCTGGGAGGAGAGGACGGATTCCAGTTGATTGACCGCAAATTGGGCCGAGTTCAGCCGCATGCGGTTATCAACAAGCCGGACATCGCGGTCCACCAACTGGAAGACCGGTTTGTCCAGTTCGGCAATCCGGGACTGGAGATTGTTGTTGATGGAACGGAACAGCTTCGTATAGCGACCGGAAATCATGTTGTAATCCCCCTGCATCCTTGTCTGGATGCCTTTCAGGGCGGCAGCATACTGGGCCATTTCCATCAGTTTGGCCTCAACCGTGCTGGTGTACTGGGCGATCTTCTGCGAAATCTGTGAATGCATCAGGGAAAAGAAGCCCCTGTTGACGTTGTCACAGACATGATCGGCCGCCTCCTGTTCCGCATCGATGACGGCAGTTTTCATGGCAACGACGGCAGCGGTCGTAGCATCCACATGTTTGGATACATTGTGGATCTCAGAGGCCATCGGAGCGGTGTCAACCGTAAAATGGAAACTGGACATGGCTATTCACTCGTTGGGTCAGACTCTTGTTCAGGCTCATTCCCGGGGCCTTGCTCCGGCTCTTGTGCGTTGCTCTCCGATTTGAAGTTCTGAAGCTGGTCAAGTGCTTCGCGGGCCGCTGCGGAAAGATTGACGCCGGCATATTGATAGGCAGTGTCTTCCACGCTCGGCTCCGGAGGGAGTTCGGAATCCTGCGCAAGCAGCGGATTGACTTCGGCGAGGGGTTTGCGCCGGTTGTCGAGCTGGCCGACATTCCCGGCGGCGACGGCAATGTCGCGGGCCTTCCGGTCCCGAAGCGAGGCGTCATAGTACTCGACATAACCGAAACGTTCGGCTCTGGCGTCGATGTCTTCATGGAGCCGCTCCATGTATTCGGAAAATTCCTGCTGGGTTTGGGCGACCTGCTGGGCCTGTGCCTGATAGCCGGCGAGGACTTCCGCGGAATTGTCCTCCGTTTCCGTGACCGCAGATTCGAGACTGCCGGTAGACTGCATGCTTTCCTCCGTTTTCTTAAGAGCGGCCAAGGTGTTGTATGCTGCCGTATAGTCGGCCAGGGTTCCGCGCATCAAGTTGATGATATCCGCGGCCTCGGCACGGTTCCGGCCATAGAAGTCCTCCGTGTCCTGGTGCCACTTGTTGAGGTAGCTGATCTTTTGATCCTTGATGTGGTTATAGATTTCGATACGCTCCTTCCGCGTGTCTTTCAGGAGGTTGGACACGATGGGAGCGACAATTTCATACTGGATCTGGTTGATGCCGTAAGGAACGGTGGTACGACTGCCGTCTTCGGCGACCCAACTCATCGAGAGCAGGTCGAAGCGGACGCGGGAACTTTCCTTCAGATTGAAAGGCTGATAGCTGAAATCGACAGATTCATAATCGAACTTTTCATTGCGGATACGTTCGATTTCTTCCGCCTCGAGGGCAGGAGAATAGAAATCATACGGCGCCTTCAGGATATTGAAGAGGATGCGGTTGGAGTATTCGACAAGGGAACTTGCGGACGCGATTTTCTTGGAGGCAGTCGACTGGACGGCGTCTGCCATATCCACCATCAGGGTCTTGAGGACTTCATCAACCTGCTGGGATTGGTCGGCAAGGGCTTTCCGTGTCTCATTGAGGGCATTGAAGCGCTCAATGTCTCCATCATACTGACTCGTGTCAAAGACGTTGAATACGGGATTGTCGTCAACATGGGTAGCCGCATGTTCCCTCAAGAAGCGGGCGTATTCCGAATCAGGGAAAACGACGGGCAGATCGACATTGTATTCGTCAATATTGCCCAGACCGAAGGAAATGGTCCGGAGCGTCCGGTCCATCTTGCCGAAATAGTCGTTGAAATTGATTTTCTGGATGGAGCGGGAGAGATCGCCGGTGTTGACGGCCTCGGGTTCCGAAGACGATTCGACAATCGGTGCGCTCTTTGTCAGGTCCCGCAGATCGGTGAGTGCCTCGTTGATGAGTTCATTCTGCCGGATGACCTGGAGCGTGAAACGTTCGTTGCGGGTCACGCCGCTCTGGTCGACGATGAAACTCTTGTCATTATAGGCGACCCGCTTGGCGACAGGGACATAGGCTACGCCCATCTTGGTAACACGGTAGTCGCGGAAGATGTCCTTATGGGCTTGCTTGAACTGGGCGATATCCGCGTTTTCCGCATCAATTTCCCCTTGCAGTTCCTTAATCTGCTTGTTTTTGATGAGGGCGATGACCAGTCCGATGATGGTCCAGCAGAAAATCCACCCGATGGTGCGGGCATTCGAGGCCTTTGCAATATCCGCCTGCCTTTTCTGGATCTGGTATTCCGCTTCTTTCACTTTGTCTTCGAGGATCCTTTCCTCGTTGACGATTTTTTCCGCCGCAGACTTGTAGTACTCATACAGGACCTTGGCCTGGTCCTGATAGATATTGGCAGAATCGCTGAATATCTTTCCTTCCATAAACCGGGGCTTTAATAAATGTTCTTTCGCTGAGAGGCAAGGATACGGCATTCTCCGAGTTCGGACTCGATGGTCTCGGCCGGCTGGGAACCCTGCTCTACTTGATTGGTAATCAACCGGAGACGGGAGTATATCTGCTCCTCTATAGCCCGGGCAGAGGGATTGTCGGAGGCCGTGATGAAGCGGATATCTTCTTTGAGGGACCGGACGGTGTCAATGTGGCTGGCGGCACGCAAACTGCATGCGAGTTCCAGCTGCGTCAACTGACTGTTGACAGCGGCCAGTCCACTCTTCCGTTCGGCGACGGTCGCCTGAGTGCGGTTGACATTATCCTGTGCGACTTTGCCGAGGAAAAAGAACAGGAGCAATCCGAACAGCAGTACAAGATGGGCGATCAGGCAGAAATTAAAGCCCCAGGACGGCAGTGTACCCCCGACGGAAAGCAGGGTGGAGCCGATGACCAACAGCAGGGCCAGCGGAATGTACATCCATGTGGCGAACCATTTCAGGCCAAGCCCGCCACCGCTGCCCGCCACATCATTGACGGTTCCGAATATGTCGGTGGTCCGGAGGAAGATGACGGCGAAAACCAGGCAGGAGATAACCAGATTCAAATAGAAGAGATTCTCCTGCATGCTGTCCTGCAGGAAAAGAAAAAAGGCGGCGATAATCAGTCCGAGCCCGCCGGCCAGGAAAGCGTAACTGAGATACTTGTTCATGACGGATCGGTTTTATTTGACTTTCATTCCGCAGTTCGGGCAGAAGGAACCGCCTCGGGTATCGCTTCCGCAGCGCGGGCATTTGCCTTCGCTCAGCGGTCGTCCGCAGTTCGGGCAGAAGGCCGCGCCGGGGGTGACGGGAGCGTGGCAACTGGGGCAGACACTGCCGGCTGAGGCAGCAAGCGGAGCACCGCATGTGACGCATCGCGTTGCCGCCGGATCGTTGTCTGAACCGCACTTCGGACATGGGTTATAAGGATTGCCGCAGTGGGGACAGAAACGCTTGTCTGACGTGTATCTCTTGCTGCAGCGGGAACAATAGACTTCCCGGATCATCGGTTGGGCGGGCTGTGCCGGCTGGGCGGGCTGCGTTCCTGCATTAGGAGCAGCCGGACCGGGCTGGTTGTAGGCCGGATTCATCAAGCCGGCACCTACGCCGTTTCCGCCGCCGAAGCCGCCAAGCATACCGGCCATCATTACCGCACCGAGCAGTCCGCCACCGCTGCCATTGCCTCCCAACGCCTGCTGGGCGGTTTCAAACATCTTGCCCTGCTGCCAGGTGTGTCCGCTGATCTTCTGGGCCGTTTGCTGGTTGATGGCTTCCTGGGCGACACGGCCGGATTCGGTCGAAGTGTCAATGCCGACGGAGGTTACATAAAACTTCGAGAGCCGGCAACCGAACTCCTCGAAAAAGCTGTTGAGTTCAGGTTCCAGGATGGCAGACATGTCGGCCAGATGGCCGGATATGGTGTTGATACTATACTGGTTCATGACGAAGATCTTGGTAATGAGGCTCTTCGTCTTGGCGGTCAGTTCTCCCCTGAGCTGTTCTGTAAAATCATCGGCAGTGACTTCGACTTCACCGTCGGCGTTGGTCGGGAAACCGAGTGCGAGTTTCAACACAAGACGTTCCGCATCGGCGACGGTAATGCCGTACTTGCCATGGACCTCGATGGGAATCTGGGCCTGGAAGGAACTGTCGAAAATCGGGAATTCGCCGATGCTCCAATCCACATCCTTCGGCGTGAGTTTGTTGACAAACCATGCCTGGACTGTCCAAGGGTTCTCTCCGCCGAACGGAATGCCGTAGAAAGCCCGCAGGATTGGGTAATTTGGCGAATCCAGATCGTACTGTCCTGGGCCGAATTTTTGGGATTTCGTACCATTGACCACGATAATGGCCTCCTGGGCGTCCGTAACCTGCAATTTCGCGTACTTGCTGATGTTGACCTTGGGATGTCTGTAGGCCAGCACGCCGATTTGTCCGGACCAGTGGATGAAATCAATGAGGGACTTTTTCATATGACGGGTTTTAGTGTAATAACGCAGTTAGCCAGAAATAACTCTGGCTAACAAATATAAGGAAAAGTAGGGATATTACAAAGGGAAAAAGAAAAGCTTTTCCCGCATCATACCTCCACGAACCGGCACCAGCCGTGGATATCTTCAGCGTCGCCGTCCTGGATGGCGCGGATGCGGCGGTAGAGTTTCGTGGACAGCGGTCCCACCTCGCCGTCGGGGCAGAAGCGGAATTCACGCGAGACGAAGGGTTCCTCGAGGACCGGCTTCATGTCGATGTGGGACAGCGGGGTGATGACCACGGCCGTTCCGCAGCCGCCCGCCTCCTCGAAGGTCGCCAGCTCCTCCAGCGGGACGGGGCGTTTCTCGACTGTCATGCCGAGGTCGGCCGCCACCTGCTGGAGCGTCTTGTTCGTGATGGACGGGAGGACGCTGTCGGAAAGCGGTGTGACATAGGTATTTCCCTTGATGCCGAAGAAGTTGGACGAGCCGAATTCATCGACGAATTCCCGGGTGGAGGCGTTCAGGTAGAGGAGTTCGGCGTAGCCCTGCTCGTGGGCGGACTTGTACGGTTTGAAGGTGTTGGCATAGTTCGCGCCGATCTTGTAGCTGCCGGAGCCCTTGGGCGCCGCCCGGTCGTAGTTGCCGGGGATGACGGCCGCGCAGGATTTCAGGTGGGCGCCGTAGTACGAGCCCACCGGTGCGCACATGACGGCGAAAACGGCCTCGGGATAGGGTACGAGCTGCATCTGCGGATGCATGCCCACCAGCAGGGGCCGCAGGTACATCGATGCGCCCAGGCCGTACGGCGGCAGGAATTCGAGGTTGCCGCGGATGCAGTCCTCGCACATCCGGTAGAACATGGCCTCGTCCGGGCAGGGCATGCCCAGGTAGTCCGCCGTGCGCCGCAGGCGGGCGGCATTCTGGTCCGGGCGGAACATCGCGATGCGACCGTCCTTGTGCCGGAAGGCCTTCAGCCCCTCGAAGCAGGAGATCGCATAGTGGAAGACCTGCGCGAAAGGGTCGAACGTGAAGGAAAAAGTCTCGGTGGATTCCGGGACGGACCATTTGCCGTCCTTGAAATGGGAAAGGACGACGGTACGGGTCCGGTAGGCGTCAAAGCCCAGGGTGTTCCAGTCAATCTGTGCCATATCGTATCAAATTCTAGATGCAATCCAGTCGCCGACCTCCGAGGTGGAGCAGCGGCCGCCCAGGTCCTCCGTGGTCACGCCGGCCGCCAGGGAAGCTGCGACGGCTTCGCGGATGGCCTTTCCCTCGTCCATCAGGCCGAAGGCGTATTCGAACATCATCGCCGCCGAAAGGATGGCCGCGACGGGGTTGGCGATGTTCTTCCCGGCCGCCTGCGGGTACGAGCCGTGGATGGGCTCGAAGAGGGAGGTATGCGCCCCGACGGAGGCCGAGGCCAGGAGGCCCATCGAGCCGGAGATGCAGCTCGCCTCGTCGGTGAGGATGTCGCCGAAGGTGTTTTCGGTCACGAGGACGTCGAAGAACTTCGGGCAGCGGATGAGTTGCATCGCGGCGTTGTCCACGAACATGTAATCTACCTGGATGTCAGGATATTCCGGCTCCATCTCCCGGGCAATCGGGCGCCACAGGCGGGAGGATTCCAGGACGTTGGCCTTGTCCACGACCGTGAGGTGCTTCCGGCGCCGGCCGGCGTAGTCGAAGGCCAGGCGAAGAATGCGCTCCACCTCGGCGCGGGAATAGATGCAGGTGTCATAGGCCGTGTTCCCGCCGTCCTTCCGGCCTTTCTCGCCGAAGTACATGCCGCCGGTGAGTTCCCGGATGCAGAGGAAATCGGCGCCGTCCACGAGTTCGGTCTTCAGCGGGGACTTGTCCACCAGGGACTTGAACGTCTCCACCGGGCGGAGGTTGGCGTAGAGG
>JAEEGL011317477.1_pt1 | contig 10505 bp, 11 predicted proteins | sample 9134231 | NCBI WGS metagenome assembly JAEEGL01 (sample SAMN16246548, study PRJNA631951) | gut metagenome | biome: gut microbiome; feature: rumen; material: fiber-attached | host: Bos | place: Iran: Karaj | collected 2018-10 | reverse complement strand
CCAGGTTTTTGAACCCTACAGTCCGCTTTAACACTGCCCTTACCAACTTCCCACTGCACGTTGAAGCTACTACCGCCATGAGGGTGATCAGTTGAACGAATCGTTAATTTATCGACGTTGACTGTTCCATCTGCATTAATGCTATCCGCACAGATGTAATCGGTTGGCACCGGGTTATCATCTGGCATGGTTGAGCTTGAATAATTGTAGGTATAGGTAAAGTAAATACACTCACCCTCAGGGCTACCATCTTTCTTAGTATAGCCAAGGCTATTAACTAGGAAGTTAGCTTTTGTCTCAGTACTTCCTGATGGCCAGCTGATGAGGCTATTGAATAATTTATAACATTCTAGGTAGTTATCATGACCATTAAGGTTTGGTACTGCTACGGTAGTCATGCCATAGGCCAATGCGTCATGATTAAAATCATACTCCTGCATTGTGAGTGGAGATAACATTTCATTATTTGCATAACAATGTCTGATTGCTGTGCCGATTGCTTTTTTATAAGCTTCATCGCTAGTAGACAAAGCGTTTGCATCTCTTGGAATCAAAAAGACACAAGATGTCACAATTAAGACAGATGCGACCGTTACCAAAAGACATCTTACTAGGCGTTTCATTTATTTTCTCCATTCATTTTTGTATTGATATCCCAGAGTTTGCGTTTTGAAAGGTTAACGAATTTATCGAAGGATCCACGTTTTTGATTAGCCTGAAATACAACGTCATCAACACTAGCAACAGTGGCTGCGCCAATTTTTGCGACTAGGCATTTTTCATTCGTGCTTCCGGTCTGAGTAAGACAACCATTGAGAGTATATAGATCAAGTTGATTGACCATCGCTAAGTAGTAGGCCTTATCAGCGTTAGTAACATCATCGGAATCGTCATATTTGTTAGCTAAGAGTACGGCATATGCGTCTGTGATATATTTCTCAGCGCCAGCTCTTCCGCCAGCAGTATACTGCGCGATAATTTTTTCTTCAGTTGGAACATCGGTTGTTCCGTAGGCGTAAACGAAGTTAAAGAGTTTTGAATACTGATTAATCATAGTTTTTACTGATTCGTCAGTTTTGTCGTCCAATGAGTTCGTGAGCGCTTCAAGTTTTTGTTTTGATGTACCGAAGAAGGCTTTGTCGCCACTTTCGATCGCATCATCAACATTGTAAGCGTCAGAAGTTTTATAAAGTTCAGAGAAATTAGCATTACTACCAAGATAGGTCGAAGTAAAATCGGAGAATGCGGACTTTGTTGCGGAGCTAACATTTACAGTGTTATTTTTACCAATACCAGGAATACCACCACTAGTAACCATGACACTTAAGATAGCGGCGATAATTGACACAACAAGAAGTACACTAATAATCAAATATTTTTTATTAATTCCACCATCGGTATTACCACTATTTAAGACAATATCATCTCCAGATTGTGTATTTGGATTTGAATCAGCAGAAATACGATCAAGCTCGGCTTGAGCGGCTGAAATATTGCGGCTTTGGCGCATACCAAGGCGATTCCCGCTCGTAATAGTCGCAAGCGGATTTGGCTTTACAGGAGTCGTCGAGGCCCCGTTGGTATCAAAATTATTTTTATCTTCGTCATGACCCATAGATATCTAAATTATACCATAAGCATTTTAAATTTTGCAATAAAAAAGTACCTCCCGGTTTCCCAGGAGGTACTTTTGCGCCAATTCGCGCTAGTAAGTAATTCTCTTACAAGAGCGGTCTAAATCGATTTGATTTATTAATTAGCGAAGTTGTTTACGGCTAGCAATGAGATAACCTGCAGTAGTGACGACACCACCAAGACCAAGTGCGCCTGTTACGATTTCAGTTGCACCAGTGGTTGGGAGGTCTTCTTTTTCACATTCTGCTTTGTAGGTAGCGTAATCTACGACGTTACCCTTGATACCATAGTAGGTACCCTTAACGATTTCACATGAGTGTGTTTCTGGTTCTGGAGTTGGAGTTGGTTTTTCACATTCCTTCTTATAGGTTGCTTCGTCAACGACGTTACCGTCTTTGCCGTAGAACTTACCATTTACCTTTTCACACTTATGAACTTCTGGAGTTGGTTTTTCACATTCCTTCTTATAGGTTGCTTCGTCAACTTCTTTACCATCTTTACCGTAGTATTTACCGTTGACCTTTTCACATTTGCGAACTTCTGGAGTTGGTTTTTCACATTTCTTTTCAACGTAGACATCTGCGCTGTCTTGGACTGCAAATGCTTTAACGTTTGTAGAAACACCTACGAGAGCGTCTGCTTTACCCCAGTTGATGAGGCGGTTTGTACCACAAGCGAGATCTTTATCAACGACCTTAGCTTGGAAACGAATGTATGCGGAACCGTTAACTTTGTAGTTACCAATGTTAATACCGTTAGTAACGATAGTGTTATTATTTACGGTTGCACCCTTTGGATAGTTGGTGTTATAAAGCTTTGTTGTACCCTTAACAATTTCCATGTTGTTTGGAAGTGAATCTTTGATGATAACATCTTTAACTTCCGAAGCGTTGTTGTTCTTGTAGTGGATTTGATATTCAACAGTTTCACCGACTGTAGCGTTAACCTGTTCGCTGAATTTGTCGTCAGTTAACTTACGGACTGTCTTCTCGATAGAAGTGTTTTCGAAGACTGGTTTAACTTCGATAGTGATGTAGTTAGCATATTGGTAACAACCAGGAACTTCACCGTTAAGTGAGGTGTAACCGATCTTTGTACCAGATGCAACTACGTTATCTGAAAGTTTTGCACCAGGTTTCTTGCCAACTTCGTTGTTTTCAAGAAGTGCTGAACCTTCGACATAGTCGAGGTAGAATTTACGACCATCTTTAGACTTGAAGACGACATCGTCCCAATACTTTGATGGAGTTGCGTTTGATGAGTTAATATAACCATCAACACGTTGTTCTGTAGAAACGACAGTACCGAGGCTGAAGTTTACGCTTGTGTCTTTAGCAACAGCTTTTGTACCCTTAGGGTTGTTGTTGTGAACATAAAGACGGACAATGTAAGTTTTGCCTTCTTCAACTGTGATTTCGTTGTTTTGCCAGACATTATTTACGCCGTTGTTGCCAGTTGAGGCATCACGAGCTGCGACGAAGTTACGTTCGTCTTTGATGTTACCTGCTGGAAGAGTATCATCTTTGATTGAGTTGAAGACAATCTTGTCTCCAAGAACACCCTTGTTGATTTCTTCAAGAGTGTAGGTTTTACGACCGTTTGTGTTGTCGCCCCAAGCAGAGACGATAACAGTAGAAACTGCACCTGCAGCAACGAGAGCTGTAGAAATAGCAGCGAGTTTAATAGCTTTTTTCATTAAAAAGCTCCTTTCTTTATATAGGTTAAAACTAAAATTAATATTCAAAAAATTTTGTTTTGCTAGCCGAATTGTTAATTTTCGTCTTAACCACACAAAACCGAATCATCTCAAATACAGATCATCTTTCTTGGAAGAATCGGGGGAGCAAATGGGCTCCCCCAATCCTAAAGAACTAGTTGGTTATTAGCATCAAATGCCAGGCATTTCGAATTCGCCACCAGATTCCTGTTCATCAGGATTTGAAGTGTTTCCACTATCATCTGTGACTGCATCGCGCTGGTTGTGATCTTCCTCACCGTAGTCCTGTTTCTTCTCATCAGTGTGCTCTACGGTAGATGGATCATTATCGTCTTCCTTACCCTCGTTGTCGCTATGTCCTGGACCAGGATCAGGTGTTGAAGGCTGTACAGTTCCAGGATCGGAATGACCCTGATTGTGGTCTTCGCCACCCTTTGCATCTTCCATATCCCTCTTTGAAGGGTCAGGAGTAGGATCCTTAGGTGTTTCACCCTGTCCTTCGCCGCCACCCTTATCGGCATTACCGTTGTGTACTGGATCATCCTTTGGATCCTTTTGTGGAGTAGGATCCGGAGTAGGATCCGGAGTAGGGGTAGGGGTTGGAGTTGGATCAGGAGTAGGGGTTGGAGTTGGAACTGGAACTGGAGTAGGGGTAGGTGTAGGGGTTGGTGTAGGCCCCGGCACTGGTGTAGGCTGAGGTTTAGGAGTAGGATTCTTCTCTGGCTGAACTGGCTTAGCCGTTCTTTCAAAGATTTCCAACCTCATGTCATACACGTTGAATCCGAACAACAGTTGCTTTTTCTCGTCTTTGGTCATTACACTAAACACGAGCGCAGGCTGCTTGTCGACATAGTCCTTATCGGTATTCAGATAAGTTCTAACATCGTTTGCATTCTGTGTGCTGTTCAGAGGATAGTGTTTGGTTGTAGAGTATGTTTCAACTCCAATAACTGCGCATCTATCTAACCAGGTAAGTGCTCTCTTTGCCGTGAGGATATGATAATCCGTTACATAGAGTTTGTACGCTCCAACAGGTTTTTCAGTTACTCTTCCCTGTCTGCCATAAGCCGATGTCGATGACGTCACTACTGTAGATGATTCATCCAGAGGGATTAATTCAAGATCATCGTCTGTAGGATCAGGTGCGTTAGGATGCAACGCTCTCCACTGATCTACATCCTCACCATCGTGAGGCAACTCAAATCCGTAACGTTCCCAGTATCTGGTGTGATAGGTCACAAAAGCTCCTACCCCATATTCATCATACATAGCAAGGTAGTCGCCTACCCAGTCAGCATTTAAATCATAGACTGACGTGCCATCGGTGAGTTTCATTTCTTTCATGCCCTGTAAGAGCATGTCCAGCATAACGGGATTACGCATAATTTCTTCGCGTGTCTCCTCTATCATTTGCTGGATGTCCTCTTCCGAATACTTTGTCTTTCCTTTTTCTACAGTGCTATAAGGAAAGTTAAATGCGTCATACATTTTGTATCCAGATTTGCCCCATCCGACTTTTGATGCAGCAGAGCATCTCTCTTCATTTCGATTAGGCATCGAGTTGTCGAGCATTTCTGCTATATATCCGGTAAACACTGTTTGCAGCATATGGTAGTCAACATCAACTCTTAAGCTCAGCTTCAGATTTTTAAGCGGATCTGAATCCGAGATGCCGTAGTCAGCGTCTACTGCGTCGGGAGTAATCGTATTTTCAACGGGCTCCTCGACCTCTTCATATTCAGTTGTATCTGCAGCCGCTGTATTAGCTGCATTATATTTATGGATACCGAAAGCCGCGCCTGCAATGGCAAAGACGGCCAGTATCGCACACAGCGTGATAATAAAGAACTTCTTCATAGTGAAGTCCCCCCTTTCTTTAGAATCTGTATGGAGGAAGGAAATCGAATTTAACCTCCAATACTGCTAAGATTGCTACTGCGGCGCCAATGAGTGCGATTGTTAGAAAGAATTTAACTGCATTCTGGAACATGCGCTCCTTCTTCAGCTCTTCTTCGGGCCAACCTTCTTCATCGTCGTCATCGTCTTCGTGTCCGATCTTTCTCACTTTCTTGTCGAGCTCATCCGCTTCGTCGTTTTCTGCCTTACGTTTCTAGTAAAGCTTTCTAACTCCAACAGCGAATGTGCCAACAATCAAGCCAATCAGACAAACTACTTGCAGGACTGTGTAAACCCAGCCCAATGCGTCGTTTGTCGTCATATGAGCGTAGGCCACACTTGAAATCATCGTCGAAACCCATAACGCGAAAAGCTGAGGGCAGATTCTGATCCCGTTTGAGCGAAGGTACGTATTGCCGATTACTAAAATGATTGATAACAGTAAACCAAGTATCATTGATAAGATTTTGATGTGACTCGCAATCATGATCAAGATAAAGATTACGCTGAATATCAATGTGAATAGAATGCGGCCTTTAATACCGAGCTCAAGAGATCTTCTCTTTATGTTCTCGTCTCTTCTTGCTCTGGTTGCCGATGCGGATTCCAGCTGCCATGCGATCCCGAAAGATGCATAGGCACTGAATACTATGAGTAACAGAATAATAATGATTACTTTCAGCATATGATTGCCTCCTTCTTTTTGTCTGGGTGTATAACCCACTGCTAGTTGCAACAATCCAAAGGAGGTTCACCACGCCCCCAGAGAATTGCTCTTCCTACCGAAGTAGGGATGGAGCCCTCAAAGGGCGTTTATGTGTGTCTAATGCTAAAACCAACTTTATATTAAACAGGTATAATCGCTAAGATTTGTACCTGAGATGATTCGGTTTTTAATGGTCGTCGTGGCCTCTGTTATGAGCAGATCCCACAGACTGATTACATTATAGCATACATAAGCGAAAAAGTCAATAGTTATAACATATTTATGCTTATGTTTATAACAGGGGTACAGAGATGGTTATGCTTGACTTTTTCATGTTTTTATTGTCTTTTGCTACAGGGAAAAGAAAAAGGCCGTGCTTAGCACGGCCCTCCCCTGGTAATTATAGAATGGTTGGTTGGTTAGTTGTCAGTGTCTCTTGAGTTGATCTTCTGTTTGATCTCCTCATAATCTTCGGGAGTTCCTTCCTGAATCTCTGTGTCATCCAGCTTGCGCTTTCTAACTACTCTGAGTTCAATATTGAACTTCTTCAGACCATCTACGTCAGTTCCCGATTTCAGAAGTGCTTCTGCCTGCTCATTTACCCAATCTCCGTTATCCGGATTAACAAACCTGAAATCCAGGTAGTAATCGTCCGGTCCAGGAGGGGGTGCACAAACATCTGCCTGCGCCATAACGACATCGCGGAAAGCCTTGCGGTCAAATAGAACCTGGAGAAGCTTGGAGAGGTCATCTGAAAGATCGCCTCCTCTTAAAGCATTCCTAAGGTCTACGCTAACCTGCTCGGTATTCGCATAATCGTATGCATCCAGGAATTTGTCCTTGGTTGCACGAGGTTTTCTCTTTGGAGCGTCCTGTACGGGTTCCTGCTTTGGTGCTTTCTTGCTGGTTTTCTTGCCAGTTTTCTTTATTCTCTGGGGCTCTTCGTCCTCGAGATCACAACCTGCTGCTACATTCATTACATCCTTCAAAATACTCATAATCTTTCCTCCTTGTGGAATGATTTCCCCCTTATTTGGGGATGTTGTTTACAAGTCACCAACCATCCTGTTAAAGAACAATTTATAGGCGTGTAGCCTAAATACCAGGATGATTACATTATATCACATATGCTTATTTTTGTCAATGATAACAACATGTTTTTGCGTTTTAAGCTTTTTAAGGTTCAGTTAAGCTTCCGCCGATATACTAGGGGCATGATACAAACGATTTTCAAACGAACGGAAACTAAATATTTACTCACAGAAGAGCAAGTATCTAGGCTTCTCGAAATTATCGAACCATATCTCTCCCAAGACAAGTATTTTAGGGGGACGAATATGTCGATCTATTTCGATACACCTGAGAAATGGCTCGGTATTCATTCGCTTGAGAAGCCGATGTATAAGGAAAAAATTCGTGTACGCAGTTACGGCGTGCCGAAGGATCTCGAGGATACAGTTTTCGTCGAGATTAAAAAGAAGTTCGATGGCGTAGGCTATAAAAGGCGCATCCCAATCAAGCTAGCCGATTTTTATCAGTTTTGCAACGACCGCGAGACTGAATATAAGAAAGACCATGGGAATATGCGTAAAAAGCTGGACAAAAAAGTTATGACCTATACTAATAATCCACAAATCGAAGAGGAAGTCCGCCAATGTTTCAGATTCTATCAGCTTAGGCCGGCGCTCTTCCTCGCCTACGACCGAACTTCGTACGTTGATAGAGAGGACCCCACTTTCAGGCTAACATTCGACAGAAAGGTCAGGAGTCGAGAGACTGATCTTCACCTGGAAGCTGGGGATGAGGGTGAAGAATATTTCGAAAACGGCATGGTAGTGATGGAAATTAAATCCGCTGAATGCTATCCAAAATGGTTCGTTGATGCAATTTCAAGACTCAAAATCTACCCAGCAAGCTTCTCGAAGTATGGCAAAGTTTTACAAAAGATTTATGGATAATAGAAAGGAATTTTATGTTTAATACGATTATTACAGAAACAATTACCCCGACAAGTTTCTTTACTTGTATCGGCGTGGCGTTCATCCTCGGCTTGATCGTCGCGTTAGTTCATCAATGGACTGCCAAGAGGAGCTATGGACGCTCGGCATCGGCCGGAATGGTAACCACGCTCGCAATTTTACCAATGTTAGTATCAGTGGCAATTATGCTAGTGAACGGTAATCTCGGTGCGGGCGTGGCGGTGATGGGTATTTTCTCACTTGTCCGCTTCCGTTCAATTCCAGGCAATTCGCGCTCAATTCTTTCAGTCTTCTTCGCGATGGCAATCGGCCTTGCAGTTGGTACGGGCTATATCGCATTCGCCGCAATCTTTACGGTTATCGTTGCACTAATGTTACTAGTTTTGTCAGGATTATCATTTGGTGAATCATCAAATCGCGAGAAAAAGTTAACGATCTTAGTTCCGGAAGATATTGATTATACTGATGTATTTGACGAAGTTTTCGCAGCTTATACGAACAAGAATTTTCTCGAGAAGTCAAAAACTACGAATATGGGTTCCCTTTTCGAGTTAGGTTATCGAATTGAATTAAAAAATGGCGTGAATGAAAAAGAATTTATTGATAAGATTCGCGTCAAAAACGGCAATTTAAAGGTTGCGCTTTCGCACATGCTTGCGGAAGAAGAATTATAAAGGAGTTTTTATGAACGAAAATAAGAAAATGAAAGTTTGGCAGAAAACCGGAATTGTGATTGGCACAATGGCTATGCTTGGTGGCGGAGGTTACGCGTTTTATTACACAATGACACAGGGTCAAGCGCTAGTGACTGGCGATGGAACTGATGGGGTTGCGGAGACAACATTAACTGGTGATTCCGGAGAATTAACTCTTTCTGAGGGTGAGAACCTGATTTCAAAGGCAGGTATCTATCATATTACTGGCACAATCTCGAATGGATATATTCATGTTAATGCGGATGAAAAAGAAGAGGTAAAAATCATTCTTGATAATGTTTCAATAACCAACGTCAACGGACCAGCAATTTACATTGAAAGCAACGGTAATACTTATATTGAGCTGGTTGGAGAAAACAAGATTTCAGCTACTACGACAGAAGCACTTAAGGGTGCAATCCACTCAAAGGCTGATCTTAAAATCTCTGGTAGCGGATCACTTACAGTTACATCTTCAATTCATGGTATCGTCTGTAAGGATGATCTTGAAATTGATGGCGGAGCCTTTGTTATTACCGCCGGAGAAGATGCAATTAACACCAATGATTCTGCCACATTTAAGGGCGGAAACTTCACGATTAAGGCCTCAGGCGACGGTATCCACACCGACGGTTACCTTGAAATCGACGATGGCACATTCAATATTACAGCCCAGGAAGGTCTTGAAGGAACATACGTCAAAATTAACGGTGGCGATATCACTATTTCAGCATCGGATGACGGAGTTAACGCAGCAAATAAATCAACCGATTACAGTGTGACGTTCGAAATGAATGGCGGTTCCCTCACAATCAGTATGGGTCAAGGTGACACCGATGGTATCGACTCCAATGGTAACCTTTATATTAACGGCGGAACTTTGACAATTACTGGACAGAGCCCGTTCGATTATGACGGCGAAGCAAAATATACTGGCGGAAAGATAATTATTAACGGCAGCGAAACCACAGAAATCACTAACCAGTTCGCTGGCGAAATGGGAGGACCTGGCGGCCAACAACAAGGCGGCCGCATGATGGGTCGTTAAGAAAATAGCCCCGGTTGGGGCTATTTTTTAGACGCGTGGAACAACAGTAAATTTCAATTCTTTGTCGGACGAAGTTGCAGTTACGACGCGTTCTTCATCGGTTGGATAATGATCGACAGACTTAATAAGTGTCCAGTCGTCACTGTCGGTTGCTGAAGCATAGACGTCAAAACCGGTAACGCTGTTAGTTGTGACGGTTGCAGTATATTTAAGGTTACTACCTTCACGTTCACTTTCGACTTCAATCGAAGCAACAGGTGCAATACTGACCGAAATCTGGACTGTATTTGCACTGACGGCTGCAACAGGCATGAAAACCAAGGCGAGAAGCGCGATGATTTTTGCAATTTTTTTAGTATTTTTTGTGTTTTTTGCCATTATAACTCCTTTATTTTTATTTTATGGCGAACTCTTTTTTCTCGAATTGACGGCGTAAAACAGGGCGCCAGTCAGGGCGAGGAACCCGATTTCGAAAAGGGTCTCGTAGGTACTCGCAGTTTTATTATTACCTACGACACCGGTTTTCGGCACTTCGAGAACATCTGACGTTTCTTCCCTGTTTATTGACGCAGCTTCAGGGGTAGAAACCAGTGTTTCGAGAGTCGCAAAGAACAAAAATGTCACAAATACAAGAATCGCGATTTTTCTTATTTTGTTATTCATTTCTGTTTTCGCTGTTTATATTTTTATAATAGCATAAGCAGAATGTTTGTCAACTAGCGATTTTCACGATAAAAACTGTTTGCTCGCTTGAAATATGGTAAAGTTTTTGTTATAATATGAAAGTACCTGGTGGGATTAGCTCAGATGGTTAGAGCGTCTGATTGTG
>JAEEGL010051728.1_pt1 | contig 10505 bp, 14 predicted proteins | sample 9134231 | NCBI WGS metagenome assembly JAEEGL01 (sample SAMN16246548, study PRJNA631951) | gut metagenome | biome: gut microbiome; feature: rumen; material: fiber-attached | host: Bos | place: Iran: Karaj | collected 2018-10 | reverse complement strand
TCTATCCTGCTGTTAATGTACTCAAACTTAACCCTTCGTATAAAACGAACATCAAGGAACAGTCTCCCTATCGTAACCAACAAACCGCCGATATCTAATTTTTTCGGGTTTTTCATTATCGTGCAGTAAATGACATTGGACGCCGAAGACAGCACGTGCGAAATCAATAATATTTTTCTTGTCCTTACTTCATATAACTTTTTTTCCCCATCTTTATCCGGATTATAAAAGAACCCGTGTACCAAGCCTACAACCATGTCTATCAAAATCGAAATCATGGCTGATTTTGCAACGGTTTTTACATCCCTTAAAAGACAAAGGCTGTCATACTGGCTCTTATACAATTCTCCGGCCAGTTCCTCTGAAAAAACTTCCAAAAGCGGTATAGGCAAACCTAATTTTGTTAATGCATCACTTTTAACATGCAGGTACTGTCTAAACGTTGCAGCCGGTAAGCGGTGCCAGTCCTCGTTGATAGTCTCAAAAGACATTTGAAGTTCATTTATGAACGTGGTTTCTGCAATAAACCTTATGTTTTTTTTGGCAATATGAAAGGTCCTCATTTTAGGCGTGGTCAGAGTTGATGTCAGAATATTCAATGTTCCGAAAATCCAGCCGAGTATCGGGTCATGTCCCAGTGTATGTACCCTGTGATACCTGCCTTCCAAATTCAGGCCGAATTCAGCAGCCCCTTTTGTAGCGTCATACGGAACGGAAGAGAATATTATTTCTTCCCACGACTTATATTTGCTGATTTTGGTTGATTCCCAGCTCCCGTCTTCCCTCTTACTATGTTCTTTCTGATATTTCTTTTTTTCTTCTTTTACCAGCTGGTCCCCGTCCTTATCGGACATACGTGTGTCAGGATCAATTTTATCGCCGATCTCGTTTGACACCACCCACCTTATAACCTGTGCGGCAGTGGCCACCATTAAAAAAGTTAAATCTTTCTTGTTGAGGATGCCTGTTTTTTTTGAAAACTCATTTTCAAGGTCAGCGTACTCTTTATCAGCCTTTGCTATTTGCTCAGGCGTTAAAATATCAGTTATTTTCGTCCCCGTAATCCCGCTTTCATGAGCCAGTTCAACTAACTGGTCATATGAATAATAATACGGGTTCACAATTTCCTTTGTTTCTTTAAACTCTTTCTGTAATTTATTGTCAATATCAAGGATTATGTTTTCAAATCTCTTCCTGGCTGCTTCTTCTTCCCTTTTATAATCTATATTTAAAATCCCGCATTGACGTTTTAACGCGTCCAGCCTTCTGTCAATATCGTCTGATATCCTCCCTGTATTTTGAGTTTTAGCGCGTTCCAAGTCCTTTAATCTATTCTCCAGCTCTTCCGATTGTTTTTGGTTAAACCTGATTACGTCCAATATATCCTGCTCGTCTTTGTGCATATTAATACCCTCAGCTTATGTTGTACTCTGTTTTTATTCTTGTTATCTCTTTTACAAGGGCCTCGTTGATTTCCAACAGTTCCAGTATTTTTGCCTCTAATTCTTTACCGCGGGCTTCCAGCTTTTCAGCCTTTGATTTATAGAACGCTTGCAATTCTTCTATTTTGATCTTCAGTTGCTCAATAACCCTATTCTGTGCCGCCACCGCTTCTTTTAGTCTGGCATTCAGCCTCTTTTCTTCTTCACTTTTTCTAAAATACTTATATGCTGCAGCCGCAGCGGCTAATAATAATATTGGCGGGATCGGCATCAACAGCGCGGCGCCTGCCCCTGCCGCACCCGCCGCCCCTATCACGCCGGCGCCAACGCCGCCCGCTGCAGCCATACTGCCAACGCCTATTGCGCCTAAAGTGGCCGCACCTGCGCCGGTCCCGGCCAACGCACCAATTCCGCCGGCCGTTAACGTGGCGCCTGCAGCTCCGCCTACTATCTTGCCGACGGTAGCAGCCGACGAAGAAGACGCTACCAGCGTGATCCCGTTAGCAGCTAAACTTTCATTAGCTATAGCCGTCAATACAGCAATTGAATCAATATCTGACTGCCTAACTTTTTTACCCATTTTTCTAACTCTCCTTTCAGGCCATTCATCTGCATCACGTACTCTATGCAAAAAAACGTTGTCATGTTTGCCATACCAACTATAGCAAATGACAACGCCAATAATCGGCATCCGGCAAAAACTTTATGAAAGAAAGGTGTTTTCCGAACGATTTTTGGTGCATCCCGCCAGCAGTAACCGATTCCTGTATGCTGGTTATTCGCCGTTTTCCTTATACAGCCGTTTCCAGAATTTCTTTTCCTTGTTGTCCAACGTGATCAGGGTCGTCATTTTCACATTCAGCCCGTCCGCTATGGTCTGCAACAGTTCCAGCGAAAGGTTTTCATTGTACCGGCCGTTTTCAATTTTACTGAGCGCGCTTTCGCTCAGGTTGATCCTTTTGGCAAATTCCTGCTGCGATATACCGTTCAGCTTGCGGAAATAGGCGATTTTCGCGCCGATATGCTTGTACAGTAACGCGTGCTTCAGCTCCATTAAATCACTTCCTTTTATATAATAATTATCCCACTTTTAGAAAAATTATGTTTTCATAAATAGTTCATATTTTGGTATATATAATGCTTGTTTATTCGTATTATTTGCATTTCTCCATAATCGTCGTTGTTTTTCTCAGAAAAGTAAGATTGTCAGTACTGCTTTCGTTCCCCATACAGCAGGAAACCCGCAGGCTGGAAGCCTGCGGGTATTCTCTTCCGGTTCTGTTTTACTTTCACCTGATTATCAAAAATACCGGGACGAATGACACTTTCTCAAAAACCGCCACAAGCAATGACGCTGTCAGAAATATCGCTGTGAACATGGCTGCCCGGATAAGCGCGTTGTATTTATGGCAAACACGCCGCACAACGCTCCCGATGACCAGAGCGGAAAGCACCACAAGTACGGTCAGTACCATAATTGTCCCCTCCCGGCCCTATATATAATGACTTCACCGGCCTTATGGGGCAAGACATCCCGTCTGCCCCTGTGCAGCGCTTCCGGGCCTGACCGGGCCATACGGCTTTTACGGCCTGCTTTTTTCATTGTTTCTCCTTCCTTCCACTGGTTTTTGATCCGCAACAATACAAAAGCCTGCTGCATCATTACAAAGCAGCAGGCCTGATTGTCCTGACCCGGAATAATAATATTTATTTAACTTTTCTTAATTTACTATGGTTCGCGGTAGATTATCCGCTCTTCTCAAGCAACTCTCCAGAAAGGTCCACCCCCTGTCGATTGCTTCCGGGTTTCCCACCAGCCGCCGGTAGACGGTTCTCATTTTCCGTTCGTCCGTTTTGACCATCAGGTCAAACAGATGGTCATCTTCACGTTTCGACAGCAGCCGCAGCATATAGACCTGTAAATCTTTCGGGCTGTCAATCACGGTTGCCCTGCCGGAGAACCCGGGTCTCATTACAATTATTATGTTCCCTAACACAAAATAGACCACATGCATACAGAAAAACTTAGTGAGATACGCTTCCGTAAGATTCCCGTTATACCGTACCAGGGTTTCCGGCTTGCGGTACGTCCTTACCGGCGTAACATTCTTTTCAAGATCATACCTGTCCAACATAATAAATTCCTCCTGTTCTTTTATTTTTTCCGCCACCGCTTCAGGGGCGGATACAGACTCACCCGCCTGCCCGGTCTTTCTGCCGCAGGCCCGTGCCGGTATCGTGTTCCAGAGACAGTTTTTTTGTTAGTAATACCCCGCAGGCAGAACCTGCACTGCAAGGATATCGTTTTCTGCCGTTCTGAAAACGATACCGCCGCGAAAAGTTCCTCCTTTCCTTCAAACTAATTTAATTATAAATGGAAGGTTTTTTTCATTTGACCGTTTCGCGGCACCGCGAAGGAATGTCCGGCAATAATGCAAACTGGTCAAAAATTAAGGTTCCACGTGAAACCTTAATTATAACAATCAAATTTACTTGCCACTTTTTGTACGTCAAGCCGGTAAAATATTGTGTGCCTATGCTTAATTCTGTTGCCCGTTACATAAACTCCGCTTTGCAACAGAAATTCATACATTCGACGTTTTGGAAGAGTCCTGACCCATCCTGGCACAACGCCCAGTTCCCGTTCCACTGCGTAAACAAATGCTCTTTTGCTCCATTTCGTAATCGGCATTTCACCGCGCTCGTATGCGTGATACGCTTTTCTTAACTCCCTGTCATCTTCGAGCATGAAAACGCCCCCTTTAATAAATATTTTGAAAGCAGCCTTTCAGCCTTCTTTCACGCTCATCATAAACCTCCTAACTATACAAAAGCGGTCTTTTTCAAGCAGTATCAAAAAATGTCAGGCAAAATAATTCCCTGCCCAAAAATATAAAAAATGTGAAATGTTTGTTTCTTTCCTTGCCCATCCCTTGCAATTTATAGCGTGGATGATAACATAATCATGTATCCATTTTCAGGAAAGGAGGAACCGTTATTGAAGAACCCGAATATCCTTCAGCTTTCAGACCTGGGCAATGATTACACGGATTATGAGTTCAACGTTTCGGATATTGCGTATTATTACATTATTCCCGCAAACGAACTGGCAGCTAGGCAGGTTAAAGTCAAAACTGATGTCGCCGGTGACGAGTTGGTACTTGTAATCATTTTCAAGGATGGATCCTATAAAGGCTTCTCGCTGGCCAGACATTCCATGAGTTTCTTATACTGATAAATAGCACCTTCGGAGTTTTCCGAAGGTGCTATTTTCTTGGCACTAAAGCACCAACAAAAACATACCCGCAGGCTGTAAAAGCCTGCGGGTATGTTTAAAATGGTTTAAATCGCATTGAAAGTGTCTGATAATGAGTTGAGCTTTCAATAAGTGTTCAAGGCTATAATTTGTCCGGGCATTTTGGAACTTCCTTGTTTATAAAGGATGCGCCCATCCTTTTCCATTCTGTTCAGTGCCCTCGCAATTTGTACACTTGGATACTTTTCCTGCCGAAGCATATCACGAATTTCCTTACGTGTCTGCGGACCATGTTCCTTCAGCACTCCCAGAATTCGTTTTGTACAAGGCTTTTGCTCGGGATACCTATAATGACCGATACGCTTATAGCCTACCCGATCAAGCAATTCCAGATATCCTTCACGATACGGCTCGTCCCTGTTCAAGCTTGCCGGGACCATGATTTTGGCAACCCTGCCGCATCCGCCATGCATACCGCTGCAATCAACCAGTTCCGCCGCACGCGCGTAATCAATATAGCCGTACAACGAAAACCCGCCCTGCCGCTGATTTACACCGCCTGAAACGTTGTCCCAGTGAAGACCACTGATTTCGTCGGTGCCAATTTCACCAACCGTAAAGGCCCTTGCGCTCCGCTTAATTAAGACCAACATACTGCCTTACCTCCTCAAAAGATAATAATTATCTTTGACGCTGCAAAACAGCATTGTTTAAATTAAGGTTTGATTTTTACGCATATTATGTTTTGACAGATCAAAGGATTAAACCGGAGATATTTTAAAATACAAATCAGATTTTGTCAACAAAAATGCATTAAGACGTTCTCCACTAAAGTTCCCCGTGTTCCTTAAAACTGTAGTAATACCCATCCCCGATGACGATATGATCCATAAGAGGGATACCGAAAATATCTCCCGTATTCTTCAGGCTTTTTGTGAGCTGTCTGTCCTCAAAGCTTGGCTGCGGGTCTCCTGTGGGATGGTTGTGCGCCACGATCATGGAAGCCGCGTGGTGGATGATGGCCGGGGCGAATACTTCCCTCGGATGGACTACTGCGGAATTCAGCGAACCTTCTGCGACCTGCTGCACCCGGATGATATGGTTCTTCGTGTTCAGCAGCATGACCAGGAACCTCTCATGGTTCTCGTGTCGCAGGCTTTTCATAAAGTAACCTGCGGCTTCACCTGGGGACGACACGCGGTAAGGCTTCTGTGTCGGCAGCAGGACGACTCGCTTTCCCAGTTCCATCGCAGCAAGGACTGATACCGCCTGCAGTTCTGTCAGGCTGAACTTGACGCTGATTTCTTCCGGGCTTTTGCACCGGGCAAGTTCCGCCTTTATCCCATCCCCTGTGGCAAACGTTTCCGCAACGCGGAATTGCCCTGCTGCTTTGCCCCTTGCAATTAGCCCGAGCAGTTCTTCGTCCGACAAGGACTCAATACCATCAACATCCAATTTTTTACGGATTTCCTTCATATCCATACGATAAATACCCCTTTCCATATTTTGGGAAGCAGTAAAAGAACCCTGTATCCGAGATGGATACAGGGTTTGCTTTATTGCTGGCCGTATGGATAATATATGTTTTAATGCCTTGATTTTACTGGTTTGGGAATGTACAGCAAAATCTCGTCCACGCACTGATCAAGGTCTTTAACAATATCACTTTCCCAAAACCGCAGGACTATCCAGTTCAGTTCCAAAAGCCTTTCATTTACTTCCTTATCCCGTTCCACGTTACGTTTCAGTTTCTTCACCCAAAAGGGTTTGTTCGTTTGGACTTGTTCGCCCGGAGACTGTTCATGACCCCGGGCGTGCCAAAAATCTCCATCCACAAAAACAGCAATCCTGTATTTCGAAATCGCAATATCTGGTTTACCAGGCAATTCTTTATAATTTTTCCTGTAACGAATTCCGATATGCCATAATGTTTTACGCAGCTTGACCTCGGCCTTAGTATTTTTTGACCTAATATGCTGCATAATTTTACTGCGTTGTTCCGGGGTAAGTTTCATTTTTACTTTTCCGCCCATTTAATACAGTTGAACCCCTTTAAATACCGTTATAGTTCTCCCAACGCCAACGCAAAAACTCCTTGTTTATAAAAGAAGGAATTACTATTCTTGGGGGTATAAGTGCTCCATAGTCCATTCTTGCTTTTCCAGATAAGTCAATTTCTCCGTCTGGCGAGATACGCAAGTGCCCTGTATCGAACAGCGTATGTATATCTGTTCTCATAGCAAAACCATTTGCAATGGTATCTTCACCTTTGTATTTAAATGGCTTGATGTGTGCAGCTTCTAATATCTCTGGCATTGTAACATTTGAGATGATGCACCTTTTACACGCGGTCAACACAGCTTTACGGAAATTTGCCTGATTAGGTCGGGTAACACGGATTGCCTGTATACGCTTACGTTCCACTTCATCAGCATATTTTTCAAGGCGCATATTTTGCAGAACCTGGAACAGAGATTCCTGTTTGACATTCTCAATGGTTATTTGCTTTATTTCATCTACAAGATAGTCACAAATATAATACTGTTCACTCATCCTGTCACGACCGACTTTTTTCTCTATATAGCCATAATTTGACAAAAACAACAAAAATTCTCTTGCAATACGGATGTCATTCGCAGCAGGTATACAATTAGGCCAATCTGCTATCGAAACACTTCCCTCTCTGTGCCATAATATAAAGTTCACATAGTCCTGTAACTCTGCGCCACACCCCGATAAAGGGATAATAATACGTACGAGTTCTTCTGTAGTAATGTAGCCTTCACCTTTCTTTAAAAGCTCACATTCAATCTCTAACAAAAGTTTTAGTGGATAAAGAATTATACCATGCTTAAGCCATTCCTCACATTCATCGTTTGATTGTATTTGGGGATTAGGCAACCTGAACGTCTGTACCGTAATTGCTGCGAACTCCGTTTGGCTGATTTCTCTATCGGCCACTCTACGCCCAAAGTCCGTCAATTCAATCTTCCCAGCGCGATTTCCCAATGGGATAAGATTCAAAGCTCTCCAATACTGTCCAGAATTACGGATTAGATTCCTTTCACCTGTACGACGTGCAAGGTCAACGCCCACAGAATCTGCCGTATCTCGGGAAAGCTCTCGCAGTTCGTTAGCAAATTCTTCAGAACTGTATTTTATTCCTTGTTCAAGCTTTTCCAGCTTCCTCAAACGAAACAATACGCCCAACAGAATAACGGGATCATTTAAGCCTTCAGTACATTGGAGACATGCCCATTTCCACTTAAAATCTGGAAAAGGCTTAACAGGCACAAAATTTTTCGCTAACATTTATTATCGCCCTTTCTGTTCGTATGTCGGTTGAATTCCTTAGTTACTGCAAAGCCAAGTAGCGGAGGAACAGCATTACCAATCTGACGATAAATAGAAGATCGATTCCCAAAGAACTCATAATCTAGAGGAAAGCTCTGAACAACAGCCAACTCTCGGCAAGACATCCGGCGCTGCCCATTTGGATGTGGGAGGATGACAACACCGCCTTTACTATCACCACGGGCAGTTACTGTCGGGGCAGGCTTATCTGGGTTGAGTGGCCTATGCCCCAGATATCCATTAAAATTTAGTTTGTACTTAGAGTACTCATGATTAGAGAGATTGTTTGGCTTATCTGGGTCAGGGATAACAGACATGGCAGTTCCAACACTCACCCACTTTGGAAGTCCATTCTTTCCGTCCTTGTCATGTGTAGGATTCGGGTACTGATAATCAAAATCAATGTCATTACGAACGCCTACAATAAAAACCCTCAACCTTGTTTGTGGAACACCATAGTCTGCTGCATTCAAGACTTTGTATTTAACCGTATATCCTAATGATTGAAAATCATTCAGAATCATTTCGAAAACTTTTCCTTTACCAAGGCTTAGGATGCCTTTAACGTTTTCAGCCAGAAAAAATTTCGGTCGTTTTCCGTTAATAACACGAATCAGTTGCTTATATAGTTCATTCCGTTCATCATCTTCATGACGCTTCGTGTTAGCAACAGAAAAACCCTGACAGGGAAAACCGCCTACCACTAGATCGCAATCTGGAATCTCTGAAATATCAATGTTTTTAATATCATCGCAAACGATATGATTACCAAGATTATGCCTGTATGTTTCAACAGCGTCTCCATATAGATCATTCGCCCAAATTATCTCATGCCCTGCCATTTTTAATCCAAGATCAAGACCACCGGCCCCACTAAACAGAGAAACTACCTTCATACGCCTTCATGCTCCAATCTCATCAATTCTTTTCCAAGCTGTTCAGCAAACTTCACAGGAACAGCATTGCCAATCTGCCTGTAACAGGAACTCATGGTCCCATGAAAATGAAAGTCTTCAGGGAATGTCTGCACTGTCGCACTTTCGCGGATTGAAAGCCTCCTTTTTCCGTTGTAGTGCGGAATAGCACATACACCACCTTTTCCATTGCCTCTTGCAAGAATTGTAGGCGACGGCTTATCTGGATCCGTCTCTCTATGCCCTGTAAAATTTCGATATGCAACCCTATATGATGAATAGATATGATTTAGCACATTATTCTCTGTATCTGGATCAGGAAAATGATCGATTGCCCTTTTTATGGAAATCCATTTGGGCAACCCATCACCTGTCTTTGAGTGTGTAGGTTTGGGAAATCGAAACAACATACTATTTCCAAGATCAAGCCTTTGCCCAATTATAATAACTCTCTGTCGAGTTTGTGGGACTCCATAATCTGCCATATTCACAAGGTTTACCATTGTTATATAGCCAGCTTTCTGAAAATCAGATACAATCTGTTTTATCGCTTCTCCCTTTCCTAAACTAAGTATTCCTTTCACATTCTCCGCAATAAAAAACTTCGGTTGCTTTTCCTTTATCGTTGCGTAAAAGAACCTATATAGCTGGTTCCGGTCATCATCCAACGTGCGTAACATATTTGCTTGTGAAAAACCCTGGCAAGGGAATCCACCAACAACTACATCAGCATCAGGAAGAGTCGATATATCTATATTCTTTATATCTTCGCAAATGATATGTTCCCCTATGTTCTCGGCATAAGAAGCAACTGCATCTTTATCAATATCATTTGCCCATATAACCTCATGACCAACATGAATCAAGCCGAGGTCAAGACCACCGGCTCCGCTGAATAGCGAAATAATCTTCATTGTACACTCCAGTCTGCTACCGTTGTTCTACGGTACAAATAATAATCTTTATAATTTATTATACCCAATAAGGCCGCCTAAAAAAAGAGTAAGTTTAACAATGAATAAAAAACGATGCTTTTTATTTCTCAATAAACCAGTGCCCCTCTTCATTGAATAGATTTACCACCTTTCCTCGAATCCGGCATATGTACCGTATTCCTACTCCCCCGGCCTTCAGCGAAGGTGCCCGCCGGGCATCCAGCACACGGTCTATGTCAAATACCCGCCCGTCTTCCCAAACGATAGCTTTGGGATGAATGTTGCCGTCCAGATCAAACGCCGCTATCACTTCCAAATTAATTTTCATTGCATCTGCCCCATATCTTTTTATAAAACATTTGTTCGATAATCATTGTAACACACATTATTTGAAAAGAAAAGCGAACAAAATGAAAAATCCGGCTGAAGGATAAAGTATACCCTTCAGCCGGATAGTTTTTTAGTGCAATGCGGATTTTATTCAGGATCCGCATGTTGTTAAAACATTGTATGCAGCTTTGACATCGGTTTCGTTATAAAAGAAAGCTGTCCTCCGCAAGGTTCCCGGAACCATGTAATCATATTTGTCTACTGTTGGACAATC
>JAEEGL016483336.1_pt1 | contig 10506 bp, 4 predicted proteins | sample 9134231 | NCBI WGS metagenome assembly JAEEGL01 (sample SAMN16246548, study PRJNA631951) | gut metagenome | biome: gut microbiome; feature: rumen; material: fiber-attached | host: Bos | place: Iran: Karaj | collected 2018-10 | reverse complement strand
GAGGTCGCCAATCGTTTCGTTTCCGTCGGAGAATAGTAGCGCTCGCGATTTTCGAGTCGGGTCGGTTGCCGCGAACGCAGCGAAAAGCGCGTCTTCGAGATTCGTTTCGCTTTTGGCGTCGTCTTGGAGCGCGTCAGGTTCAAACGCAGGCGTATTCGCGAAGTAAATCGTTTTGACGTAATTCGTTTGATCGCCGTCGTTAAGTTCGTCGTTAATTCTTTCCGCAATCTGAAGCGCGGAGTCGCCGACGGATTCGCTGACGTCGACGAGTAATATCGTTTCGCGCTCGTTCGATACGAAAGAGATCGTCAACCCAGCGAGGGCGAGGATAACGGCGCCGACAACGAGCGCGCGCGTCGCCACGAGCGTTCTCTGCCGAGCTTTGGAGAAATCGAGTAAGGAACGCCGCCGAGCGAGCGCAATCACGACGATCGCCGCGAGCGCGAGCCAAAGCCAGCCGGGATGGGTAACGTAAAGCGACATGTCTATTTATAGCGTGTTCTAACGGACGACTTGCCGACCGTTATTCGACGCGTCTCCTGCAAAATAGGTAAAATTCTAACAGCGCGAGCGCAAGCGCAATCGCGGCGCATAGCGTGGAAACGGGCGTTTGCGCGGCGACGAGCTTCGTTTGCGCGACGTCTTTGTTAGACGGCGCGACGCGTAGGTTCGATTCTTCCGGGCGCGGAGTCGAGTTCGCAAACGGCTTGTCCGCCTCAGTTCCTCGCGCTTCTCCGACTAAATTCGCAAAGAGGATGGGAAAGAGCGTTTTGAGTCCGAGGTCTCTCTGCGAGGTCGAGAAGTTGAGGAGGAAGACGCGTCCTTTTTCGGGGTTAGCGTCGTCGCGTATTTCCAGTAGCGCGGGCGCTTCCGGCGCGCGGGCGTAGACGATCGTCGAAAGTCCTTGCGCGAGTTCAAGTTTGTGAACGCCGCGCAGTATGAGATCGTTAAATTTTAAGTATCTCGCTAGCCCTTCGTCGAGGCGTTCGCCTTCGAGAGTCGTTTCCGGAATTTCGTCTCCAAGTTCGAACAGATTGCAACTTGCGTCTGGCGCGACGATAGCGACGTTCCCTTGCGGAATCTGCGTCGGCGTCGAACCGCAGAGAACGAGTAGCTCGTCGGATTGCAACGTTTGCGGAACGGCGTCGACGCGTTCGACGGTCGCGTTTGGCTGCGCGTTTAAGACGGTTTCGAGAAAGAGGTCGGGCTCGCCGACGAGCTTAATCGTAATGTGCGGGAAATTTGCGAGGCTTGTTTCTAATTCGTCGTCGAGCTCGAGCGCGTCGACGAAGTCGGACGTTTGGCGCGCGATTTTCGCGCGTAGCGCGCCGCCGAGTTCCGACGAGTTGGCGACGATCTTCTGAACGCGTTGATTCGGTTCAAGCTCGAGAGGGACGATATCGAGGAGTTCGCCGTTGAGTTCAAGCTCAACGTTGAGTTCGACGGACGAGTCGGAATAGTTGGCGACGTCGATAAGCGTTTCAAAGGACGGATCGCCGTTGGGACTACGACGCGCCGTAAGATTAAGTAGCGCGAGATTATCGACCGGGTCTCCGATGCGATAAAATAGTACGGAGTCGTCGTTTTCGAACTCTTTTGTCGTTTCGTCGACTTCTTGAAAAGCGCCGTCCGAGAGAAGAATTATCTTAGCGTTTTCTCCGCGCGCGCTCTGGAAGAATCGCGCTTTTTTAATTGTTTCGCGCACGTCGCCAGGACGATCGTTCTGTTCGATTTCTTCGAGTCGGCGCCGCAACGCGTCGAAATCGTTGGCGAAACCGGACGCAATTTCGGGATTAGGCGCGGTCGTTAGAATGAGAATTTCACATTCGTCCGCCTTATTGTCGACGATACGTCGCGCGAGTTCAATCGCGCGTTGGAATCGCGTTTTGCCGTCGTGATTGCGCGCGTTCATACTGCGCGAATTGTCGATTATGAGCGCGATAGGCGCGAGCCGCTCGGCGTTACGGCTTGTCGGACCGACGAGCGCCGTAATGAGCGCGAGCGTTATAAGCAGCGCGAGAATGAGCGCGAGTAGGTTGCGCGCGCGAAATCCTCGAACGGGGGCGAGCGCGCTATTGAGCGTCTCGTCCCAGAGGAACATGCATGAGACGGTTCGTCGGCGAATTTTGCGTCGTATGAAATACGCGAAGACGACGACGGGAACGAGGAGCGCGAGCCACAACGCCGCGCCGTTTGTCAGTATCATTTAACGACCTACGTTAATATCTCGAGCGACGTCGAGTAGTAATGAGTCAAAGGGAACGCGCGTGTCGGCGGAGTAGTATCGCACGCCGCGCTTAACGCAACTCTCGCGCGTTGCGGCGAGAAACGCTTGGAAACGTTTGGCGTAACGTTTGAGCGCGCGTTCGTCTACGGTAAGTTTGCGTAGCGCGCCGGTCTCAGCGTCGACGAATTCGAAGTCGCCAACTTCCGTCGGGCGCGCTTCTTCCGGCGTATAAATCTGGAGAACGATCGGTTCGAATTTGCGCGATAGTAGTCGTTCGAGCGCCGCGTCGAGACCGTTGGGATCGAAGCAGTCGCCGACGAGAATCGCCAGACCCGGTTTGGAGATCTTTTTAAGCGCGTCTTGTACGGCGCTCGTTATGTCGGTCGGCGCGTCGTAAGGCGCGAGCGGTTCGAGGAAGCGCGCGAAGGAGAGGAAGCGCTCTTTTCCGCGCGCGAGCGGAAAGTAATCTTCCGTGCGATTCGTAATCGCAAACGCGGCGATCGAATCGAGGCGCGACAGGGATATATAGCCTAGCGCGCCGACGACCTTCTTCGCGTATTCAAATTTCGGCGCGTCCGACGTTGCGCCCATACTGCGCGACGCGTCGAGAAAGCAGTAGACGGGAACGTCCCCTTCCTCTTGATAGCGCTTGATATAGAGCGACTCAAATCGCGCGTAGACGTTCCAGTCGAGATTGCGGAGGTCTTCTCCGAACGCGTAATCGCGATAGTCGGCGAACTCCAGACCTCCGCCCATTTTGGCGTTGCGACGCGTTCCCGTCGTTTGGCCCGCAAACGGACGACTCGACGCTATCGACAGGAACTCGAATTTCTTCAGGGTTTGCGAATCAAACATTGTTCGAATCGAGCTTATGGTTCTTTTCAGCGAGTAGAACGTCGTCGACGAGCGAGTCGGTCGAGACGTTTTCCGCTTGACCTTCGAAGTTTAACACAATGCGATGACGCAGGATAGAGCGCGCGGAATTAACGACGTCCTCTTGCGACGCGTTATATCGACCGTCGAGCATGGCGTTGATCTTTGCGGCGCTCGCGAGCGCGAGCGCCGCGCGCGGACTGCAACCGTACCGTACGAAACGCTTGATCGAGTCTGGCGCGGTCGGTTCCTCGGGTCGCGTGTTTTTAACGACGCGCACGATGGACCGAAGGACGTCGTCGGCGATTGGAATCTGATCGGCGAGCGCGCCCGCTTCGAGCACGTCTTGCGGCGTGAGGACGGGCTTAATTTCAGTCATTTTTCGCGCAGGCGCGCCCTTTGCGATTTGAAAGAGTTCCTCGGCGGTCGGGTAGGGTACGGCGACTTTGCAGAAGAAGCGATCGAGTTGCGCTTCCGGCAAAGGATAGGTTCCTTCCATTTCGAGCGGATTCTGGGTCGCGAGGACGAAGAACATTCCCTCAAGTTTACGCGTCTCGCCGCCGACGGTAACCGAATGTTCCTGCATAGCTTCGAGTAGCGCCGATTGCGTTTTCGGGGTCGCGCGATTGATTTCGTCGGCGAGGACGACGTTGGCGAAGATTGGCCCGCGTTGGAATTGGAACTCTTTGCGCCCGTTTTCATTTTCTACCAGAATGTTCGTTCCGGTAATATCGGCGGGCATGAGATCGGGGGTGAATTGAATTCTTGAGAAAGTCCCGCTAATCGCCTGCGCTAAGGAACGAATGAAGAGCGTCTTACCGAGCCCTGGAACGCCTTCGAAGAGAGCGCAGCCGCCGGCGATCATGGCGACGATCGCCTCACGTACGACGTCGCGCTGACCGACGAGTACTTTTCCAATTTCATCTTCCAACGCGCGCGTGTTGTCGCAGGCGCGCTTTAATTTGTTTTTTATTTCGTCGTTCGACATTTTCTTTTTGGTACGGAGTTAAAACGTTTGCTCATATGACGATTATTCTTCAACGCTTTCGGCGCTCGTCGCGACAGGTTGAATTACTTCTTCTTCTTCGTCGCACTCTTCGTCGCAGTCGCCGTCGCCGGTGCAGGGAAGTCCCGTATTGGGACAGATTTTAACGGCGCTCGCGGCGTCTTTTCCGGAACCGGTTGTTGTGGTGGAGTCGTTCTTTTTCGAGCCGAGCGCAAAGACGCTCAAAGCCGCAAAGAGCGCGACGACGACGATTATTGAAACCAGATTCTTTTTCATAGCGAGTTCTCCGTGCGCCGCAGCGCTACCTAGGGGTTAAACGGTTGTGTAATTCTACGATGGATTTAAAGAACGCGCGCCACTCGTCCGCGGCGACGACGTCGTCGTTGAGCGCAAAGGCGCGTTCGAGCGCTCCCGAGTTTTCGAGCGCGGCGTCGACGGCGCCTACTTCTCCCGCAGCTTCGAGCGCGGGTGCGAGGGTATGAACGTAGCGATCAATCGACTCCAGCGTTTCGAGCGACCCCGCGACGCGCTTCGTCGACGCAAGTTCTGCTTTGCTCGCGAGCGCGAGGACTTCGGTAAGCTTCTTACCGGCGAGCTTGGCGTATTTTGCGCGAACGTCCGCGTCGTCGCTTGCCAATCCAAGCGTATAGATCGTCGTTATATAGAACTTTTCATAAGCCGGATGCGGATTCGCATCGTAGGCTTTTTCGTAATATCGTCGGGCGAGGTCTTTTAGCTCCGACTCGCGCGCGTCGAGGAAGTAATCGAGCGCGAGCGCTACGGCGAGCGGATCGTTTTTAAGTCCTTGCGCGCAGAAATTGTCATGCGTCTCGGCGATTTTTATAGCGTCGACGGTTTTCTCGACGTTTCTTAACCTAGCGAGCGTCATGATTTTGAGAACGAACGCCGCGCTTTGACGCGCGGGATTCGGATCGCGTTGTTGATCGAATTTCGCGAGAAGGTCGTCGAGTTGCGTAGCGAAGTCGTTGAGCGTCGCGAAGTCGCGTTCCTTGTCGAGCGCGCGCAACGTAGCGATTGAAAGCGTTTCAGGCCGATCGGCGCTCCATTGGATAACGCGATGAACGTCGGGGTAGTCGGGGTAGGGTTCCGTATCGTTAGAATTAGGACGGACAGAGTTGAGCGTCCATTCGAGAACGTACGGAATAAGCGTCGAATCTTGGGATTGCGCGACGAGCTTTACGGCGGAGGTTTGAATAGCGGCTTTTACGTCGTCTCGCGCGTCCTGCGCCTGCCAGAATTTTAGTAGGAGTTCGTCTGCGATCGGTCGTAATTTTTCGTCTTCGCGCGCGCTCATAATAAGCGAGAAGGTCGCGAACGCGTAGGGCGCGATCTGTTCAGAATCGACGGAATTTAGGAAGTTAAGGTCGTCTTCGGTCGTCCAGAAATCGGGCTTTTGCGTTGCGGCAAAGTATTCGTCCGGCTTTTTGGCGTAGGCAGAGGCTAGAATCTCGCGCGCTTGATCCGTTTCTCCGGCGCGCGCGATCGTCGACGCGTAATCTGCGAGGATTGTCGGATCGACCGGCGGATTAGCGCTAATTGCGGCGAGTATTTCTTTCGCGTCTTCGTTTTCGCCGAGTTGAATCTTGATATCGGCGAGCCGCAGGACGAGCTCGACGGCGCCAGGCGCGGCTTCGACGAGTCGTTCGAGATTCTGGCGCGTTTGCGTCAGTTTGCCGGCGGCGGCGAGCGCGAGGAGCGCTTTCGCGCGCATATCGGCGAGCGCGACCGGATCTTTAATCGTCCACGACGGCGTGCGGAAGACGCGCAGCGCAAAGACGACGTCCTCGTCGTCGAGTTCGGCGACGCCGTCGGCGCGTTCGACGAGCGCGTCGAGGAGTTCGACGACGACCTTTTGAGAGGTCGCAAACGCTTGGAGACGTTTGCGAATTTTAACCGCCTCTTGCGTTTCGCCGTCGCGTTCGAGAACGGCGAGTAATCGCGTCGCCTCTTTTTCGTCGAGACGCCTTCCGACAAGGGTTTCGACCGCTTCTCGTTTGCGTTCTTTTACGCGCTCAGAATTCGGCTTGTCAAACGCTTCGAGAATAGCGAGTTCGCGCGCTTTGACGTCGACGTGCGAGAGGCAGGGCACGCGCAAAGCGTAATCGAGCGCTTCTTCGTCGTTGCGTTCGTATTTTGCAAGTAGCGCGAGGGCAATGAGTAACGGCGACTCGTTGCTTCGCGCGTTCGCGTCGGTAGTCTGGAGTCGTTCGAGCGCCTTTGCACGCAACGATTCGACGGTTTCCGGTTCGACTTCCGCGCGCGCAATGGCGACGACGGTTTCTTCGACTTCGAGTATTTTTTTAGCGTAGCGCGCGATCGTTTCGCTTTCGGCGTCGCTTTGCTCTTTAAGGAACGCTCGAAAGCGTTCGAGTCGGTTGAACGAGTGCGCGTCGGTCTCAGACGCTACGGCGACGTCGAGCGCAAAGAAAGTCGCGGCTGCGAGTTCGAAGAGCGCGCCGGAATCAAGAATCGATTCCGGTCGTTCGGAGCCGTAAAGCGATTTGTCGATAAGGTACGCGGCGAGATTAAAAGCGACTTGATCGTTTCGCGCGAGGTAGCCGAAGATATCGGCGACGGCGAAGTTTCCTTGCGCGTCGGGTAGCCGTTTGCCTTCCTTTTCGGCAAAGACTGACTGCAGACGCGCGTTGAGTTCGATCGCGTCGCGTAGAATGGCGTAGACTCGTTCTTCGAGCGCGTCGAATTGCGCGACGACGTCGTCGTTAGGTCGAGCGCCTTCGAAGAGTCGTCGTCTATTGAGTTCGACGAATGAATTCAAAACGGAGCGCCCAAAGGAAATCTTCTGTCCAAACGTTTTCCAGTCGTCGAAAGTAGCGAGCTCGCGTTCGAGCTCTTCGCGGTTTTCGTCGCCGAAGACGCGCATAAGTTCAATTTGGATACGCGCGGCAAAGGCGTCGCCAAGTCTTTCGCGCGCTTTTTCGACGTCGGCGCGATTGCGTAATTGGCGTTCAATGAGCGGCTCGATTTCGCGGAGCGTCGCGCGAAAGACGTCGTAATCGGAGTAAACTTTGTCGGCGTCGTCGTTTAGTAGGACGGCGTAATCGCGCGCGCTCGCTTTCGCTACGAGTTCGCGCGCGCGTTGCGCGGCTTGGGTCATTCCAGCGGCGTCGAGCGCGTCGAGCGCGGCGGCGGCGCGATTCCAGACGGCGGCGTCTTGATCTAACGCGCCGCGCGTTAGGGATTTATCAAGCGAGTCGACGAGGAAGGAAGCGATCGTCTCGCGTTCGTTCGCGTCGCGCGCGGTCGCGAGTTCTTCGAGCGCGGCTGGGAACGCTTCCGCGCGCCAGAGGTCGTCGCCGCGCGCAAGTTGCAGTACGATCGTTTTCTTTTCGGCGGCTATGGCGTCGAGCTTGTCGACGACTTTGGGATCGCGATCATTAGCGTTCGTTTGCGCTTGGAGATTGTCATAGAGGGCCGCAACGTATTCGAGCGCGGCGAATCGGTACTTGAGCGCAACGTCGCCTTTGTCGGTGGGAAACGCGTTGACAAAAGCTTCGAGGCCGCGCGGGTCGCGCGCGTCGCGCCGTTCGGCGTTTTCGAATCGATCGCGCCATGCCAATGCGGCGAAACGCGCGGCGCCGTAAGTTGGGAACGCAGGCGTCGGCGCTTGCGGCTTGGCGAGCGCGGCGCTTGCCGAGCGCGCCGCTTTGTCGCTGAGCGCGAGTTTATCGCGATAGACGACGGTCGCGGTCTGGCGCGCTAGTTTACGGAAATCGTCCGGCGACTTAAGTTCAAGCACGGCGCAGCCTTTGATCGCGCCGAGCGACCACGCGTCGCCTGAGATCGTCGCGGTCGAAAGATTGCGATCGCGTTCGACGGCGACTAGTTTGGACGATTTCGAATCGAGCGCGGTTTCCTTCGTTTGCGACTCCGCGCGCCGAATGAGTTCGAGCGTATCGGGCGCGTTCGACCACGCTTCGATTTCAATTCTTCGCGCGAGAATCTCCCAATTCGCTGGGAACTTGCGTTCGATTTCATCGAGCAGTTCTTTGGCGGCGTCGTAATCTTGCGCGGACGCGAGAACGTCGACGGATTCAAGTTGTTTCCAGAGCGGATCGCGCGGTAAAATCTTGCGCTTTAAGTATTCGCGCGCTTTGGATTTATCGTCTAAACGACGGTAGAGCGCGAGGAGCCGGTCGCTTTCAGCGCGCGAGTCGTCGACGTCGCATAGTCGTTCTTGATAGCGCACGGCGGCGGCTAGGTCGTTCTGTAATTCGGCGAGATTGGAGAGCGCGTGCAGGAGAAAAGAATCGTCTTGCGAATGAGAACCGAGCGAGGTCGCCGCCATTTCGAGGGTCGAACGCGCGGAGTCGTAGTCGCGCAGCGTCATGTAAGCGCGCGAGAGGCAGAAGGCGTTTTCACGTCGGGCGTCGCCAGTTTTGGCGTCCCGACGCAGGCGATCTTTAAGTTCGTCGAATCGATCGAGTTTCGCATAGAGTTTACTGAGCGCGTCGACGACGCTAAGCTTCTCTTCCAGTCGCGTCGATTTTTCAAAGATCTGCCACACGATTTGCGCTGCTTCCGACGTCTCTCCAATCTCGTCGAGGAGCGTTGCCAGTTTGAGCATGGAAGCGCGATCGGAACGGTCGATTTGCGCCGCGCGTCGCAGCGTTTCAATCGCTTCGTCGACGAGTCCGCATTCGAGGAGCGCGTCGGCGCCGGCGCGCATATTGGGCGCGGAACCTTGCGAACGAGCGATAATATCGCGCGCCGTGCGCGTTGCAAGTTCGACGTCCCCGAGTTCAAGTTGCAGACGCGCGATCGAGCGCAGATAGTCGATCGTATTCGCGGCGTCTTTTTGGATAACGAGTTGGAGAAGAGATACGGTTCGCTCCGGCGTTTGCGATTTCGCGACGATCTCGGGAATCTTACGCATGAGATTCTCGGACGCCGCGTCGGCGTTGAGCGCGTCGAACGCCGCGTCGAGCGCGCCGGACGGATCGTCGAAGTAGAGAAGCGCGGCGACTTTCCGCCAGTAGAGTTCCGCGCGTTCGGAGTCGAGCGACGCGCTCGTCAACTGCTCGTCTAGGGAATCGAGGTACTCTTGAACCCCGTTTGTCGTTTGCAGACAGCGGAATCGGAGCGTCAGGGCGCGATTCATTTCGTCGGGCGTTTGCGCAAGTTCGTCGAGCGCTTTAAGATCCTCTTGGAGGGACGCGTCGGTTGCGAGATCGAGCTGTAATTCGCACAGATCGAGGCGTTTTTTGAAATCCTGCGGCGCGAGCGCGACCGCTCGACGTTGCGCGTCGAGCGCCTCCTGCTGAAATCCAGCGTCGCGCAGGAATCTCGCGCGCGCGGCGTGCGCGTCGGCGTCGTTTTCGCGCGGCTTTCTGTAGGCGTCGAGCGCGGCGAACGCGTCGGCGTCGCGGTTGCGCCGGAAGTAGAATTGCGCAAGCGCTTTAACGAGTTCGAAATTGTCGGCGTCGGCGCTCGTTAGTCTGACGAGGAGCTTCTCCGTTTCGGCGACATAATTATTTTCGTCGAGCTTATCGACGACGAGGAGCGCGAGCGCGGCGCTTTCGGCGCGTTCGTCGACGAGTCGCGTCCATATTTCCAACGCGCGCTTGCGTTTCGTTTCGAGCGCGAGCGCGTCGTTTTTAAGAACGACGTCGCCCCAGGCGAGCAGATCGTCGGACGTCGCAATCTTGAGCGCGTCGAGTTCGCCGTAAATCGCGTCGGCGCGATCGTAACGTCCTTGCGCGACGGCGAGCTCGAGCGAGACCCGACGCAGACCGTCGTCTTTCGGCGCGCGTTTGAGTCCGGCGTCGACGACTCCCTGCGCGTCTTCATATCGACCGAGCGAGCCGAGGGTTACGGCAAGTCGCGCGGCGGCGTCGAGATCGTTCGGGCGCTTAGCGACGAGCGCTTGGTAATATTCGACGAGCCCGTCGTAGTCGGCGCGTAGGAGATAGAGGTATTCGACGCGATCGCGCAGCGTCTTAAACGCCCAGTGACTTGGCGCGAGCTTATCGAGCGCGCGTTCAAAACATTCGAGCGCGGCGTCCTTTTCGCCGAGTCGAATCCGCATGTCGCCCGCCGCCGTCGCGTATTCGACCGCCGTCTCGACCGCGCCTTTAGCGTAAGCTCGATCTTCAAGCGTTTCAAAGAGTTCCGCCGCCTGTCGATATTGTCCGGCGTCCGCCTGAATTTCAGCGATTTGCGCGAGCGCGTCGTCGCGTTCGGAACACGCTTCGATCGCGTTCGTCCACACGGCGTTCGCCTTCTCGAGCATTTCCAGTTTCGCGTAGGTCTCGCCGAGTCTCTGAAAAGCTTCGATGCGTTCGTCGTCCGTTAGTTTGAGTTTAAGCGCCTCTTCGTAGACGTCGCAACTTTCGGCGAGTCGACCGGCGAGAAGCAGCAT
>JAEEGL015300882.1_pt1 | contig 10506 bp, 8 predicted proteins | sample 9134231 | NCBI WGS metagenome assembly JAEEGL01 (sample SAMN16246548, study PRJNA631951) | gut metagenome | biome: gut microbiome; feature: rumen; material: fiber-attached | host: Bos | place: Iran: Karaj | collected 2018-10 | reverse complement strand
CGGGGTGACACCGCTCTTTCTGTCGACGGCTCTCGTGATGACCTGGGCGATCCCCATGTTGGACGATTTCCTGAGGTCGGGCCCGTCCGCGACAGCGGCAAAGACGCCCTCGTCAACGGTCGAGAACAGTACCTGGCCCTGCTGGTTTATGATCACCGCAGATCCGCTCTCGCCTATCTTCGCGCCCCGGATCAGGGACTCCATATCGTCGAGATACATACCGCCGCCGGCTACGCCCTTGAACGCGCCGTCCGCGTACACCGGAACGCCGCACATGATGGCGAGCCTGGGAGTATGGGCGTCCCTCGTAACAGGGGTAAGATAAGGCTTTCCGGAAGCCGCGGCTCCCTTATACCAGGGCCTGTCCTTAGCCTCGAAGGGCATGAGGACGCCGTTCGCGTCGTACTTGCTGGCCGGTATCAGGTCGGCCTGCACCATGAATCCGGTCTCTGCCGCGAAGTAGATCGAGGCGATACCGTCGTTGTTTTTGTTTACGGAGGCCAGAGTATCCTGGACGTTTCCTACGAGCCCGAGCTCTTCCACTACGGCGGGATCCTCAGGATCGCAGTCCGCGGAATAAAGGACCTGGAGCGTGAGACTGCCGTTCTTCGAGGGATCGGGAAGAGGCGCGGGCCTCTGCGCGTAAGCGGACGGATCGGAATATATCTGCCTTACGACCTCGGCCACCGTACTTACGGCGGTCCTGAATCTCACGAAGATACCGTCGGCGAGCTCGGCCTTCTCAGAGGCGAGATCCTGCAGTCTCTTTTCGGTCTGAGCCTGCATGTATTCCGAGGACATGGTCCCCATCGTATAGCTGAGCTGGCGGTTCGAATCGGACTGGGTGTCCGTGACGTTCTTCATCGTGTACCAGAAGACGCCCGCCGCTATCACGGCAAGCATGATGACGACTATCAGCATGTCGGTCAGTATCCGTCTTCCGAGTGATCTTTTCTTCTTTTCCATACGTTGAGCCTCTCGCGCAGTCTTTTCCGTATATCAGGATAATACTCCCTGTCCAACAGTTGTCCAACAAATTCCGGCCCGCGAGAAAAAACTCTGTCCGTATCGCAGAGCGCCCGTTCCTGATCATAAACAAGACCCGCGATACTGACCGTCATCCGTACGGCGGCAGTCAGTATCGCGGGTATGATCTGTAATGATTCCGATCCTTGAGACTGTTACGAGGAGAGTATCTCCTGTTTATCTCATTTCTTTCATGTAAGCTCCCGCTCCGGTCCCCGGTTCGACCGAGACTCCGAGCTTTATGAGCGTGCGCTCGATCGAGCTGAGAGCGGTTATCAGATCGTTGTCATCGACGTTGCCCATATGCCCGATACGGAAGGCTTTACCTGCGTACGATCCGAGAGCTCCGGCAAGAGTCACTCCTTCGCCGTAGACCAGACCGCGGAATTCAGCGTCGCTGACTCCGTCCATATACAGACAGTTGCTGAGTGTGGGGGCTTCGCTTCCTTCAGCCGCAGTGAGTTTAAAGCCCATGGCGCTGAGGGCTACGCGCATAGCGGCGCCCTGCTTCTCGTGGCGCACATACCTGTTCTCGATACCCTCTTCCTTGATAAGACGGAGAGATTCGCGCAGAGCCCAGATCATATTGACCGGAGGAGTCGCGAAGTAAAGAGCGGGGTTATTCATAACAGGCAGCCACTTCTCGTAATCGCAATAGTATTCGGGGATAAGTCCGAGGCTCTCCTTTCTTAAGGTTATTGGAAATCGCCATCTACCGGGCTCTCAAATAAAGCCGGACAAATCATCTCCGGCGCTGCTTTATTATCTCACATATATGACAAAAACTAACATAAGAGGGCCGGAAAAAACACCCTTTTCCGGGATTTTTCATAAAAAGCACACAAAAAAGGCCCCGTGGAATCGTATGAAAATCTGAGGAATATCCTGCCAAAACACAGCGGAAGGTCATAGCTTCATCACGCGGATCCCGGCCTGCCCGCCGCGGGCCCGGGCCTCTTATTTCTCCGCGTCCAGCGGCTTCAGCCACAGCGCGACGTAATCGTCTATCACGCCGTCGGCAAGAAGAGCGCAGACTGCCTCTTCCACCCTGTCCGAAAGCTCGCTGTCCTTAAGCGTCGTGGCGCTGTAGGCTATGTCCCTGCCCTCGGGATACAGGGGAACTATCTCGCGGTCATCGTTCAGGAACTGCCGGAGTATACTCTCGTGGGCGCAGAACGCGTCGATCTGTCCCAGCTCCAGCAGCCGGCTTCCCTCAGGATAGTCGGAGCATTCATGAATCTGAATATTCTCAAGCACGCCCTCTCCGGCCGCCTCCTCCACCTTCTTTTTCGTGTTGGATCCGGTCAGGGTCCCTACGATGAGAGGAACGGAGACATCCCGGCTGTCATACATGAGCGAGCGCTCGATCAGAAGAGACGTCGAATCGTAGTAATAAGGCGTCGAAAAATCGAATTCCAAAGCGCGCTCCGCGTTCTCGACGTAATTCGCGACCAGGATATCCACCTCGCCGCTTCGAAGCTTATCGGCCTTATCCTTAGCCGTTACCGTTACGATCACAGGATTCTTCTCGCCCAGTTTTTCCGCGATCGCCATCGCGATATCCACTTCCAGCCCGTAGCTTCTTCCGGAGCTCTCGTTGTAATAACCGAATCCCGGAACGTCTCCGAGCACGCCGATCTTAAGGCTTCCTTCCCCGCTTGCGGCCGGAGAGTCTGCGCCGCAGGCCGAAAGCGCCGTGATCAGCATGGCTGTCAGGACCAGTATCGCCAGCGTTCTGCCGGCATAACGCGTCTTCATTTCGTTCGCCTTTCTTCCCCAATAAAGAATTGAATTTATTATTCCCTCCCCGGCAGAATCAGCTGTCCTGCCGGTCCAGAGCGATCTCCCTGTCCGCCCAGCTTTCCGCTATGGCTCTGTCATGCGTCGCGATCACGCACGCCATGCCCGGATCAGAGAGCTTCATAAGTATCTCCATGACCGAACGCCGGGAGGCGGCGTCCAAGCCCGAAGTAGGTTCGTCCAGCAGAAGCAGCCGCGGGGACTGCGCCGCGCCTATAGCTATGGCGGCCTTGCGCATCTGCCCTCCGGAAAGCAGCCTTCCGTCACGCCCGGAGAGCCGGCTGAGCCCGAAGTTCTCGAGCAGCTCTCTTACCTTCGCGCCGTCCGCCGCGCTTCCCATGGCAAAGGATATATCCTTCTCCACGGAGTCCTTCAGAAAGCTCAGGGCCGGATTCTGCGGAACGTAGGCGGCCCGCCCCCTTACCCGCTTTTTCCACGCGGGATAATCAAGAGCCTCGCCCTTCCATATAAAGCTGCCGGACACCTCCTTAAGCTGTCCGGCGAGCGCCTTCAGCAGAGTTGTCTTTCCGGCCCCGTTCCCGGCGGTAACAGCCACTCGCTCCCCTTCTCGCAGGGTAAGCGAAAAGTCATTAAGCACCGGGACCGGTTCTTCCTTAAGGTCGCGGTAGCCGGCCCAAAGATCGCGCAGCTCGAGCAGCACGTCTCCTCCCGGCTCTTCGCCGGACCTTTGCCGTTTCTGAAACGGAGGATACTCGGCGTTCAGCCGGGCCGCCCCGTTTTCAGCCGTATCAGACCACGCCAGCCGGCCGCCTTCCATCTTTACGCAGGCCGTACAGTAGCGGGCTATGATATCCGGATTATGCTCGATTACAAGGACGGTCTTCCCCTCCTCGCGGTTCATCCGCCGAAGGACTGAGTAGACCATCTCGGCGTTCCCCGCGTCCAGCTGGGACGTAGGCTCGTCTATCACCAGTATATCCGGCGTAAGCGCCAGGGTCCCCGCCAGCGCGAGTAGGTGGACCCTTCCGCCGGAGAGCTGCCATACGTAGCTGTCCCTGAACTCAGCGAGCCCGCAGTCTTCTATGGCCTTATCCCTAAGCTCCCCGTAGTTCGCGAACCCGTAGTTAACGGGGCCGTAAGCGACCTCCTGAAGCACTGAGGGACAGAGCACCTGATTCTCGAAATCCTGGCAGACAAAGCCGACCTGGCGCGCGAGCTCCCCGATGGACTGCGCGAGCGCGTCCTTACCGTTGACGAACACGCTCCCTTCAGTCTTCCCCTGGATGTAATTCGGAATGAGTCCGACGAGCAGCTTGCAGAGCGTGGTCTTTCCGCTTCCGTTCGATCCGGTGATCGCGAGAAAGGAGCCCCGTTCGACCTTAAGGCTCAGGTCCCTGAGAGAGTCCTCCGCGGCGCCGGGATAGCGAAAGCTCACGTTGTTAAGTTCCAAAGCGGGGCTGCTCATAGGAGGGCCCCCGCGGCGCACCACAGAGCGGACAGTCCGAGAAAGGCCGCGTCACGCCCTGAAAAGCTGAGCGAGGCAAAGCGCAGTTGTTTCGAAGCAGCGTCCTGCCTGCCTGAGTAAAAGCCTCTGAGCTCAAGAGCCTCGCTTATTACGCGTATTCTCTTGGCCGTGTTCAGCATAAGCGGATAAAAAGCGGAAAACAATATTTTTACGTGGCATAAGAACCAGCGGATACGTCCAGTAATGCCTTCCGGCTCGGGGATGGGCGTTCTTGCGCGGGAAAGCAGGACGATAGCCGTATAGTCCTCCGCTATGATCGGCAGCATCCTGTATCCAAGCGAGACGGAAAACACCAGCCAGGACGGAAAGCGGAACCATTCCAGCGCCAGGGCCAGCTTTTCCGGGTCCATGGTGGTATAAACCGCCACGGCGGCCAGAGAGACCGTCGCGAACTTCAGCATCAGAATAAGCGCCGGCAGCACCGCCTCGGAATTGCCTCCGAAGAAGCGGGCGATGACGAGTAGCGATATGAATTTCTCAATTACTCCAAGCACGAAGAGGCAGAAGATCAGCAGCGTCACGTGAGACAGGAACGCCACGACGGCGACGAGCAGAAAAACAGCTGTGAGCGCCTTAAGATCGCGCAGGAAAAAAGGCGCGACGGCGAAGAACAGCTGCCAGACGAGCAGAACGCGCGGGTCCAGCCTGCAGATTATGGTGTCGCGCTGCGACATGGTCCCCTTCATCAGCTGGCGCATGATGAAGTCCGATGAGATGCGGTCTGTAAAACGGCTCATCCGCTCTATACCCCCAGAAGCTTGGTGACGATCTTGCAGCCGAGGGCCAGTCCGAAGACGAGGACCGCCAGCAGTATCATTCTGGGCTGAAAGGACAGACGGTCGGGATCCTTTTCTCCGGGGATCCGCGGCTGACGGCCGAGAAGCGGCTCGACCTTGCCGTAGAGCTTCGGAACGAGGATCATGGTGGGCAGCATGCAGAACAGAATGCCCGAGAGCAGTACGTGCGTGAGACAGCTCACGCCTTCCACCACGAAAACGGAGTCGGGAAGGCCCGGTACCGGGTCATAGCTGTGAAGCGCCATGAGCACTCTGGTCACGTTCACCATATAGTGGATGCTCTGGTCGACGATGACGGCAAATATCGAGGCGAGCCCGACCTGGCGGCGGCTGTTCGGATTTCTGACCAGAACGCCGCAGAGCCATACGCAGAACGCGATCCTCGCGAACTTGCTGAATTCCGTGATGCCGCCGAAGCTGCCAAGAAGTATTTCCGAAAAGACCAGCTCTCCGGTCGCTGCTCCGAGGCCCGCGGCCAGAGGCTGCAGCAGGATCGCTATGGAAAACGGGACGAACAGGAGGTATTCGACGGACAGGGTAATCACGCCGACCTCGATTTTGGGAAGCATCTCCGAAAACATGCAGGTGAAGCCATAGAGTATCATCGCCAGCATGAACACGTCGATCTGCATTTTACGCTTCGTTTGCTGCCCCATCTCTATTCTTCTCCGCCTTCTTTTTTCCTGTCCTGCGACGGTCTTTCTTTTCTGATGATATTCTTGATATTCGCGTTGCTGATGATCTTGACCTCGCCGTTGTTTTCGATCTTGACCGAATGGATTCCGACCTCAGTCACAGTGCCCTGCCACTTGTCGATCTCCACCTTGTCGCCCACGCTCAGCGAGTCGTCGGCGATTATGAAGATCCCTGCCAGGATATCGCCTACGAGCTCCTTCGACGCGAGGCTGATCGCGAGGGAAAGAGCTCCCGCGGACAGCAGCATGGTCTGGGTATTGACCCCGAACTGGGCCATGCAGTAATAAACTGCCGCGATTACTGCCGCGTACGAGCAAAGGCTGCGGAGCAGGAAGCATATCGTCTCGCCCCTGCTGTCGGTAAAGCGCGCGATTTGATACAAAAGGTAGTGCGCCACGCGAAGCGCCAGTACGATCGCGCAGGCCACGATGATACAGTAGGTAAGCGAGAAGCGGTTGAAGCTCTTGTTCCAGTCGCCCTCGAGGAGATACAGCAGCAGCGTGTTCTTAGGAAGGCTGTTGTGGCCGAAGCTGAGAACAGCCGCGCAGATTACTATGATAACGCTGAAGAGAATCCCGAGCGTGCGCAGAAGCCTCTTCTCGGGCGAGAGCTCCTCCCAGGACGGGCGGGACATATGCCAGCGCTTTTCGAAGTCCTCCGAGGTCTTTCCCCTCCGGCGGACTCGGGGCTGCCCTGCTCCGGAGCTGTCCGCTTTTTCGGCTGGAACGGCTTCGGCAGCTATCTCGCAGGTCTCCTCTGCGCCTGCGGAGGCCGGACTCTCTTCTCCGCCCTCGCCTGAGGCCTTCGGCAGCATAAGAGCCATAAGAACAGCAAGACACGCGAAGCTCCAGACGCACATAAGGCCGGCAAGTATGAACGGCAGATACTCGGACAGCCTCCACTCCGGAACGACCGACATTATCGTGTAATCGGAGAATTCCTCAACTGAAGCGTAGTGCAGAGTATCGTCATTGGTATACGTAAAGGTCCCGTTGAAGCCGTCGCGGATGATCGCGGGATCTATGTACAAGTCTTCAGGAGTGCTTCCCTCGCAGTTGCTTCCGGGAGAGAAGATGACTTCCATGCTGTCCGAATCAAACACGAACAGCGAACTGCCTTCTATGGTGTTGGCTGTCTTCATCGGAAGCTCGAGGCGGCTGTTGTCGCGCATGAAGTCGAGCTCATCCGTTGATATTGACAGCAGAATGAAGCCGTCCGCCAGATCGTTCTCATCGCGCAGCGATACGCCGATATGCTGATAATACTTCCCGTCAGCCGGACTCTTCTGAGCCTCCCCGACCACGGAATGAACGCCCATCAGCAGAGGATTGAGAGCCGAGGCCAGACCGTCTCCCGCGTCGGACAGCGACAGCCTGTCATAGGGGGAATCCGTTACCGACACGCTTCCGTCTCTGTCGATAAGGAAAATGTAGTTCACGTCCAGAGCGGCGGAGAGCTCCCTGAGCTTCTCACGCGTGCGCATCTCGGGTATATCCCTGACGATTCTCGCGGCCAGCTCGCCCTTTGCGAGATATTCCGCGTCATACCATTTTGACAGCTTTTTGGAGGCTTTTTCGTGCTCCTCCAGAAGGCTCTCGGCGTTGTGAACGCTGGACTGGCACTTGAAATAGTACTCCATACAGGCGTACAGATTACTGGCATAAAGAACGAGAATCGACGCTGCGACCGTGCATACGGCAACTAAAACTATGGGCCTTACACGGCGCCCCGTTCCGGGAAGCTTTTCCCTGCGGCGCTCCGCTTCCGAAAAACCGTATACAGTTATGAGGACGAGAACGAGGACGAAGAGACCCACGCAGATTCCGAAGGCCTTTCCCCGCTCGCGGGCTATTTCATCCAGGGGAATTACGCTGAATATATACTTATCGTCAGAGGCGATCATCCTTCCGAAGAAGCTCTGTCCGCCTATTTTTCCCATGTGGCCTTTTCCGTCGAGAAAGTCGCGTATTTCAAGGCCTGAGCCCACACTGTCGACGCCTATCATATCCGGATCCGGATGTTCCAGTATGACTGAATCGCTTGAGCGTATGGTGAAAATGTAGCCGGTATTACCGACGCTCACCCGCTTTAAGGCGTTCTCCCAGCCTATAGTCTGGTCGAAGACCTCGTTCCCACCGTCAAGCGGGAGCTCTATGACCAGCATCCTGCCGTCATCGATTTTCGAGGCGTAGTAGCCGGCCGTACCGTCTTCATACGTGACAGATACCCCTCCGGGCTCCGTGACACCGCTGAACACCTGGCGCAGCTGGTTGAAGCGCTGATAGCTGAAATCCGTGTCCGGCCTTTGAGCTGACCGCAGAATTTCGCCGCTGCTGTCCACTATGAAGATGTTGCTGAGTCCTGTAGTCTGCGCGTAGCTTTTCAGCGCGGCGGAGCTCACGTTCGTTTTTCCGCGGACCAGCAAAGCCAGGACATCAGCCTTGGACTGGTTCAGCTTTTCGAAATTCGCCCGCGCGGACTCTTCGTCCTCAATCGAATCCTCGATCATGCTTACGGCGCTCTTCAGTCCGGTCCCGATATCCCGCACGTCATGCTTCATCAGCAGGCTTTGCGCGGCGACATTCCAGACTATAAAGCCGAAAGCTATAGTCATAGCAATTTCCAACAGGATAATTAGGGCTTTTCTGGATCTGCTCAAGGAGATCTCCCCTTTCTCTCTTTCGCGTCAGCGGCTGCCTTCGGACAATCTGTTTCAGTGCATACATGCAGCCGAATCCGCCCGATTTGTCCGCGACCTATTACAATAATCGATTATAACAACCCTGTTTGCAAGCCGCAAGAGCACGAGGCGCTTTCGGTACAGCTTTCGTAACTTCTTACGCTCTCCCGCGCAGGATTCTGAAGCTCCGGCTTTGACAGCCCGGAAGGAAGCGCGGACATAACGGCAGAATTAAAAACAATTATCCACAGGGGCCTCAAACATTGTATAATCGATACGAAAGGGGTGATAAAAATGGAACAATTCAGTAAAAACGGTATAGAGATCCTCACCACCTACGGCGGAAAGATCGTACTGGCCCTGGTCGTGACCATCATCGGTTCGATAGTTATCAAGGGTCTGGTCAAGCTCGCCAACAAGTCGGTCGAGAAGACGAAGATGGACCTCACGGTCAAGCGCTTCGCCGTAAACCTGGTCAAGGTACTGCTCCACGTGGTCCTGATCATCGGGGTCATCGAGATCCTCGGAGTCCCGATGTCGAGCGTGGTCGCGATACTCGCGTCCTGCGGACTCGCAGTAGGCCTCGCCTTACAGGGAGCCCTCAGCAACCTCGCGGGCGGCCTTATGATCCTTATCTTCAAGCCCTTCCGCGTCGGCGACTACATCAAGTCCTCCGGCGACGAGGGCGTTGTAAAGGACATCAGTATCTTCTACACGACGCTGATGACTCTTGACAACAGGAAGGTCTCGGTCCCCAACGGAGATCTGATGAACGCGAGCGTGACGAACTACACCGCCGAGCCCCAGAGGCGTATCGACCTTGATTTCAAGATCACCAACGATATCGACGCGGAGTTCGTAAAGGGAGTCCTTCTCGCGGCGGCAAAGGATACCCCGGGCGTCCTCGCGGATCCCGAGCCCTTCGCCAGGATAGTCGCGGTGGACGACGACACATACATCTTCCAGGTCCGCGGATGGTGCGACACCGCCAAGTACTGGGACGTCTACTTCGATCTCATCGAGGCCTGCAGCAAGGCTCTGCGCGCTAACGAGATCGACGATCCTGAGGAGCGCATCGCCATCAGGATGGTGAACGACTAAAACCGGACAAAAGGATAAAGACGCTGCAGCTCAAGCGGCAGCGTCTTTTTTATTCGATATCATCCTTGACTTTACAGTTCTCCAAGATCGTGAAGCTTGCTGATTATTATATCCGCGAGCTCAGGGATACTGTGCTTGACCGTATCCCAGATCGTTTCCTCGCTGATCTGCGTATAACCGTGCACAATGATGTTGCGCTGGCCGTATATGCGTTCCCAGGGGATCGAGTCAATCTCATTCCGGCATCTTTCCGAGAGCCTATGCGCGATCTCGCCGATCTGCAGGATATTCATCAGCACCGCGTCCTGGTAAACATCGTCACTTAGAAAAGTCTCGAAATCATCTCCGAAGCGCTGTACGCATTTGCTTATCTTGTCGCAATGATCAAGGATAGCGAAGAGCGCGTCGATATCTCTTTCCTCAAGCGCGCTCATAGATCAACACCTTATCCCTTTCTATATGGGCCCTGAAACGTATCCCGGCGCGCGAGGTCCTTCTTTCAATGCTCTTTGCTTCTACCAGATCCACGTTTTTTCCAAGTCCGGCCTCGAAAGATTCTTTTACAGCCATATAGTCAAACATACCTTCGTAGCTGCCGCCCTCGATCAACAGGTCCACGTCGCTTGTAGCAGTCGCTTCACCGCGAGCGTAAGAGCCGAACAGGAACACGCTCTTTATCCCATACCGCTGAGCCACGGGCAGGATCAATCGCCCGATCATCTCGACCGGTAATACTCCGCTGCTTCCCCTCATATCCTTTCGGATGAGCTCCTTGATGTAGCCCTGCTTGTTCTCCTTGGAATCGAGCTGGCTGAGGATATCGGAATCATTCTGTCTGTTCAGCTTGAGCATCACGGATCTGGTGTGGTCCTTATCATACTTGGAAGATGCTCTGATCTGAGCTTCACTGGTCATTGCTG
>JAEEGL013719869.1_pt1 | contig 10506 bp, 13 predicted proteins | sample 9134231 | NCBI WGS metagenome assembly JAEEGL01 (sample SAMN16246548, study PRJNA631951) | gut metagenome | biome: gut microbiome; feature: rumen; material: fiber-attached | host: Bos | place: Iran: Karaj | collected 2018-10 | reverse complement strand
TTTCAACTTTCTTCTTTGCCATATCTCCCATGATAAAACCTCACTTTCAAGAATGTATATACAAGTGTATTGCAAACGTATATACTAAATCGTCTTTGCTATTTCAAAGTATGCTTTCGCCACATCACTTCTCGGCTCCGATACCACAGCCGGAAGTCCATCTACATCACCTTTGGAAGCTGCAACAGATTCTTTTACGATACCGAGGATTTTTCCCTTTTTCTCCAAGATGGAAAGTATGTCTTTATGATCGTTTGCGTTTCCTCTGTACATGGTCGGTATGATCCCGGCAATTTTTATATCAGGATTCATACGCTTATTGGCTTTCACCTTTTCTATACTATCCTTGATAAGCTCCACTCCTCTGTATGAAAGATAATCCGTCTTTACCGGAATAATAACTTCATTCGCTGCCACAAGGGCATTAGTGACGATTATACCGAGGTTCGGGGGGCAATCAAGGAACACATATTCAAAATCATACTGTGCGAACACTTCACAAGCGTCCTTGATAAAATATATCTTCTCGTCAAGGGAATTAACGTAGTTTTCTGTATTGGCAAGGTTTGGATCTGACGGTACAATGAACAGCTTTTCTTTTAATGGGATGGATTTTACCTCAAAAGCTGTGTCTGCCGGATCCTTCTTCGGATTGAATAGGTCAACCGTGCTGAAGCCTTCAAGTCTTTCTTCTCCCGGTTCTATTCCGGTGGCAATAGTTAGAGATCCCTGAGCGTCCAGGTCGATCATAAGAACCTTCTTTCCTTCAATCGCCTTTGCTGCCGCAAGGTTGTAAGTCGTGGTTGTCTTGGCAACTCCACCCTTCTGATTTGCTATTGCTATAACCTTCATGTTTTCACTCGCCTTTCTTGTATATACATATGTATTACATCTGCATATACATCAGTATATACAAACGCTTCTTTTATTTCAATCAGAAAGCTCTATCTTCAGCTTTTCTTTTCCTTATCTTCTCAACCCATTCATATAGGTTTTTGTTCTTTTCATCAAGTGAACCTTCCCGGTCTCGCTTCTGGATAAGATCCATAAACAACTCACTCAATTCATAGATTTCTTTATCATAGAGCATCTTAATCATTACCATTGTCGGATGATCGGCGGTGTCCTTATCTATGATCCATTCACATTCATCATAATCATAAATACTGTCCATAAAAACGGTCTTATCTCCATTCCAGATGGCAAATTGCCCCTTTTCTTCGCCCTTTATGATGTAATAGCCTTTGTATCTGTGCCCGGTTATACCGTTTTTATATGTCCGATACTTTGCCATTTTATGACTTATCTCCTTCCTTTCTCTGCTTCTCCTTCTGCATCTCATAAAATTTCTTCATGTATGTCCTGAGAAGTTCAATCGTCTGCTCATCCGTTGACATTTCGCCACTCTCAATAAGGATCTCTTCTCCGTCATCCGTCTTGGCTACATAGTCCACCTTCTTTTTCTTCAGATCGCCCATTTTTTTGATTCCTCCTGTTTTGTATATACATATGTATTACAAGTGTATATACTTACTGTTTATGATATCTCTGTAACAGTTCATAAACCTTGTTATCATAGTCCTTCTCTAAACAATTAAGAAGTCTCTGATATGGTGTGCTTTTGGTTTCTTCCGGTGTGGCTGCAATCTTATCATAATAGTGAATGATCAGATCTGTAGCAAACATTTCCCAATTTTTGAACTCAACCTCTCCGGCAACTCTTCCCTGTATGGCTGTGCTGAATAACTGATTTACTTTCTTTTCGTCAAGGTTGGCGTTGCGATTCGTATTATTAAGCTCAGCAAAAAGAACCGGATATCTTGAACTATTCGCATTTTTTTCCTTCTTCTCGGCTTCTATAAGCTCTTTTTCAAAGCGCTCTTCTTCCAAACTCTCGTCATGTGCCTTGAAAAACGCATCTGCAACGGACATTTCTTCAAGCGTGTATTGATGGTACTTGTCTCTGTCCTCAATCTCCCGATATTCTGCATCTATAACCTCGTCCGTGTTCCTCTGCTCGGGTCCGGTCTTACCGACCATATAAAATTCAATAGTACGGATTGCCCTGGTCTTTTTATGGTGAATATCTTCTTTCTTTCCGTCATAGGCAACCTTGATGTCCGTATATTTATTGATTTCCTTTACAGCGGGTTCAAGTACATCACGCTTGAATACAGCCCAATTTGACCAGCTTTCCGGGATGATGGGCCTTCCTTTTTCGGGGCCTTCATCCAAAACGGCATCACCCATCATACGCTGAAGATCGTACTGTGATCCGGTACCGTTTTCAAAAGTCCATCTCTGGTCATTGAACTGATAGCTTTCACGGATCTCATATAACCTGGGTGAATACCCATGCTTCATCAGGGTTACGTTCTGCAGCTTGTATGATGTGAAATACTGACCGTTCCCCAAACGCTGCTGAAGCTGAACCAGGAACGGGAACATATCTTCATGGAATTTTATCTTGATCTCGCCTGTGCCGGGGTTCATGCGAATAATATGAAACCATCTCACAAGGGATTCTTCGCCGTTTTCAAGGTCGATCCACCACCTCATATCAGAAAGCTCCGTGAGCATGGCTTTAATCTTCTTATACGGTGCGTCTTTGCTCCATCTTATGAGTGCCTGGAACTCTTTACAGTTAAAACTGTACAGCTTCCCCGGCTCATCTTCTGGCTGAATCTTTGAAATTAGGTATAGTACCGCCTTGTTTTCGTTGGTATCTAAAGCATACCGGCTATTCTGTATCAGCCGGTTATCCTTTGCCACAAGGCGGTTTCTCGCTTCTTTCAAATCAAAGTTGTCTGTCATATATAGTGATTTACCTCTGTTTTTAACCTAACTAATGCTCACAATTGATGCATCTGGGCATATTTTACCGAAATTCTGCTCACATTTCAAGATGTATATACAAAATTTTACCGAAAAATCACTCACAATTCGTTCAAATCCTTGTCCCATAAGGGATTTGGGGCTACAAGATATTGAAAATCGAACTTTTTCTCACAATTCAGCGAACCTTTACTCACATTACACCGAACTTTTTCTCATAATAACCGAACTTTTACTCACATCAACCGAACCTTTACTCATACATAAACTCCGCTAAGCCTTGTGGTTATTGCGTTTCGGCGGGGGGATAACATATTAGATAACATATCTTATAAAATAGGGATATCATACTGATACCACAACTACAGAAGGACGGTGGTGGTGGGTAATATATGATAGCACATATCTTTGTTAAAACCGTTGTTGGAAAACCCGACAACGGAAAATCCGACACGGCTAAACCATCATTGGAAAATCCAATATTGGTGAAAACAACACCATTAAAGATCACCAAACGAAAAGAGAGCCTGTTCTTTAGGCTCTCTTGTAGTGCGGTAGACAGGGGTGTGGGGGAGTAGCACCCACGTATTTAATAGCCGTATTTCTTTAAGGCATCATCCAACAGTTGATTGAGGATAGAAGAGTGCGTATATTGTCCATTATCATGCTCCAGAGACTGAAGCCGGGCATATATGTCCTCGGATAACTGAACCGACCTGGATACCTTTTTAAGATCTGACGGCTGTGCTGCCACGAAGAACACTTCTGAGCCGTCCGGATTTCTTTGCGGTAGGGTAGAAGAGAAGTGTTTACGTTTCTTCTCATAGTAGCCACGCTCGGCAGCATCATTCATGATTGAACTCCATGAGAAGTGATACTTTTCTTCAAACTGCTCCTTGGGGAGAGTGTCATGATCGGAGACAAGCTCACGCCATTGCTCCTCGGTAGCGGTCTGTCTGAACTGTTCTGTAACTGTGTTTCTTGCCATAGCAACCACCTCCAAACTGCATATATGTAATAATGGTTGATGAATAGTTGATTGATAAACTATCTTCAACCATATTATATATAAATGTAGTGAATAAATCAACCATATAACAACCATATATAAACAAAAATAGTTTATATATGGTTGTTGCATCAACATAGAATATGTGGGTGCGGTTGATTTGTGTTTGGAGTGGTGGCATGTAGAGACGATCCCTGATCGAGACCAAAGGAACGAAGTGACGGACGAAAAATGAGCTGCCGGGGGCAGGTGATTTTGAGAACGGATCGGAGTGAGTGAAGGTCGAGTGAAGGGTGAGGAACGGAGTAAAATATCGGTTTACACGCTTTATGGAGTGAGGGGTTTATCCCCGAACGTAATGAACGGGTAAACCGATATGTATATCTTTAGCCGAAATATGTTGTTGACATATTATAGGGGATATGGTAGTATTTAGTCAAGGGAATAACCCTACTCGACCGGGCGAGTATAAACAGCCAATTAAGCCCGGAGCGGTCGAAAGACATTTGGTATTTTTACCATTTCGCTTTTGCTGAGAGGGTACATCTCAGGTGATACCGAGCGATACCGTTGACGCCTTTGCTGAGGTAATAAGGATCACATTTCATAGCTTAGTAATCATTATGAACAGCATGGAGTAAAAACGTACCACCGAGATTTATCCGTTACTCACTAAATTAACGGAGAACCTTGAATCTTAACAAGACAAATAAAGATGACTATCAACAAAGTTGAGAACCTTGTAAATCCGGTACAAGCAAATAAATCGGAGAACTCAGTTTATCCGAAGCTGAACGAAACAGGCTAAAACATTCGGTGGTTCGCCAACAAAATGTCTAAACACCCACCACGTAAAAGATCGGAGAACCTTGAATCTGGACAAGATAAATACAGATGACTTTATCCGGACAATATGAACGGAGATCCCTGGAAGCCAACACAGGAACAAAGACCGGCTGACTATTCTTCAAAGAAGAAGCACTCGTAAACAAAAGTGAATGCACCGGAAGCTGTAAAAGACCGGAGACTGATGAACTAATCCATCCGATAGCCACCTTAAGCTGACGTTAGGATAATACGAAAGGACGCACGCGGCGAGTAAGCGCGGAACGGTAGGCTGATTACCATAGATCAGCGGAGAACCCACGAACCCACTCCACAAAGGGAACGGCACATAACCTTAAAGTGAAGAAATAAAGGCTGCACACATAAGCAAGATAAAAAGTGTATTAGTTAGACACACATAAGTCTCGCCCAGTCCGTAAGGATGGGAATGAAAAAAAGTGTATTTCGCTGAATCGAATCCTTCGGGAGAAGAGGAAGCCGCTTAGCTTTAACATAACGATATGAAAATTCTTGAACAAGGGCGAAAGTCTTTGTCTATTTGCATATATTTTGAGGAAAGGAGTGCCCGGGAATGGGAAGAAAGAATAAATCCTACCATAAAGACCTAAAAGAGCAGATGTATGATAAGCTGACCGGGATGCTCCACGCCGGAGAAGGCACAAGTAAGAAAGAAGCGATAGCTGACGGAACGGATCGGGAGAAGATCTTTTCATACAGCACATATCAATCATATTGGAAGCACTGCAAGTATTTTGCTAACTATATAAATGAAAATCATCCGGAGTGTACCACTCTGAAAGCTGCAAGGAAGTATGTGAATGAGTGGCTGCAATCAAGGGTAGATAATGGCGGTATCAATGGAAAACCGCTCTCTGCATGGACGATAACGCTCGAAAGAGAAGCCCTGGGGAAGCTGTACGGAATTAAACCGGATGATCCGAATTTCTTCCAGGCTCCGCAGCGTCACCGGGCTGACATAGTAAGATCTCGTGGTGATGCTGTCCGGGATCGGCACTTTTCCGAAAAAAACAATGATGAATTTGTAAAGTTCTGCAAGGGAACAGGCTGCCGTAGGAATATCATGGAGAAGCTCGAAGGTCGGGATCTGGCAACGAGAGCCGATATAGATCGGGAGATAGCAAGTCTGGAAGCAAAGACCGGACGGACGGAAGCTGAAGAAAAGCACTTGGGCGTACTGAAGGACGCTGTGACACAGTTTCCGAATCAGGACTACTTTTTGCATCACAGGAAAGATAAAGGTGGCCGTGAGCGTTTTTCTCCGATTATAGGGGAACACAAACAGCAGATAGTTGACCGCATGAAAGCAACCGCACCGGATGAAAAGGTGTGGCAGCACGTTCCGGGAAATGCCGACATACACGGATATAGGGGAGAGTATGCAACATCTATATATAAGATGTATGCCAGACCGATAGAAGAGATCCCTTATGATCGGACAAACAAAGGAACCGGAAAAAAGTTTCAGAGCGGAGTTTACACGTGCCGGAAGGACGAGAGCGGAAAGAAACTCGATAAAGAAGCAATGTTAAAGGCAAGTAAAGCCCTGGGGCATAATCGCCTTGAAGTAGTGGCAAATAACTATATAAGGGGGCTGTAATATGGAGAAGGCTTATGTTGGAATGATGGGCGGTTATGCCGTTCTAAAAGATGGAGACGAAAAGCACAAGGCAAGTCATATTGTGCTTACTATTGATGAATATAATAAGCTGATCCGGGAGAAGAAAAGTCTGAAAGAACAGCTTGATACCGAAAAGACCGCACACGCCAATGATGTAAATGAGATTAACCGGAAGGCTGTAGCATATAAAAAGAAAGCTGATGAAGATGCACAAGCAGTAAAAGATGATGCAGAAAGAAGAGCTGCAGCAGCTGAAGCGGAGACAGAGAGACAAACAAACCTTAATAAAAACCTTCTGAGGATCACCAGAGAGAGAGCAAACGCAAAAAGAGGGCTGCAACCGAAAAAAAGCCATAGCGGATATAGGTTTTCCGGAAAGATTATGCAAACAAAGACCATTGCCGGACATGAAAAAAAGACTGGGGCAATATATGCGGATGTATGGACGGCAACTCTTGAAACACCCTATGACGGCACTATACCGATACACCAGATACAAGACCAAATTTTTAATGATCTCATGGGAACGGAAGGGATCCTTGAAAAGTTGTATGTAAAGTATTTTACTTACAAGGACAACAGTTCCGTGATATGGAAAGGATCCTATTCTGATGCGATAGATGGAGCAGACACAAGCAAGAATTACCTCTTTGATTATAAGTTTATGATAAATCCCAAGTCTCGGCTGTGGGAAGTACAGATAACAACAACCAAGTCTATCCGAGCATTGGCTGAGATGATGGCATAGGAAGGAGAGAAGGTATGAATGGATTTAAGTTGATGGCTGACAGTTACCGCAAAGCAGCGGAAGAGGGAAAAATCAGCAAGGAACAGGCTGACAAGGATTGCAGAATCTTTGATTTTCTCGGCACCTGTGATGATGATGATTTTTATAAGCTCTTCGATAGCTCTGCTTTCAATGAAATAGCAAAGTCTTATATGCGTCTGGCGGTTAAGGAGCTGGTATCTGAAGGAACGATAGACGAGGATCAGGGCAAGGCTGTCCGTAATCGGTTTAGCTTACTCTTTGATGAAAAACAGGCTAAAGATGTATGTGAAGCGGTGTCATAATTCAACCTCATGACACCGGGGAGAAGGTGCGGTAGAAATACCGCATTTTCAATACTTCAAGCGGTGTCATATATTGGTGTCATTTAGAAAAGGCGAGCCGTAGGAGCGTTTTTAAGGTTCTTTGATGTATGATACTGCGGTCAGAAAGTCTGAAAAACGCATAGAAACCGCCTATTTTCAAGGAAAAGGAGCATTTATGGCAAGAAAACTGACGGAAGAAGAGAAAAAAGAGTATGATCGTCTGACCGCTGAAGCAGAACAGATAAAGCTGAAGATGGACGAGATCACAAACAAGCCGACCATATACGGATATATGCGTGTCTCTTCCAAAGGACAGGCACGAGACGGATATTCCCTTGACGCACAGAAAAAAGATCTGGAAGCTGCCGGGGCTGAAATACTGTACACGGATATTTATACCGGAACAACAACGGATCGCCCGGAGCTTGATAAATTATTGGAAGAGCTGAAGGATGGAGACACGATAATAGTAACTAAGCTCGATAGGATAGCTCGGTCAGTACAACAGGGCATAGAGCTTATAGACGGTCTTGTAGAAAAAGGCGTAACGGTTAGAGTGCTTAATATGGGAACAATGGATAATACACCTACGGGTAAGCTGATCCGTAATGTGATGCTATCCTTTGCAGAGTTTGAGCGTGATATGATTATGCAGCGGACAAGGGAAGGTAGGGAAGCTGCAAGACAGAATCCGGATCACCGGGAAGGACGCAAGAAAAAGTATTCGGATGAAAAGATAAAACACGCCCTGGATCTTCTCACAGGGCCGTATAGTTATAATGATGTAGTCAAGATGACAGGCATATCGAAAAGTACGTTAATTAGAGCAAAAAAGAATGTATATACATAAGTATCACATATGCAATACCTATGTATATACAAAACTTCTTATTTCTTTGAAAGTCCATCTGCATAGGCTTTTAGGCGTTTTCCCGTGGCATATTTTTCTGCATCTTGAATAATCGTGATCCAAGACTCATCAAAGTCTATGCTTTTAAGTACATTGTCTTTATTCAGCTTTGGCGGTTCCTTTATAGTAAACTTTGTTGCATCTTCTGGCACCTCAACATGGATAGTAAACTGTGATCCGTGGGGCTGCCAAGTAAACCGAGTTTTGCCCTCGCTGTCCTTTCCTATAAGATTTCCGTTTTGATTGACTTCCCAATGATAATCAGACGTTCTAAAGCGCCCGGTATCTTCTTCAAACAAGCTATATGAAAGCATATCACTACTTCTGACTAATATACCTGTTCTGACCTGGCTATAATGGTCGGTGGCTATATTAACACGCTCGTTCCATATTCCAAGAACAGCTTCCCCGGTTCTCTGTATGTCCTCATGAGGATCCGTGATGCCATACGAATAATCTGGAGAACACCTTCCACTTATCAGTCTCACGCTTGAACAATTAAAGGGATTGTCATTTTTTACGGTTTTCATAGACCAACATTGTTTTCCTAACACTACATCAGCAATGCCAACAGGAGAATCAAGGTGATTTCCCCCGATAGCATCAGCAAACGCATCTCCCCAATCTGTACCGCTTATATCCTTTCTACCTATATACAGCAAATAAACAAAATATGCTCCAACAGAAGTTATAATATCCTTTGGAAATTTATTCAGAGGGTACAAATCCAAATCTGTAAGCCTATTTGAATCTCTTAATCTCGGTCTATTCATTTTTCATCACTCCTTAATATCTTATCTATCTTCTTTGCCACCATACGGATCATGGGAACGGCAACACTATTTCCGGTTTGTCTGCGGATTTCTTGATTGCTTACAACTATCTTATAACTGTCCGGAAAGCCCTGAAGCCTTAATAGTTCTCTTGATGTAAAGCGTCTTGTACCATTAACAAGCAAATAATTATATGATGCTCCGGTTCTTAATGCACACGAATAATCCAATACCGATATATTACCAGATTTATTTTCATGCCATACAGAAGGATAGAAAACATCTTTTCCAACAACACTTGCAGCTCTCTTCTTTCTGATGGTATCAGATGCAAAATAAGATTTATCAACGGCTGCATCATCTTCCAATATGTCATCAAGGCTATACTTTTTCTTCCTAAAATCAAAATTGAATTGCGCTGCCTTGTTCTTATCTAAAAAACCAACAATAATAATCCTTTCCCTCTTTTGAGGTAGTCCAAAATCAAGGGCATTAAGGACTTTATAATTAACGGTATATCCAAGAGCTTCAAGGTGTTTTATTATTGTGTCAAAGGTTCTTCCCTTATCATGTGTTGTAAGCTGCTTAACATTTTCCAATAATACAGCTTCGGGCATATGATATTTAAGGATCCTCTCTATCTCAAAGAACATAGTTCCTCTGGTATCTGCAAAACCCTGCATTTTTCCCATAATAGAAAATGCCTGGCATGGGAACCCAGCTAAACAAATATCAAACTTAGGTATATCTTTTTCGTCAATTTGGGTAATATCTCCAGACGGCTGTTCTCCAAAATTGGCATAGTAAGTCTCACAAGCCTTTTTATCCCATTCTGAAGAAAAAACACATTCATATCCCAATTCGTCAAAGGGAAGTCTTATACCACCAATTCCGGCAAAGAGATCAATGAACTTCTTTTTTTGACGCATCTTATCTCCTACTTTCTTTTGTATATACATATGTATTGCAAATGTATATCAGTTTTCGTTTTGCCTTACATACTCCGCAATCAACATATTAAGTCCGGCATTGGTAGTCATATTCTTTGCTTCGCAGATTGCCTTAAACCTATCAAAAATATCTCCGTTCACCCTTGCGGATATTGCCTTTTCTCTTGGGGGATTCTTTGACCTCTGATACTGTGCTATAGTTTCCTCTTCTGTTTTCTTCTCACCGGAAATATATGCAATGGTATCATTGTCGTTTTGAATCTCCTGTCTCCGGGCTTCCCTCTCCGCTTCTCTTTCTGCTAATGACTTTCTTTCAACTTTCTTCTTTGCCATATCTCCCATGATAAAACCTCACTTTCAAGAATGTATATACAAGTGTATTGCAAACGTATATACTAAATCGTCTTTGCTATTTCAAAGTATGCTTTCGCCACATCACTTCTCGGCTCCGA
>JAEEGL013457458.1_pt1 | contig 10506 bp, 6 predicted proteins | sample 9134231 | NCBI WGS metagenome assembly JAEEGL01 (sample SAMN16246548, study PRJNA631951) | gut metagenome | biome: gut microbiome; feature: rumen; material: fiber-attached | host: Bos | place: Iran: Karaj | collected 2018-10 | reverse complement strand
TTGTCGATCTCTTCGATCACCGTCACCGGGATCACGAGGTTGTTGTCCCGGAATTTCCGGATGGCTCTGTAGTCGTGCAGGATGACGTTGGTGTCGAGCACGAAGATTTTCGGTTTGTGCATGCGGTGTCTTAGTGTTAGTCTTCCCCTTCTGCGTTCTGCATCAGGGATTCCAATATGGTCTGGATGCCGGACTTGGCGGAGGCCTTGACGCGGATGTCGGACGACCCCGGGACCGGGTGGCCCAGCGGGAAGAAGGCGACATCCTGCAGCAGCAGTTCGGCATCGAGGTAGTCGAAGTCGGTGTCGCGGATCTGGATCACGACGCCCGGAAGCTCGGAAAACAGGATCCGCAGGGGGTTCTGCTCCTGATAGGAGCGCATCACGTCGGACAGGTCCAGGGCCAGCCCCGTGCCGTCCACCATGCCGCGGATGGCCTTGAGCATGCCGCCCTCGCCCACGGTGGCACCGGCGATCACGACGCCGTCCTCGACCAGCTCCCGCACCACCTCGAAGCAGTCCAGGAAATAGTCCGCGTCCGTGATCTGGGGCGCCGGGCCGCCGCCCATGCCGAGCTCCTGCGCCAGGAGCGAGCCGCCCAGGCGGAAGTCGGCCGTGTCGAAGGGGATGTAGACCACCCAGCTCTGCGGGTCCGCCACCAGGGCGGCCGGACAGGCGCGGCGGGCGCCCAGCACGGGATGGTCGGAGCGGAAGGGCTCGCTGACGAAGCCGTAGTCCTCCTCGTCGGCGTCCCGCGTGATGCGGGCGCGGAGCACCAGCTCCGACAGGCCCGTCGTCCGGACGTGGCGGTAGTTGCTGAATTTCAGGCCGAGGGCGTCGACATAGTCCGCCGCGGCGCGCACGGAGGCGTAGAATGCGGCGCGCGCGCCCACCGGGGCATCATTCCACCGCCAGGTGGCGTCCAGCCGCAGGTCGCCCACGCGGAAGGAGCCGGTGCGCCAGAGGGTGTCCGCCAGCGCGGAAGCGATCCGGATGCGGGTGTAGGACTCCGCCTCGGCGGCGGGAACGGCCTTGCGGGCCTGGCACACGGCCTCCAGGTAGGCGTCCGTGCACTCCGGCTCGAGCCCGGCGTCGCGCAGCACCGGATCCAGGGTCTCGTCCACGGCGCGCGACTCCGCCGGACCGGGGTTGGAATGCCGTCCCCCGGCCTCCGTCACGGCATCGAGCAGCTGGGCGGGAGTGTATTCCTCCTGCACCCCGTCGATGACGTAGATCGCGTGCAATGCTGATACTTTTTCGGCCATCCGATGTGTAAAATCGTGTAAATTTAGTTAAATTTGAATTCAGTTGCAACAATGAGTTTTACGGAAGACGAATACAAGCGGCTCCTGGAGGAGCTTTTCGCCCGGCATCCCAGCGTGCAGAACACCGGATTCAGCCCCGGCGCCTACAAGCCCGGGCTGGCCGGGATGATGCGCCTGGACGCCGCCCTGGGGCATCCTTCGCGGCAGCTGCGCGCCATCCACGTGGCAGGCACCAACGGCAAGGGATCCGTCTGCTCGATGCTGGCCGCGGCCCTCGCCGGGACGGGCCTGCGCGTGGGTCTCTACACCTCCCCGCACCTGCTGGATTTCCGCGAGCGGATCAAGCTCGTGGAGCGGGACGGCTGGGGGATGATCCCCAGGGAGGAGGTCTTCCGTTTCCTTACCGAAAGGGATTTCGAGGATCTGTCCTTCTTTGAGATCACCACGGGGCTCGCCTTCCGCTGGTTCGCCGACCGGCAGGTGGACATCGCCGTGATCGAGACCGGCCTCGGCGGCCGGCTGGACAGCACCAACATCCTCACCCCGGAGCTCACCGTCGTGACCAGCATCGGGCTGGACCACTGCGCCCTGCTCGGCGACACGCGCGCCAGGATCGCCGCCGAGAAGGCCGGGATCTTCAAGCCCGGCGTCCCGGCGCTCGTCGGGGAGCGCGACGAGGAGACGACCCCCACTTTCGAGGCCCGGGCCGCCGCGGTCCCCTGCCCCCTGTTCTGGGCGGAAGATTTTGAATTTGAATTGTTCGAGACCGACCTGACCGGCCCCTGCCAGGCGGAGAACCTGCGCACCGTGCTCGCCGCCCTGGAGCTGCTCGGCATCGAAGCCGACCGGGCGGCAATCGCCGCAACCGCCGCCCGCACCGGGCTGCGCGGCCGCTGGGAGCGCCTCCGCGAGACTCCCGAGGTCATCTGCGACATCGGCCACAACCCGCCCGCGCTGGAGCGCAATTTCCGCCGGCTGGAAGAGAGCGGCCGCCCGCTGCTCATCGTCTACGGCATCATGGCCGACAAGGACCTCTCCGCCATCCGGCCGCTGATGCCGCGCGGCGCACAGTACTTCCTCGTCGCGCCCCGCGGCGAGCGCGCCCTTCCCGTCGAGGCGCTCGCCGCCCGGATGCAGGGACTTCGGTACACGATTTGCGGGGAAGTGGCGGAAGGCGTCCGCCAGGCGCTCGATGCAGCATCCCGCACCCCCGGGTGCATCCTATATATCGGAGGCAGCACGTTCGTCGTCGCGGAAGCCCTGGAAATGTTCGACCCCTGACAACTTTTGCCGTATGAAAGCATTCAAACTGATAACTCTCTTACTCTTAACCCTGACCAACATGACTTTTCCCGCCTGCGCAAAAGACGACAGCCAGCACACGCTGGTCAAACTGTGGGCCGAATACTACAAGGCCGTCGATGCGGACAAGCCCAAGGACCAGTGCGACATCCTCGAGCGCATCAAGAAGGAAGCCAGCGAGAAACACCTCGCCTGGGACTACTACGACGCCTGCTGGAAATACGTCCAGGCCCGCTCCAGCACCAACTGGAAGCTCCGTGAGGAGCTGACCAACCAGGCCAACCAGGACATCGAGAAGTTCGGCGAGCCGGTCGCGGTCTACTACAACCGCAAGAACTCTTACAGCGCCGACAACCTCCGCGGCTACATCACGGAGCAGAAGGAGCGCCTGCTGCAGGCGCACAATCCGGAGTTCTACGTCATGGACGGCAACCTGGACAACTTCCTCTACTCCTCCATCCTGCTGAAAACCATCGCCAACGACTACGAATACACGCTCTGGAGCCTGTTCGGCAAGAGCCGCGACGATGCCACCAGCCAGCTGATCGCCGACTATTACAAAGGGCGCTATCCCCACGACGCCTTCATCGAATACACCAACATCGTGCGCCGGCCCTACAGCGTGGCGGACCCGCAGGTGGAGCAATACGTCACCGACCACGCCGGCCAGGCCGTCTCGATGCTGGGCCGCCAGTACCTCCTCCAGCGCCGCCAGACCAAGCTGAACCAGGACAAAGCCTCGACGTCCGACGACTACCGCGAGCTGGCCCGCGACTGCAAGACCTTCGTCGACGACATCATGCGTTTCACCGGCGACGAACGGGACATCGCGCAATGCTGCACCGGCCCGGAGGGCATCATGCAGACCCTGACGGCCCACCAGCTCTCCGTGGAAGTGGAGCGGGGCAAGGCCACGATGGTCGTCCGCAACCTCCCTTCGGTGCGCCTGCGCATCCTCGACGGCAAGAAGGAGGTCTTCGATCAGGAAATCAAGAACACAAAGAACAGTTTCTACCTCCAGGACACGCTCACCCTCGACCTGCCCGCCATCGACGACAAGGACTACACGATCAAGTGCACCGGCGACAAGGTGGAGACCGAGAGCGACTACAGCCGCCACACCCTGTCCATCGCCCACAAGCGCGACCTGGACGGCTACGGCGTCTTCGTGGCGGACTACATCACCGGCGAGCCGGTGCAGGCCTGCGACATCATCCTCTACAACGACGAGGGTAAGGAACTCGACCGCGTCAGCGACCTCAGGATAGACGGCTTCACCTACCTGCCCGAATCCATGGTCTCCAAGCTGGATGCCGACCGCAACTGGTACTGCCACATCCGGGCGGAGGCCCGTATCGGCGGCCTGCTGCGGAGCTCCCAGCGCCACAATTTCTCCTACCAGCGCAAACAGACCGTCAGCACGGACAACCCCGCCACCCGCGACATGATCCTGCTGACCGACCGCAGCGCCTTCAACCCCGACGAGACCGTCCACTACAAGGTCCTCCTCTACGACGGGACCTATGAATTCACCACCGCCCCTGCCGGCATCAAGCTCCACGCCACCCTCACCGACCCGCAAGGCAAGGTAATCGGCGAAGAGGACCTCACCACCAACGAATTCGGCACGGCCGCCGGCGCCTTCGTCCTGAAGAAGAGCGAGCGCGGCGGCGCCTACCGCATCTCGGTCCGCGAAGAGGGCGGCAAGCGCACGAGCGAGAGCACCACCGTCCAGGTGGACGAATTCGTGCTGCCCACCTTCGCGCTCACATGGACCCCCGACAGCCGCTTCTACCTGCCGGAGGACAACATCACCGTGGAGGGCAACATCCGCAGCTACTCCGGCCACAACCTCGCCACCGCCACCGCGACCTACTCGGTCATGGCCCTGGGCAAGACCCTCAGCGAGGGCAAGCTGGACCTCAAGCCTTCCGGCGACTTCACCCTGCGCTTCAAGGGCCCGGAGAACCATATTTACAATACCAGCGTGATCGTGACCATCCGCGTCACGGACGCCACCGGCGAGACGCTGGAATTCACCCGCACCATCAGCGTCAGCCGCTATGTCCCGCTGAACATCCTCGTGGACAACAGCGTCGCCGGCCGCTTCGAGCAGTCCGACCGCTACGGCAGCGGCTCCATCGTCGGCGACGACGTCATCCGCGCCCGCTTCCAGCTGGGCGGCGGCAAGACCCCGCAGACGCACCCCAACCTCAAGATTGAATACAAGGTCCTCCACGAGGGCAAGACCATCCTGACCGGGGTCGCCGCCAACGGCGAGACGGTCGAGCTCAACCTCGCCGGCCGCCCGTCCGGACTCTATGAGATCCAGGTCGAGGCGGAGATGACCAACGACAAGGGCGATGCGTTCTCCGGCCGGGAGACCCGCAGCGTGGTCAAGGCCTCCGACAAGGACGTCGCCCTGGACCTCGACGTCCGCTGCTTCTTCAAGGAGATCGCGGACGACGGCACCGGCATCGCCCTGCAGGTCGGCACCACCATGGGCCCGACCTGGGTCGTGACGGAGCTCTACGGCGACGGCAACCGCCTGCTGGAGAAGCGCATCGTCAAGCTCGCGGGCGTCCGCGGGCGGCCCGGCTCCCTGCAGCTGCTGCGCTTCGACCGCAAGCCGGATTATCCCGAGACCCTGACCCTCAAGGTGTTCTGGTTCCACGACGGCCGCTCCTTCGAGTATTCCGTCTCGTCCTTCAAGCAGCGGGAGCTGTTCTCCCTGCCGCTGAGCTTCAGCCGCTTCCTGGACACCACGGCGCCGCACCACGATTACACCTTCACCCTGCGCACCGACGCCGGCACGGAGGTCGCCGCCACCATCTTCGACAAGAGCACGGAGACCATCCGGCCCAACGTCTGGCGCAGCGTGACCCCGGCCCGCCGCTCGCTGCCTGAGGTCTACTACCGCAGCACCACCGGTGTCGACGCCTCCCACGGCTTCGACCACTATACCCTCGGCACCCGCCAGGCGACCCGGGCGGTGGCGAAGAACGCCGCCGCAGGAGCGGCGGTGCCCATGGCCGAAATGATGGTCATGGACGAGGAAGTCGCCGTCGACAGGATGGCGGCCAAGGTCGAGGTGGAGGAAGCGGTCGACGACCTGGGCGGCGCCCCCGCCGAGGACGGGCTCGTGCGCGAGAATTTCGCCAACACGATTGCCTGGGAGCCGTTCCTGCGCTCCGACAAGGACGGCGTGGTGACCTTCAACTTCACCACGGCCGACAAGCTCTCCACCTATTATGTGCAGCTGTTCGCGCACGACAAGAACTTCCACAACACCACCCTGCGCCGGGAGATGGTCGTGACCCTGCCGGTCAAGGTGGCCGTCGTGCAGCCGCAATACCTCTATGAGGGCGACCGCTACGTGGCCCGCGTGACCGTGGCCAACAGCAAGGGTGTCCCCGTGTCCGGGCGCCTCTCGGTCAAGTTCCTGAATGGCACGGACTACAAGACCGCCCCCGTGGTCACCGAGAAGGCCAAGAGCCTGACCGTGCCGGCCTACGGCTCCGCCGACTTCAGCTGCGAGATCAGCGCCCCGGCGCTGAAGGACCTCGGCCTGCTGGTCAACTTCACCGCGGATGACCAGACCTACGGCTCCGACGGCGTGTTCGTCGTGATGCCGGTCTCCCCCGCCGTGCAGACCATCACCGAAGCCCACTCCGCGCTGCTGCTCGCCGGCATGGACCGCGAGGCGGTCCTCGCCGACCTGCGCAGCCAGTTCGTCAACGTGGCGGGCGCGCAGGCCTCCCTGCGCGAGATTTCCATCCTCGGCATGATCCGCGAGGCCGTGCCGGAGAAGGTCCTTCCCGCCAGCGACAACCTGCTCGACCAGTCCGAGGCGCTCTACGCCAATTTCCTGATCGACAACCTGCCCGGCGGCAAGCTTTCCGGCGCCACGCCGGAGCAGCGTGCCGACATGCTCAAGAAGATCCTCGGCTGCAAGAATTCCGACGGCGGCTTCGGCTGGTTCGCCGGCATGACCTCCTCGCCGGTGCTCACCGCCGTGCTGCTGGAGCGGCTCGCCGACATGGGCGACGCCGCGCCCGCGGAGCTGCGCGACGCCATCCCCGCCGCGGTGAAGTTCCTGGACAGCTGCTATTTCGGCGACCGCAAGCGCCCGATCTGGGTGGGCGGCATCAGCTTCGACCAGTACCTCCATGTCCGGGCCATGTATCCGGAGGTCGGCTTTGCGCCGAAGGGCGTCGGGCTCCGGGAGATGCGCGATTTCAAGAAGGCGGTCAAGTCCTACCTCGTGCCGGGCAAGAAGCGCGGCCTCAACGGCCAGGTCTTCGCCAAGGCCCGCCGCCTGAAGACGCTGCGCGCCCTGGTCGACAGCGAGAAGGGCGCCTCCCTCGCCAAGTCCTGGGGCATCGCCCTGTTCACCGCCAGCCGGCTGCGCAAGTCGCTCCAGGCCGACGTCGAGTCCCTGCTCCAGTACGCCGAGCCGCACCGCAGCGGCGGCACCTATTATCCCAATGCCGTCATGCCCTGGCGCGGTCTGCTGGAGAGCGAACTCTACGCCCACGCGCTGCTCTGCGACCTGCTGACCGCCTGCGGCCACAACGAGGTCGCCGAGGGCATCCGCCTGTGGATCATGGTCCAGAAGGAGACGCAGCAGTGGGAGGACGACCCCGCCTACCTCCAGGCCATCGGCAGCGTGCTGCGCGGCACCGAGGAGACCCTGCAGACCAAGGTCCTCGCCCTGTCTGCCACCACCACCCTCCCCTTCCCGCAGATCAAGGCCTCCGGCAACGGCTTCACGCTCGCCTGCGAGTACAGCCGCGACGGCATCCTGCTCCAGGAAGGCGAGACCCTGCACGTCGGCGACAAGATCGTGGCCACGTACCGGATCTGGAACGAGGAGAACCGCAGCTTCGTGCGGCTCACCGCCCCGCGTCCCGCGGCCTTCCGCCCGGTCCAGCAGGTCTCCGGCCGCTACGGCTGGTGGCTCCGCCCGATCTCCATCACCGGCTGGATGAGCTTCAGCCCGCAGGGCTACCGCAGCGTGCTCGCCGACCGCACCGAGTTCTGGTTCGACAGCTATCCCGAGGAGAAGACCAGCCTGTCCGAAGAGTACTTCGTGACCCAGGAAGGCACCTTCCAGTGCCCCGTCCCGGTGATCGAATCGCTCTATGCACCGCACTACCGCGCCAACGACGACGGCAAACCCGCCGTCGTCGTGGCCGCCCAAGAAAAGTAACGATGAAAAGAAGATTTCCGCTGACCGTTTTCGCCTTCCTGGCCATGATCCTGTCCTGTTCCCAAAAACCCCTGAGCGAGCCGGGCGCCCCCCTGTCCTGCGAGCAGCCCGCTTTCCTGCAGCCGGGCGACAAGATCGCCCTCGTCTCGCCTTCCTTCTTCACCTCGAAGGAGAACGTGGAGACCGCCTCCCGGATTCTCCGGGAATGGGGCTTCGAGCCCGTGGTGGCCCCCAACGTGGGGAAGGAATACCTCGGCGCCTACGCCGGCACGCTCAAGGAGCGCATCGCGGACCTCGAATGGGCCCTGCGCGACCGTTCCATCAAGGCCATCCTCTGCAACCGGGGCGGCTACGGCACCATCCAGATGATCAACAAGATGCCCGTCAGGAAGTTCGCCGCACATCCCAAATGGCTCATCGGCTTCAGCGACATCACCACGATCCACGGGATGGAGAGCCGTGCCGGGGTGATGAGCATCCACGGGACGATGTGTTCCCTGATGGCCAAGTCCAAAGGACAGGGGATGACGAACACCCTGCTGCGCGACCTGCTCCTCGGCACCGTCCCCGAGTACGAGACGCCCCCGCACCCGCTCAACCGGACCGGGCGCGCCACGGGGACGCTGGTCGGCGGCAACCTGTACACTTTCACGCCCAACCTGGGCACGGACGCCGACGCCACCCTGGCCTCGGACTTCATCCTCTTCATCGAGGAGGTCGAGGAGAACATGACCCACATCGACCGGCAGATCAACACCCTGATCCTCAACGGCGTCTTCGACCGCTGCAAGGGCGTGGTCCTGGGCGAGTTCACCGACTGCGAGGCCAACCTGGATTACATTGACGTCGAGGAGATGATCGTCTCCTACCTCAAGGACTACGACATCCCCGTGCTCTGCGGCTTCCCCGCCGGCCACGGCGACGTCAACCTCCCGCTGCTGATGGGCGCGCCGGTCACCCTGGACGTCCGGGACGACGGGGCGACGCTGAGCTTCGACGTGGAGGGCACGAAGAAAGTCGTCCGCACGGAGGACGCCCTGGCGGAGTGGCAGGCGCTGCAGGAGCAGCCGTAGGATCCGGCAAAAGCCTAGAATCGGAAAGCGAGGCCCCCGGAGATGGTGAAGAACCAGCGGAGCGGGATCTCGTCGGCGATGACGCGGTCGTCGACCGTCCGCTCGGTGCGGGCGACCAGGGGTGCGAAGGGATCGAAATGGAAGGCGGGCATCAACTTGAGGTCGAAGCGCCAGATGCCGTAATTGATGCACATGCCCGCATCGAGGGTCAGGGACATCGGACGGCGCCTCTCCGTCCAGCTGTTCTCGACGACCTGGTCCTGATAGAGAATCGTGTAGGACGTCGAGACGGTTGAAGAAGCACCGGCGATCCAGGTCGGCGTCACCCCGGCGAAGAATTCCACGTCGCTGAAAAGGCCCAGCAAGAACGCCGTCAGTGCATTGCCGCCTGAGACGACCCGGCCGGAGAATACGTCGTCCGTCGCCGTGGACGCCGCGCTGACGGCTCCGGAGAAGAGGCGGTCGGTGCCGCTCCGGGAAGGCGTCCGGTAGCCGAACGCGATGGGGAAGCAGAAGATGTTGTCCACTTCAGCCATTTCCAGTCCATACTGGAAACCCGCGCGCCATCCGAGGCCGCCCACGCTGTACCGGCTGTAGCTCACACCCACCAGGACATCGCCGTCCACACCTTTGTACATGGGGACGGAGACCCCGGCGGTGAGTGCGATGTCCCGCGTCTGGGCGGCGGCACCCGCCTCGGCGCAGAGGGTCAGGAGGGAGATCAGGAGTATGCTGGAGAATACGTTCTTTTTCATCGTTCCACGATTTTCAATACTTTATTTCGCTGAGGAAGAGGGCGTGGCCGGGGACGCTTTCGCCAGCCTGGCTCCGCCCCGCCCCTTCGACGGGAAGGACCAGGGATTCAAAATCGGCGACGCTGCGCTTGCCGCGGCCCACTTCCAGCAGGGTCCCGACGACGGCGCGGACCATGTTCCGGAGGAAGCGGTCGGCGGCGATGCGGAAGTACCAGTAATCGTCGCCGCCCTCGCGGCCGGTCAGGGCCAGGTGCGTCGGCGTGTAGCGGTGCCAGCCGGCCTCGGTGACCGTGCAGACGGAGGTCTTGGAGTCGGCGCCCGTCTTCTCGAAACAGCGGAAATCATGCTGCCCGAGGAGGGCCTTCGCGGCTTCGTTCATCGCCGCGAAATCCACCTCCGGAAAGGTGTACAGCCAGGAATACGCGTCCACGAACGGGTCCTTGACCCGGTGCAGGAAATACGTGTATTCCCGGCGCGTGGCGTCGAACCGGGCGTGGAAATCCTCCGCCGCCGGCGCGATGTCATGCACCACCACGGAGCGGGGCAGAATGGCATTTAATTTGTAGCATAAATTATGCGTGTCAAGCCCCTCGGCTGCGTCGAAATGTGCGATGTAGCCGATTGCGTTGACGCCCGTGTCGGTACGTCCGGCACCCGTCACCGCGACGGCTGCCCGAAGCAGGGTGGAGAGCGCCTCCTGAAGCGTCTGCTGGACGCTCGGAGCATCCGGCTGGACCTGCCACCCGCAGAAATCCGCGCCGCTGTAGGAGAGCTTGATCGAATAACGCATAAACGACTGCAAAATTAGTCAATTATATGGAAAGTGTAAACATCAAGGAGCTCAACGAGCGCATCCAGAAAGAGAGCGCGTTCGTGGATCTCCTCTCCCTGGAGACGGGC
>JAEEGL012486393.1_pt1 | contig 10506 bp, 7 predicted proteins | sample 9134231 | NCBI WGS metagenome assembly JAEEGL01 (sample SAMN16246548, study PRJNA631951) | gut metagenome | biome: gut microbiome; feature: rumen; material: fiber-attached | host: Bos | place: Iran: Karaj | collected 2018-10 | reverse complement strand
TGCGAGGGCTTTCTTTGCATTCTCACTGCTCTTCTGTGCAGAAAGATACAGTGTTATAACGATGGCAAAAAGCGCCATGGACAATAAAGATGTGATCAGAAGCTGAATATATGATTTATGATAAAGCGCCCAGTCACTTATGCCTATGATAAGATACCAGTCGTTACCGCTTCTGGCAGCAAAAAGATTCTCATAGAAAAATCCTTCCCTGATCCTGGCTGTAGTAACTCCGCTTTTGGTTCTGGCACCACCATAGATACCGGCATAATCGGGCATTTCATCGATCAGCTTCTTTCCCACCATAGCTTCGTCGGTACATCCGGCTATAATGCCCTCGTCCGTCACTATGAAGGAGTTCACCGAATCCTCGCCCATCTGGGAAACATATCCTCTGATGCTTTCCATGGTATAGTCCACAGCGATAACCGTCTCCTGATCTCCCAGCATTACGGAGACCGTGTAGCAGATGTCCCCCGTCATTGCGTCCTGATAGGGTGAGGAAACATAAGGCTTTCCGTTATTTTTCAACGCTCCCGTATACCATACACGCTCCTGGGGTATATAGTCCTCAGGCATCTCAAAATCAGGTATGATACTGTAATCCGCTCCTGCTATATAAAGATTGAAAGCTCCCGTATCGCCTGCCAGTATCTCCGACTTTCGAGAGAAAATATACTCCCTCAGGCTATCCATGTCACCAAGGTGTTCTCTGGCCCGGATCGCAAGCTCCATTGTGAGACTTTCCGCGCTGCTGATAGCCGACTCCAGTCTCCCGCTCACGCTTTCCAGCTGATAAGCACCGGCCTGTCGTGTTTGATCGTGAGTCTGAGTGAACAGGATCAGGGTGTTCATCATGGTGACCACCAGCAAAAGCGAGGCCACCAGTATCACAATACTAAGGTTCTTTTTCTTTTTCATAAGAAATCAATGCTCCCGATCCGGTCATCATCAATCAAAAGTAAAGCGGTCAAAAACATAAGAATCATTTTGATCCTCAGAAGTAAACTCAAAATAAACAGCGTGTTTTCCGATGACACCGCACTCTACCGGAGCCGTGGCAGTCCTGGCGGAATCCGCGATGTCAAGCTTTGCTATAATGCGTCCCTTATATGAATCCAGACGTACGTTTACTTTCACAGCCTTGTCAGACTCCATCTCCACGGTCACCGTTTTCGGAGAATTAGCTCCGAACTGCAGATACCTGAAGCCCACGGTAGAGCCGGATGTGATGTTTTCCACTGGAGCAGAAACATCATCTCTCATCTCATATACCGGGCGGATGCTGGCATAAAGGCGGCTACCCGTGATATGGCAGGTGTAACCGGCTGAAATCCATTTGTATGCGTCAAGTCCGTTGATATGAGCACCCTGTGAAGTCATCTCTACCACGCCGGATGAAACCGGTTCACCGGCGAGATATTTAATATCTCCTATGTAAAGCCTGCCGTCACGACCCAAAGCCACATCCACCGGCTCTATCATAGCCTGCCTTGAATACTCATTGGTACCGGTCTGTCGATGATAGAAAATATACCACTGTCCGTTGACCTCCATGATGGATCCGTGGTTGTTACCCCAATGATAAGTCATGGTGCCCACACCTTCGGAATCTCTTAAGATCTCTCCGCCGTTAAAACTGATATCTCCACCTTCCCTGAAAGGACCGAAAGGACTGTCGCTGTACTGGTATGACAAAAAGCCGTTGCAGGGCGAGAAAACACCGAGACCCGGAACCGGCACTTCGTATCGTTTTGAGTATATATAAACATACTTGCCCAAAACTTTTCTGGGACTTGACGCCTCAAAGAAAGCATCTTTTAAAGAAATATGTCCGTCTTCCACGGGATCCCAGGGGCATGTGGAGTGGCCGAGAGGATTTTCTACCAGAGTTCCCTCCTTTATAGTGGCCATATCATCCTCAAGCTCGGCTATATAACAGGGTGCCGCGCAGCCTCCCCAGTAGGCATACACTCTGCCGTCATCATCCACCAGAACACCCGGGTCAAAGCCCAGCTTTGTCTCCACAGGATCACTGAACGGACCCCAGGGAGTGGGGGAGGATGCGACAACCACAAGGCTGCCGCATTTCTCTGCAGCGTACAGATAATAGGTATCTCCCTTTTTTACCACATCTGGCGCGTAAAGTATCGAATCATAATGTGTCTCATAGGACACACCGTGATATTTCCAGTCCGTGAGATCATCGACAGGAGCCGACCATACCACATAATTACGCCCGCAGTATTTATCCCTTTCAATATCATGGGAGCCATATACATAGACGCGCTTTTCACCGTTGTGCTCAAAAACTCTGGGTTCCCCGTCAGGCACATGCTCCCACAGCGGCATGTATGGATTTGCTCCCCTGATCGAGCTCTTCTCAAATAATTCTGTATTCATATTGTCCTCTTTCTGCCGGATCCGCATAAATTTCATGCAGACACGATAAGCCTGTTAAACATAGCCCGATTCCGTGACGGAATCGGGTCATGATAAGATATTTTATATTTGTGAGTTTCTCTGCTTCTCCTCAACCTTGTGTGCCTTTGCATTGTTGTTATTTATGCCGCCGACGGTATTCCTGCGGTTCTTACCCTCTCCTTTATCCAGCTCCTGCTTGATCCTTTCGATATTCCTGCGCATATTTTCAATCTTGCCCTTGCCGTTAGCCAGAAGATAATCGTCTCCCGTAAGATTTTTGTCTTCTACCTCCACATTAAAGAGATCGGCTACTCCCTCCAGGTTATCCATGTACTCCTTCTTTTCCAGAGTTCTGAACCTTATCGAAAGGAATTTCTCCACACGCTCGGCAGCTACGATCTTGTCATGTGTAGCATCGTTCTTGACTCCGTCAACAGCCTTGTGGATCCTGTATCTGTTAATGTTGTTCAGGATCTTTGTAACATGCTTTATATATTCTTTTCTGGCAGTTTCATCATCCGGATATCCCTGCTTAAGGGATGTCTTCAGATTCTGGATGGATTCCATGATCTTGACGTATTCCGACGAATTTCTGTGAACGCGCTCTGCAGGCTCCTTTAACATTTCAATGCATTTGTTGAGAAGCTCAACCTCCTTATTCACCATTGCCTTGTCAAATTTTGTATCCTCCGGCAGCGGATCCACCATTATCTCCGACTTGTCGTTCTTTATGTCTACGAGCTTGCACACATTCTTGTCGGCAGCCTTCAGCTTATAGAGAAGATGACGGAACCGGTTCAGCTTTCTTGATGTATCCAGGTCGTTATCTGCTTCCCGGTAATTTTTTATAACATTCATAAGAGCGCCGCCCTGATAATTTCTGTGTGTATATACGTTATCAAAGAACTTGTCGAACATGTGCTTATTGGCATTATACAGTTCCTGTGCCTCCCTTGCGGCATCCACCATTTCTCTGTAATCGTTGATATGCATCTTATCACGATCGATGCTTTTCTCATCTATCTCAGTGCTGAAGCTTATGACCGGAACCTTCTTTCCGTTTATTTCCTTTTCCTCGAAGCCGTTGGCCACCATTACCGAATTTTTCAGCAGGTCGAAACCGTGCGTAGCCAGCCATATACCGATGGACTCGGTCTTCATGTCGTAGAGACTCTCTTTTTGCTGTGTTACGGCTTTCTCTATCTGTTCCAGACAATTAATGGCCTGTTCAACAGCCTCACTGCTGCATGTTGCCTTAAGCTCATTTACTTCGCTTCGCGTGCCGCAGGCCATTTTTGCGATATCAAACGGATCATACTGACCGCCTTCGGCTATATTGAAACGCGCAATAAAATCCTTATAGGTTCCGGTCTCTTTGAACTCATTCCAGTCCAGACCCTTGTCGTCCAGTCTTGTGAATACCTTCTGCAGCTTCGAGATCTGCCGGTCTGTAACGGTTTTATCGGAAAGCTTGTCCCAGAAAGGATCATTCAGATCCTCTGCAGTCATCAATTCCTCGGGCTTTTTTATATCCAATTCGGACGCCTTTTTTATAACGTTGTGGAGCTCCTCACTCTCCGCATCATTCAGCCTCTCGAAGTTAGTCCTTGTCTTGGGATTCAACACTTCGGCCCGCAAATTGATATAATGCACCGGTATATCATCTGCTACGCCGCCATTAGCTTTTGCTTTTTCATAGAATTCTTTGTTTTCTTTACTCTTTAAGATTTTGATTATGACACCGAGATCCTTAATGGAGGTAAAAATATTCTCCGCCCTGATGTATGCCTTCGGATCCTGTGCCCTCTCTGCATTGGCAGCCTCAATCTTCATCCCCACCGTCATGTCCTCAATGGCTTTACTCAGGATTTTCTGCCTGATCTCCTCCGGAGTATTAAGTCCCTTCAGGATCACCGGGTTGATATATTTGACCTGGTGCATATAGTCCGTGGCGGCAAACTTTTCATCTATATGCTTATCGAAATCACCCTGTATGGCAGCTACGATCGCATCAGGTCCCTTTTTAACCAGCTCCTCATCTATGGGAAGGCTGTCAACGATAGCCTTAAGAGTATCCTTTGCCGCCTGATCCGGCTCTATATGCGCAAATCTGATATTTGCTGCCTTATGGAAGTAATTGGGTTCAACGGGTATCTTAAAATCATCAATTTCATCGAGACCATTTTCGATCACCCACTTAAACAGATTTCTAAGCTTAGGATAAGCTTTAAGCTCTGCCTCCCTTTCAGCAGCCTCCTTTATTTCAGTAAGAGCCTTTTTCTGTTCTTCTATGAACTTTGAAAGCTCAGGGTCTTCTTCTGCCAGCTTTTTCGTGTCTATAAGATAATTGATGGCGCTCAGGCGATCAGCATTTTTATCTCCCATGTATGAGTCGTTATCAAGGGCCAGATCCCGGACACTCTTCTTCATATATCTCGCATGATCATAGTTCTGATAATAGAAAATGGCATCCAGTATCTTTTCATCGCCTTCCGCCGTCCAGCCTTTGGCTCTCATACGCTCATGGAATCTGTAATAATCATCTGAATTACCCAGAGTCAGCTGATGCTCGAAAACACGGTTTTCTTTTGAGTTCAGCGACTTCGCCGTCAAGATCATTTCTTTACGGATAACATTTCTCTCCGCCGCAGACTTAGCCGGACGCTTCATCAGATCCTTAAGAAAATTCATATCTGGTTCGGGCTGCTTCATGCTGTAAACAGCAATATTATAGATAGCGTTCAGCGCATACTCGTCCCTCTTCAGATCCCATCCGTTTTCAAGCATCGCATCGTAAAAATCTTCCCTGGGAGTGCCATCGGGCGCAACATCAGGACCGTATTTATCCTGCCTGTTATAATCATCCAGAACTATCCCGCCCTGGCGCAGGGTCTGCCACGGATAAACCTGTTTTAACTGAAGCTCTTCGGTCAGAAAGGCTTCTAACGCTTTACTATGAGCCTTTCTATCCCTTTGGATTTCTTTTACTATGATATTCTTAAGGTTTTCCGAATCGAGATATTTTTTGCATTCTGTCCAGGAGCCTGACTTTTTCAGTATCTGCTTCATCAATGTTCGCGGACCATGATTCGTGGAAAGATATTCATTTAATAAATTCTGATCTTTCACTTCCAGCCCGGGAGCAAGCATAATATAGAGGTACTCCCTCATCTTCTGCATTTTCTGCTCTTTGCTGTCACTTGCATACTTCTCATCACTGTAATCGAATTTTCCCGGCATTTTTTTATCCTCCTTTGAAATGTGGTGACAAAGATGTTACATATGATTTCTCTGCCTCAAGGGAATTAATCTCTGTCAATTATAATACTGCCCTGCACTGTGTATAGTTGCAGAAAGTATATAAATTTTTTACTCTATCCTGCCCTGAAGCCAGATGATACCCTTGAATCTTCTGCCGGGCATCGGTACTCCCTGAATATCGCCCTCGTTTACACATATATCCATCTGTATCTTCTTGGCGGTGAGTCTTATGATGTACACATTCTCTCCGGATACTTTATTCTGAACCTTGCGTACGGTATTGATCTCTCCTAACACCATGTACTGATCTGTCTCAACTCCGTAGGGCATTAAAAAGGTGTTCACTATGGTATAGACATCATCCTTTTTCAGACGCTTCTCAAAATCCGGCATGAAATCCGGAAAATAATCCTGACTCTCATCATCGATATCATCATCATCAAATTCTGAGTCCGCACAGAACTTGCAGGCCCTGTCTTTTACTTTGCTGTTCTCATTTTTGATAGATGGCAGCACCGGCAGCAAAACCCTGCCCGCCTTGCACAGTCCTGAAAAATAGATTGTCTTGTCATCAAATCTTTTCTCATCAAAGAGACTGCTTCTGACACTGCCTTCCTCATTCAGATAAAAAATAATGGAAATATCGAGACGTTCGTCATCGCATATACCGGCATAAGAATTAGTGGCCGCATGACGCTGAAGCTCCACCGGCTCCCTTGCGCTCACGCAGTCACTGTTAAAGAAGGGATGATAATATTCCATCCTGAACACATCATCCTCAATGTATTCGCCGTAGATCTCAAGCCCGATCTTAGCATCATCACTGTAATATTTGGTGATCCTGCACACATAACAGTCCTCGGATTTCAGGACGATCTCCCTGTTATCGTGATCCACTGCCGCTTCATTCAATATCGGGTTGAAATCTTTTTCTGTTTTAACATTTCTGAAACCTATCGCTCTTAAAAAATCATGCATAATACTGTAATATCAATCTGCCAAACAATATGTTTGCACAGATCCTTTCTATATTAAAATTTTCACTTAATACTATATGATTCAAAGGTAAAAAGCCTGACTTTTGACCCTCAAATCATTTTGAGAAATTCAATCGTTAAATGTTTATATCATATATGATATTGCTGTTAATCCTGAAAAGTCATAGCCTGCTGGATTGCTTCGATCTCCTCATCGGAGAGCGGTATGACACATTTTCCGTCGACTATCTCTTTTAAATATGTATAACAGCCGTCTCTCGTATGAACCGCATTCAAAACATAACCATCATTGCGCGCATTCAGCAGTGAAACCGTAAATGACATTTTACCGCCGGCTTCCTCCAATGCGTCATATTTTATAACGCCCATCTTTTGAAAAGAATACTTTATCTGGTCATTGAGCTTAGTGATATTATCCACATTCATGTTGTTGGATTCCACCAGCTTATTGATACTGTCCAGCATTTTTTCCAGAATGTTTTCCAGAGATTCGCCGTCCTTTCCCTTCATAAAATAATTGTATCTTTTTTTCAGACCCGATATGTTCACTATATTCACGAATATCAGGATAAGACACATAATGTTCAACGCAAATAGTATCGCTATCAGTACGACAGTCATCTCCGGGTTGGCCTGTAAATAATTTGCAATTCCTCCCATATACACTATGACCTCTTAACTGTGCAAAGACAGTCCACCATATCATCCAGTTCCTGCTGTGAATAAAACTCAATCTCGATAGCGCCCTTGTTTTTGTCTTTTGAACTGATGGATACTTTTGTTCCCAATGCATTTTTGAGTCTCTCCTCCAGAGCGCGGAAGGCAAGTTCGAGCTGCTCGTCTGTGGGCTCCTTCGGTTTCTTTTCTTTTGCTTTTCCCAGTTCCTTTATCAGCTTCTCAACCTGACGAACATTAAGACTTTTATCAAATATCTCCTCGGCAAGCTGATACTGTTTGTCGGGACTGGTGACAGACAAGAGACATCTCGCGTGTCCGCCTGTGAGTTTTTCATCTATGAGCATCTGCTGAACACGCTCGTCCAGTTTTAAGAGTCGCATAGTGTTGGCAATGGTAGTCCTGTTCTTGGAAACCTTTTCGGCAACCTCATCCTGTTTGTAATGAAACTCGTCTATGAGACGCTTGTAACCCTTCGCCTCTTCTATAGGATTTAAGTCCTCGCGCTGGATATTCTCTATGAGTGAGATTTCAGCTGCTTCCTTATCGGTAAGGTCTCTTACGATAACCGGAATCTTTTTCAATCCTGCCATCTTAGCTGCACGCCATCTTCGCTCACCTGCCACGATCTTATAATAGGTTTTCTTATCCTGAACGATAAGAGGTTCTACCACACCGTAATTCTTAATAGAGTCGCAAAGCTCATTCAGAGAATCCTCGTTGAAATTCTTTCGGGGCTGATTTTTATCAGGCTCCACCTTATCGATATCCACCATCAGGTCACCGTCTTTTGAACCCTGTTTTTTGTCATTGTCTCCTATCTTATCTTCGATCAATGAATCCAGTCCTCTGCCTTTTGCAAGGCCGCCTTTTTTTGCTGCCATATTGTCCTCCGTCTTGTTGCTCTGAAATTTCCGTTAACTGTTATTATGAATAGTAAACGTAAGTTACTGTGATTATTGACAACTGTAAACTACCTTCTGATGCCTAATATTTCTTTTGCAAGGCTGCGATAACACTCTGCACCTGTAGATTTTGTATCATAAATATTAATGGGTTCACCATAGCTTGGTGCCTCTGCAAGTTTTACGCTTCTGGGTATCAAAGTCTCGAAAACCCTGAACTTATCTCCCACACTTTCCTTTACATTATTCACGACATCATTTGAAAGATTTGTTCTGCTGTCATACATAGTCATGACAACGCCTTCAATCTGAAGATTTGGATTTAGTCTTTCCTTTACCAGATTAATAGTCTTCAACAGCTGGCTCACTCCCTCCAGGGCAAGATACTCACACTGTATCGGAACCAGCACACTGTCCGCCGTGGTCATGGCATTCAATGTTATGATATTCAGTGTAGGCGGACAATCTATGATGATATAGTCGTAATCGTCACGGATATAATCAACCTGATTTTTCAAAACATATTCCTTGTTTGACTCACCCAATAGATCGATCTCTATTGCTGATAGATTTATATTAGCGGGCAAAAGATTAAGGTTTTTGATGTTCGTCTTGATGAGAGCTTCGTTGACCGTGCACTCCTCAAGTATTAATTCATAAACCGTATTTGCATCCACAAGATCACGGGCATTTATACCTAACCCGCAGCTCGTGTTTCCCTGTGGATCCAAATCTATCACCAATACTTTTCTACCCAGCTCAGCCAGACAAGATGACAGATTTATCGCCGTTGTAGTCTTTCCGACTCCGCCTTTTTGATTTGAAACCGCTATTACTTTACTCATGTTCTTTCCTTTCTCAGCAATACTTAACCGACATTTTTACCTGTTTTTTGATTATAACACCTAAAGGTAATGATTCCAACATAAAAAACTGTTTTCGTGAAACTTTCGTCTATTTTTATAAAATCTACCATATATAGTTGGATATTTTTTCTTTGAAAATGTTTCACGTGAAACACCACAAAATAATGTTAATCATTTTAATTATCAAATACAAAATATAGTAAACAAAAAAATGTTTCACGTGAAACATCTAGATGTAGTGTTACTATTCACAGTTATCTCAATGTGTATCCTGGCACAACCATATACATACGCTTACTTTTATCAAAAACTGACAGCTATGACCCCTTGCTCGGGCAAGAACAATCTCACATCAGTGCACATGTATGTGATCGTGCCTCACCTACCTAATTAGCTGTGAATAGTAACGATATAGTAAAAAATGCTTTTGTCTTGAAAAGAATTCTGGTAAGTGTTACATTATGATATAGATAAACATGATTAATTAAACTGGGCTTGTCTTTTAGCATGGGTGGAAATTTAATATGGACTTCTTAAATGATAAAATTATTGAAAATAAAATAGATTATGATGAATTTATAAAAGATTCAAAATACGATCTTAAAGAGTATACATTTGATGAGCAAACAATAAGTTTTTGGAAAAGCAGAAATTTTTATACACAAATGATGGATGTGTGGGGGGAAGTAGATAAAGCCAGAAACTATTATATTAAATGGAAAAACGCAAACACAGAGGATAAAGAAAAAAGATTTTCTGCTTTATTAAAATCACTCATATTTGTAAGAGAATGTCTGGCAATAGTAAAAGAAAATAATAACTTTACCGAACCTGTTAAACAAACATTTAGAATAGCAGAATGGGAATTATATGATTTTTTCTTTTGGGATAATTTATTCGGAAACACATCTGAAACGGTAACAAGATGGTTTGATCAATGGTGTTATAATATTAATCTTGATCTGTTGGAAATATAAGATAAGAGGGAGAAACCAGCATGGATAAAAAAGCAAAAAAATTTTTAATCTTCTCAGGACTAACTGTCGCAGGAATGCACTTGTTTAACAAGTATGTATCCTATACAAACTCCCTGCAGAATAAGACAAAGGATCCGGAAGATTTATTTTATGAGACAAAAAACGGAAAAGTTTTTTATAAAAAATACGGTGAGGGAACACCGATACTGCTGATACATGATGTTTCATGTGACACATCATCTTATGAATGGTACAACAATATAGAAGGTCTTTCAAAAGATCATTCCGTTTATGTGATCGATCTTTTGGGTTGCGGTAAATCGGATAAACCGAATATCCAGTATGTTGCTTTTCTCTATGTTCAGATGATCAGCAATTTTATAAAGGATATAATAGGAGAAGA
>JAEEGL011471023.1_pt1 | contig 10506 bp, 9 predicted proteins | sample 9134231 | NCBI WGS metagenome assembly JAEEGL01 (sample SAMN16246548, study PRJNA631951) | gut metagenome | biome: gut microbiome; feature: rumen; material: fiber-attached | host: Bos | place: Iran: Karaj | collected 2018-10 | reverse complement strand
TGATGAAGACTCCATTCAATCGCCTCACGCGCAGCGTCTTCCGTTTTCCAGAGGGGCTTGCGCAGATTGGGATCCAGGCTGATCAGTACGCGTGCATCCTTTGCAGTCTGGATGGCCCGCCGTGTGGCAGATGCTGCCGGCTCATCGGTGAGGGAAAGCGTGCCGAAGTGGAAGACTCGGGCCTGGCGGATCAGGGATTCATTGACTTCCTCCGGACGAAGGCAGGTATCGGCACCGGGCTTCCGGGCAAAACTGAAATCCCGGTTTCCGCTCGCATCGAGGGAGACGAAAGCCATGGTTGTGAAAGAAGCGGGGTCCATCAGAACACCGGTGGTGTCAATGCCGGCGGACTGAAGCGTGTTTACCAGCAGACGGCCGAACATATCATCTCCGACTTTGCCGATCATGGCTGTGGAACAGCCGTAGCATTTGAGCGCAGCCAGAAAATTGCCCGGTGCGCCGCCCGGCTGGGCTGCAAGTACGGGATAACCGGCTTCATTCTTGGACTGCGGGGCAAAATCGATTAAGAGTTCCCCTAATGCAACAACATCAATCATGCTGAATCTCCTCCCTTTATGATCCATATTATATACCAAAACTTTGCTGAATTAAATGAGTTCTGCCATCATTTCTGCATCCTGCCGGGCTTTATCGACTGCACGCAGGAGCTCATCCCAGCTCCCCGTTTCAAAGCCGTCCCTGGCAAGCTGCACCCCGGTGTGTCCGCTGCACAGCAGGAGATACAGGTGGGGTGTTTCTTTGTGTTCAAGGATGTCCGTATATTCAATGCGCAGCGGCTTCCCGCTGCCGGTATCAATTTCAAGGCCGGTGCGGTCACAGGTAATGGTTCGGGAAGCATTGTCCCCGTTTTTCTGCTGAAAAGCACGGTATTTCTTCCGAAGGTCGGACTTCTTCATGGTCAGGGCCCAGACAATGACAATTCCTCCGGTTAACAGCAGTGGGATATAGAGTGCGGAAACCGCCGGAACACGGCTCTGGAGGGCAAGAAGGATCAGCCCTGTGACAACAAAAATGATACCGGCATACAGCAGCATCTTCTGCCTTTTCACGGAAAAGACCGCTTCATGGCTTTCAGCAAACAGTTCCCGGGTAATGGTGACATGATTGACGGCAACAGGTTCCATCAGGACTCCTTTCTGTCTGCATCAGACGTTTCCGGGGGATCTGCATTCACTTCTCCGGATGACTTGTTTTCAGAGCTTCCGTTTCCTTCGGTCTCTTTCAGCAGCTTCTGCCAGACAGCGTATCCGCCGGACAGATAAGGATCATGGGCCGAGAGCTCGTTTTCCTGTTCAAAGGCATCCTTGGCCCAGGGATCGCCCTCCACGGCGATAAACTGTTCCTCAATCCGCAGGTCCCTGTTCAGGTCGGGATAGATGCGATAGAGCGCGAGAAAGACAGGGAACCAGAAGCCCAGGAAGGGGACGATGATCAGCGTCCACGGAGCGAAAAGAATCAGCAGAAGAATCCAGACGAGCTGGAGAAGGGTCGCTCCGAAAACACGGATGGAATGACGGATGGTGAAGAGCATCAGATTGCGGATACGCAGCACGGCAGTCTGCTCAAAAAGAACCAGCTGCGGCCAGTAAAGGGTGTTGAACCAGATCACGACCGAAAACGATACGGCCAGAAGGACAAGGGTGCTGAGCGTGGGCGGGAGTTCGGCGCTGTAGAGCACAAAAAGCATGAAAGCAAAGAGACCGATCGCCAGTCCGAGAAAACCGCCCGGAAGCAGACTGCCTTTCCAGTTCTGACGCCAGCTTTTCCGGTAATTCTTCCACCAGTTGTTCGGCGCATCGCGAAGTCCCCGCATGATGCCGTCCACGAGACCTGCGAGAAACGGTCCCCAGATCATGCCGCCGAGAAAGGAAAGCGGGACAAGGACAAGGAGACTGGAGGTCAGCATGCTGTAGATGATCCCTGCAGCAAGAGGAAGAACACCGGCAGCCGTCAGCATGTTGATGCGAAGCCAGTGAAAGGCATAGAAGGACATCAGCTGCCTGTATCGGGCAAAGCCTGTCTGGCGGTGCGTGTAGTCGGTTTCATCCCGAAAAAAGGCCATGTGTTTTCCCTCCTTAATCGATAGTGAGATAGGTGGAGGAATAATGACAGCCCTCCAGGAAATGCTGAAGCAGCAGCTGCTCGTTTTCCTCAAAATCCCCGGTACAGGTCAGTTCGGCGATGATCACATAATGTCCGAAGAGACCGAAAGCGGAAACGCCGCGGCTGTAGGGGTTTGTATCGGAACCGCAGGTATAGTCGAGGACGGAAAAGGTCTGGCCTCCCCAGGTCTCCTCATGCCTGCTGTGCACCTCATAGGTTCCTTCTTCCCGGGCCATCCAGTCTGACCTGGCTTCCCCTGCCTGCTCTTCGTCTCCGCAGCCGTAAAGCAGCAGATAAATCTGGGCGGGATACAGATTGACCGCTTTGTTATCGGCATTGGTGTATTCCCGGGCCTCGCCTTTCACCCAGGAAGCATAAAAGGTATCATTCCCGGCCAGTGCCGTGTCATTGTTGAGGAGCGTGAAACCGTTGCCGGGATCTTCCACGCCCATGACGCTTCCCATCATTTCCCATTTCGGATCCCAGGTCTGGCCGTCATCCGTACGTTCGGGAATCCGGGAAAAACGGGGAATGATCAGGGCAATCGCGACGAAAAACAGAACAATAATAGGAATGATCAGCCACTTCTGCATGATGAAGAGCCAGATGCGGCGGATGGTTCGGATCATGGTATCAACTCCTCAGTCAGTCTGGCCCAGAGGGCGTCACACTGGGGGCGGAAAGAACAGGAATGCTCCTTCCAGAACCCGCGGCGTGCAAGAAACAAACCCTTCAGTTCCGGCAGAACGGCCTTCTGCTCCAGCTTTGGTGCAACGGTTTCCCATGGAATGAAAAACGGGGCGTCTCCGGGACCGGCGAGTTCTCCGTCGGCACGGGCAAGAATCTGATAATCCTGCTGAAGTTTTTCCGGATCGGCACACAGGTAGAAATAGCTTTCACAGGTTTCCATATCCGCCATGAGACGTACCTGGGCCGCAGCGGCATAATGGGCGGCATCGGTGTCCTGGGCGACCGCCATATCGACATAGGAATTGACCTGGACAAGAATCTTTCCGTCGCCGTTGCAGTCTTCTCCGAGCGAGGCCAGAGCAGACTCCAGGTCCCGGACAGTCTCCCCGTCCAGCGGGACGGAAGCCACATAGGCGATCTGATAATCCGGCCGGACGGTTCCGAGCCCCAGCATATGAAAGAGGATATCGCCCCCGGCCACAAGCAGGATGACGGCAAGCAGGACCCACCATTTATGATACTGCCACCAGTTCAGGGCCTTTTGTTTTTTTGTATAGTGAATTTTTTCATCCGGTTTCACGTCCCGGTATTTCCATTTCAGGTATTCACTGGCCATCCGGAAGCACCTGCTCTCTCGTAGTCCCTCCCGGGGCATAGGTTACGGGAAGACTGATCAGGGCGGAGAGGCGGGACTGATTCCAGTTGGAAACAAGATCGACGCAGGTTTCAGCCATCAGCTCAACCGGCTGAACAATCGTCGAACAGATATAGTCACCTTTGAAGAAACGCCGGATCCCGTCAAACCCGATCATCTGGACGTCATCGGGAATACGGACCGAGCGCTGTCTCAGAAACCGTGCGACCTGATCCAGGAGCATGTCGGTCGAGCAGAAGATACCGTCAAAATCCAGCCTGCCGTCATGCAGATGACTGTCCAGATATTGCACGATGGGCTCCATTCCGTATTCATCATTGAACGATTTGAGCGTAAAATCGACGTCCTGCATCGAGCACTCGGCAGCAAATCCGCCGCCGCGCTTGTTGGTTTCGCCTATAACGGTGGACCCGGTGCGGAGATAGAGCAGTTTCCTGCATCCGAGTTCAAGCAGCTTTCTGGCCGCCAGGGCACCTCCGCCATAATTATCGGAAGTAACGCAGGGGATCGAAGGACTGATGACCCGGTCAATGCTGACATAGGGCATGCCTGCCATGTCCACTTTGGTTTCCGAGTAGGTCAGACCGATAATTCCGTCGACCCGGTTCTGGCGCAGCATCTGAATGCACGCAGACTCCGCTTCAAGATCATATTCAGTGGTGGAAAGGAGCATGCGGAGCCCGTTCCGGGTCAGTTCCAGGCAGATCGCATTGGCGAGACTGGCGAAGAACGAATTCTGCAGCGTAGGGAGAATGACGGCGATGGTGTTGGTCCTGTCGGCACGAAGTCCCCGGGCATAACTGTTCACCGAGTAGCCCAGACGGAGTGCAGCTTCTTCCACACGCCTGCGGTATTCTGACCCGACAGGAGCACCGTTGAACACATTTGAAACCGTACCAAGGGCGACACCGGCTTCGCGGGCAACATCTTTCATAGTGGGCGTTTTGACAGATTTACGCACGATTTCACCTCAAATGAAATAACGTTTCATTGGATTCTATGAAAATTGTAGCATGAAATATGTCCCTTGTAAAGCAAAAAGAGATGATTTTTTCAATGAAATGATATCTTTGGGAAAAAAACTAAAAAAATAACCCATCAAAGCACTTGACAGGAGAACGGTCGTTTTGATATTCTATACACAAGTTACGTGTAACGTTTCACGCAGATGCTTTTTTCGGGATTTTCCATCCGGCGCAAATCCGGGGGAAGGGGAATGTTACACAGCTGTGGCAGACAAAAATCCAGAAGAGGGGGGAGTGAGATCCGCATAAGGGCAGGTTTTTGACGAAGGAAGCTTCTGAAAACCGGTGAAGGGCCGGGCTGCCGCGTCTGATCAGCGCAGGGCATCCCGCAGCCGGATGTGGACATGGCTTCCGGAGAAAACAAGCAGAAAGAAGTGAAAAGAATGCAAGCTACAAAAGCCAAGGCGCGCAGCCTTGGAAAGAGGACCATTGGTCAGCGCATTCTGGACAACTGGCAGCTGTATCTGCTGCTTCTGATCCCGATCGTGCTGACGGTCATTTACAAGTACATTCCCATGTACGGCATCCAGATTGCCTTCAGGGACTACAAAGCGTCCCGGGGCATTACGGGCAGCAAATGGGTCGGTTTTGACTGGTTTGAGCGTTTCTTCACCGCACCTACCTGTGGACGAATGATCCGCAACACCATTCTTTTGAGCCTTTACAGCCTGCTGTGGGGCTTCCCTGTACCGATCATCCTGTCGCTGTGCATCAACCAGCTGCGCTTTCCGAAGTACAAGCGGGTTGTGCAGACCGTACTGTATGCACCGCACTTCATCTCCATCATGGTTGTCTGCGGTATGATCCGTATCTTCCTGAGCCCCTCCGGCGGCCTGATCAACCTGCTGCTGGGAACGCAGACGGACTTCCTGACGGAGTCCAGTGCATTCAGGACGATTTACATTGCTTCCGGCATCTGGCAGGATGCAGGCTGGGGCTGCATTATTTATCTTGCAACGCTCTCCAACGTGGATACCAGTCTGTATGAAGCTGCCAAGGTGGACGGTGCTTCCATGTTCCAGCGCATTATGAACGTGGACGTGCCGGCTCTCCTGCCCATGGCAATCCTGAACCTGATCATGAGCGCAGGTTCTCTGATGAATGTTGGTTTTGAAAAGGTATGGCTTCTGCAGACAGACCTGAACAAGGCCACATCGGATGTCATTGCTGTTTATGTGTATCAGCAGGGTATTGAAAACGCCAAGTACAGCTATTCCACCGCTGTGGGTCTGTTCAATACGGCGGTCAACCTGATTCTGCTGTTTATCGTGAACACCATTGCATCCAAGACTTCCGAAGTCAACTTCGTGTAAGGAGGTGCAGACAGAATGGCTAAGAAAAATGGTTCACGAGGCCTTTCCGACCGCACCAGCGATATCATCCTGGTTGCGATTACGGCGTTTGTGCTCTTCCTGGTCGCCTATCCGCTGTATTACGTCCTGATCGCCTCCTTCTCCAACCCCTATGATGTGTATGCAGGCAAGACCTTCCTTCTGCCCAGCCAGCCTACACTGGACGGCTATAAGGCCGTGTTTGCGGATCCGAACATCCTGGTTGGCTATGCAAACTCCATCAAGTATACCGTCATCGGTACGATATTCTCCGTCACGCTTCTGTACATCACCGCTTATCCTCTGGCGCAGAAAGATCTGCCCGGACGCAAGCTGATCAGCATGTTCTTCATCATTACGATGTACTTTGGCGGCGGCCTCGTTCCCACCTACCTGATCGTCAAGCAGACGGGCCTGATCAACAATATGTGGGCTCTCTTCCTGCCGGGCGGCGTTGGTGTCGGCAACATGATTATCGTCCGCAACTATTTCCAGAACAGCATTCCGCATGAGCTGATTGAAGCCTCGGAGATTGACGGATGCTCCAAGCTGCGCACGTTCCTGCGGATCGTGATCCCGCTGTCCATGCCCATCATGGCCGTTATGGTTGTGTTCAGCATGGTGGCTTACTGGAATGACTGGTTCACAGCCCTGATTTATCTGACCGGCGCAGAGAAAGCGCCTCTGCCCCTGGTCCTGCGGAACGTTCTGATCCGCAGCAGCGTGAGTGCTTCCCAGGCTTCCACCATTTCCGGCGGATATGCCGAGCTGAACAAAATCACAGAGATGATCAAGTTCTCCTCGATTATTGTCGCAGCGGCTCCCATGCTGATCATTTATCCTTTTGTTCAGAAATACTTTGAAAAAGGTTTCATGGCCGGTGCTGTCAAGGGTTAATCCCAGGCATCCCACGGAACCGTGTCTCAACTGGAAGAACAGGAAAAGAAAGGAAGAAGACAATGAAGCGTTTAATGTCCGTTATGCTGGCAATGGCCATGCTCCTGACCATGATTTCCGTTTCCGCCATGGCTGACGATCAGACCAGTTTCGTCATCATGGGTGCACAGTCCGCACTTTCTCCCGGCTACAAAGACAATGAAGTTCTCAACAAAATGATGGAAGAAACCGGCATTTCCATCGAATGGAATACCATGAGCGATTCCCTGTCTGAACAGGTGAACATCCACATCGCCGGCGGCGATCTGCCGGATGCCTTCATGGGTGTCGGTTTCAACAACTATGACCTGGCCACCTATGGCGACGACGGCACATTCATCGACCTGACACCCTATATCAATGCCGATGTCATGCCGAAGCTGACGGCTATTCTGGAAGCGCATCCGGAATTCAAGGCTGCCATTACCCAGGCTGACGGCAAGATCTACGGCCTGCCCTCCGGCGACCAGATGACCACGGCCGGTATCGGCCGCGAAGGCGATTACAACATCGTTGCCATTCCGCAGTTCTCCATGATCAACAAGGTATGGCTTGACGATCTCGGACTCGCAATGCCCACCACCCTTGACGAGCTCCATGATGTCCTGGTTGCCTTCAAGGAAAATGATATGGCCCACAAGATCTATGGCGCAGCTCCCGGATCCACCATCCCCATGAGCACCGGTTTTGACCAGTGGTGCTGGGGTCAGAATATTTTCTATGCCGGCTTCGGCTTCACCAACTGGCCCTCTGACGTGATCAGCGACCTGGTTCTGACCGCTGACGGCGAAGCAAACTTTGTCTGCGATGATGACGGATATCGTGAGGCAGTCACCTATTTCCATAACTGGTATGCGGAAGGCCTGATGGACATCGAAATGTTCTCTCAGGACACCACACAGCTGATGGCAAAGACCCAGCAGGGTTATGTCGGTGTCTCCACCTGGTGGTACATCGAGGAACTGATGGGCAACTACTACAAGGATTATGTCTTCCTGCCCATGCTGGCTGGCCCCTCCGGAGAATACAATGTGACCCTGCGCTCCGGCGGCGCTGTTTCCTCCGGCAACCTGTCCATTACAGAAGCCTGCAAGAATCCTGAAGCCCTCCTCCGGTTCTTCGATCTGTGGTATGACGGCGAAATCGTGATGCAGATGCAGTATGGCCCGATCGGCGTGTACTTCACCGAGAAGGATGAAAACGGCGTATGGAAGGCCATCACCGAAGCGGAATCCAAGGAAAAGTTCGGCAAGGGTGCCGGCGAACTGAAGGCCACCTATGAAGTTGCCGGTCCGAAGCTCATCCTGGCAGAATACTACAGGGATGTTGCCAAGATGGAAGACCGCGCTCAGGAACGCCTTGCTGACCTGTATGACTACTGGATGCAGTTTGTGAAGAACGATGCTGCCTATCCGTCTGACTGCACCTTCACCATGGATGAACTCGATGTCATCGACCGTTATCGTGCCGATTTCGAGAGCGCCGTGTCCGAGCAGGAAGGTCTGTGGATCAAGAACGGCGGCCCCACCGATGCTGAATGGGAAGCCTACAAGAACATGCTGAACAAGAACTGCGGCATGGAGAAACTCCAGAAGGTCTATCAGGATGCCTATGACCGCTATGCTGCTTCCGAGAAATAATCGCTGCAGGACATAACGGAACCTGCCTTCCGAGGCAGAAGAAGACAAAACCAGAACTTCCCCGCCCGGGGAAACCCGGGCGGGGAAGCAGGCAAAAGAAACGGAGCGGATTTCCTGATGGCGAGCGAAAAACTGAGAAAGGCGCGGGAGTTTGAGGAACAGTACAGCGCCTTTGTGCCGGATGACGAGCGGCCGCTTTTCCATGTGACAGGCGGTATCGGCTGGATTAACGATCCGAACGGGTTTTCCGTATACCAGGGGGAGTATCACCTTTTCTTTCAATATCATCCTTATCGCCCCATATGGGGGCCGATGCACTGGGGCCATGTCAAAACCACGGATTTTATCCGGTGGGAAAGACTGCCCGTGGCACTGGCTCCGGATATGCCCTATGACGAGGACGGATGTTTTTCAGGCAGTGCCGTTGAACTGGAGGATGGACGCCAGCTGCTGATGTATACCGGTGTGCGGGCGGAAAACCAGGATGACGGCACCGTCAAGCACTATCAGACCCAGTGCATCGCAGTCGGAGACGGGATCAATTACGAAAAATATGAAGGCAATCCTGTGCTGACGGCAAAAAATCTTCCCAAAGGCGGCAGTGAGATTGACTTCCGCGACCCGAAAATCTGGCGGGAGGAAGATGGTTTCTACGCCGTGGTGGGCAACCGGCCCAGTGACGGCAGCGGATCCATTCTTCTCTACCACAGTCCGGATGGCTTCCACTGGGAGTATATGGGCCGTGTGGCCTCCAACCACTGCCAGTACGGAAAGATGTGGGAATGTCCCGATTTCTTCCACCTCGATGACATGGATGTGCTGTTTGTCAGTCCGCAGGAAATGATGCCGATCGGTCTTGAATTCCATGCGGGGAACGGAACTGTATGCATGCTTGGAAAGGTGAATGAAAAACGGCACCTGATCCGTGAAAATGTTCATGCAATCGACTATGGCATTGACTTCTATGCGCCGCAGACACTGCTCGCCCTGGACGGAAGGCGGATCATGATCGCCTGGATGCAGAACTGGGATACGGCCAGAAGTCAGCTGTCCACCTCCCGGCTCTGCGGCCAGATGACCCTTCCCAGGGAACTGAGCATCCGGGACGGAAGGCTCATCCAGCAGCCGGTTCGGGAACTGCAGAACTATTACGGTGAGAAAATCGCCTATCGGAATGTCCCGCTTTCCACGGAAACGATTCTTACCGGAGTCCGCGGAAGGACCATTGACCTTACGGTCAGCGTACGCCCCGCCAACGGCAATTTGATGTACCGCTGGTTCAAGCTGCATCTGGCGAAGGACGGGGAGCATGTCACCACCGTCCGTTTCAAGCCGGATCAGGGCATCGTACGGGTGGACCGTTCCCGCTGCGGCTTCCCCTTTGATATTGTTCATGTCCGGGAGTTCCCGGTCTATTCAAAGAACGGAAGCATCAAGCTCCGCTGCATCCTGGACAAGCACAGCCTTGAACTGTTCGTCAACGATGGTGAACAGGCCGCATCCTTTGTGCTGCACACGCCCCTGCATGCTGATGTGATCAGCTTTGAGGCGGACGGCGAGGTGCTGATTGATGTGGAAAAATATGATCTGATCTTTGACGCCGATGAGGACGAGTATTCAGATTCTGAATCATGATGTTCATACCCCTTACATCTTAATGGAGAAGATGCACTCCACCTCAATGGATCTTCTCACATTCAAAAGGAGGAAAAGAACCGCCGGCTCGCGGTGCGGCAGTGTGGAGACCTGCCGTAATGTGGTGCCGTCTGAGGGACGGCCGCGAGGCATGAGGCGATAAGCCGTCAGCCAGAGCCTGAAGCATGTCAAAAGTTACCCTGAAAGGCATTAAAAAGATTTATGACAACAGCGTTACCGCAGTGCATGATGTAAACCTGGAAATCGAAGACAAGGAATTCATCGTGCTGGTCGGACCTTCCGGATGCGGAAAGTCAACCACCCTGCGTATGGTTGCAGGCCTTGAAGATATTTCCGAAGGCGAACTGACCATTGACGGCCGCGTGTGCAATACCGTGGCTCCGAAGGACAGAGATATCGCCATGGTGTTCCAGAGCTACGCTCTGTATCCCCATATGACGGTGTATCAG
>JAEEGL010918757.1_pt1 | contig 10506 bp, 10 predicted proteins | sample 9134231 | NCBI WGS metagenome assembly JAEEGL01 (sample SAMN16246548, study PRJNA631951) | gut metagenome | biome: gut microbiome; feature: rumen; material: fiber-attached | host: Bos | place: Iran: Karaj | collected 2018-10 | reverse complement strand
GATCTGGATGCCTTCTTTGCGTTGCTTCAGAGCGCAAAGGAGCTGGGGATCGAAATCGAGACAGGCATCACCAGAACGCACGATGCGCTGTTCCTGGAATCCCCGTTCGCCCATGACGGCGTCGAAGAGAGGATCGCTCCGTGGCAGAAAGTCGGCGTCTCCTGCGTCGACAACGAATGTGCGACGATGTTTACGGTCGCTTCCATCCTGCAGATGCAGGCGGGATGCGTCTACGTCGTCACAGACAACCTGGCGACCGGTGAAGCCATGGACTACGAAAAGGAATATGAAGGAAAGATCCGACAGGCCGTGGAGATCGCGATCCTGGCAATGTCGAAACTGATCAAAGGGGAAGAATATGAGATATAGATCAGCCAAGCTCGTCAACGACAAAGGCAAGATGTGGCATATCGGTCTGGATGAGAGCGACTGCGGAAAGCACTTCATCCTTCCGGCCGATCCCGCCAGATGCGAGATGGTGGCGAAACACTTCGAGAACGGAAAGCTGATGCAGGTATCCAGAGGGAATCCGACCTATACGGGGACCTACCATGACGTCCCGGTCTCGGTCATGTGTACCGGCATGGGTGCAATGGCCGTTTCGGTCGCCGTCGAAGAACTGAAACATCTCGGCGTCAAGACGATGATCCGGATGGGAACCAGCGGTTCCCTGCAGCCGAACCTGCCGGAAAACTGTTTCGTGATCGCTACGGGTGCCGTACGCGGGGAAGGAGCCTCCAAGGAATACATTCCTCTGGAATACCCGGCGGTCGCCGATGTCGACGTGGTATATGCCCTGAGACAGGCCTGCGAAGAATACGGAGTCAAACCGTATCTGGGGATCGTCCGTTCCCACGATTCCTTCTACATGGAATCTCCGGGAGCCCATGAAGGATACATGGAGAGGATACAGCCCTGGACCGATGCCGGAGTGCTGGCGGTCGAAAACGAATCCTCTGCGCTGTTTACGGTCGCTTCCCTGCTGGGAGGCATCCGTGCGGGAACGATCCTGATGTGCGGAGGATATCTCGGCGAAAGCTACGGTTCGATGTCCACCAGCAATAAAGACAACTACCAGGAGAGAGTCGATCTGATGACGAAGATCACCCTCAGGGCGATCGAGATCGTCGACAGTCTGCCTGATCCGGAAGATATCCGCAATGACTGATTTGAAGAATCTGAACGTCAGGTCTCTGACGGTACGCCTGTTCATCTCCGTTCTGGGGGCGGTGATCTCTTCCTTCGGGATCGGCTGTTTCTACGGCTGCGGTCTGGGAACGGATCCGATCAGCGTCTTTGTGGACGGATTGCACGGAGTGACCGGAATGAGTTATGGGACCATCTCGACCATCTGCAACGTCATTCAGACTGTCCTGATCTTCCTGTTCATCCGGAAGTATCTCGGGATCGGGACTCTGGTCAGCGTTCTGTTGGGAGGGCCCCTGATCGATCTCTTCGAGACTCTGGTAAGGACGAACTTCCCTCTGGAAACGACCTCGCTTCCGCTCAGGATCGTTATCCTGCTGGTCGGACTGGTCACGGCCGGGATCGGCTACGGTCTGGGCATCGTCTGTGAGATGGGCGTCGGCTGTTTCCAGTTCATCCCGCTGTTCCTGGCGGAAAAGACCCCGCTGGATCTGAAGTATACGCAGATGATCTCCGATGCGCTGTTCTTCCTGATCGGATTCTTTCTGGGAGGAGTCGTCGGGATCGGCACGGTGGCTGCCGTACTGCTTACGGGCTATATCATGACTTATACGATCTCGAAACTGGAGAAGAAGGTCTCTGACCTGGGTCCGGTGTTCGGATCATGAAGGAGGAAAACGATGAAATACTATCTGAAAGACGAAATGGCTGTCTATGAGAAGGACGGAAGATACTACCCCGTCTTCACGGAAAGATACGGAGAGGAAGCTGTTGAAGTCAAGGAGAATGAACTGATAGCGATCACTCATCCGAAAGAGATCCTGTCCCTGGACAAGTACATGTCTCCCTATGGGGAAGGCACGAAAAGGATCTACATGGCCGGTCCGCTGTTCAACGAAGGGGACAGATATACCAACCAGCTGAATTCGGATGCGCTTAGAGCGGAAGGATATGCGACTTTCCTTCCTCAGGAGGTCGTCATCGACAAGGACAGCAGCCAGCTGATCAAGGATGCCTGCTTCTACATGGACTTCAAGGCCATCAACCTCTGCGATACTGTCGTCGCCAACTGCAACGGCATCGAGATCGACTCCGGTACGGCTGCGGAGATCGGCATGTGCTATGCCCTGAACAAGAAGATCTACCTGTACAAGAGCGACGTCCGCAACTACTACAACGATACTTTCAAGCTGAACAACTTCGTCGGAGGCCTGGTCGGAAACAAGGTCTATTCCTCGATCGGGGAGATCATCGAAGCGATCCGGAAACAGTGAACCGGTCTTTGTACAAAATAGTCTTTTACTATTAAAAGAAGAAATGATACTATTTAGGTAGAGATGCAGAAGAACAAGCTTTTTTAATAATCATGGTTTTGTCAGTGAGTGTTAGATCAACTTTTCAGATGCATTATCTATAGAGAAAAAGGAGAGAAAAAATGAAGAAATTTCTTACGTTAGCTCTCGCTGTTCTGATGGCTCTGTGCTTATTCGGATGCCAGAAGGGCGGCCAGGGCGGTGAAGAACCGAGCGGCAACGAAGGCGAACACTACGATGTAGTATTCCTCGCTGACCTGGGTTCTATCTATGATGGCGGCTTCAACGAGCATTCATTCTACGGTATCAGAGATTACTGTGAAGAGAATGGTCTGAGCTACACTTATCTGCAGCCTGCAGGTTCCGATGATGCGTCCAGAACGACGATCTTCGAACAGGCTGTCAATCAGATGTCTGCAAAAGTGCTGGTAGCTGTCGGCTTCCTGTGGGATGCAGCACTGGTCGAAGAAGTTCCTAAGTATCCGGATGTCAAAGTCATCTTCGTCGATGCTGATGACCTCTACACAGTCGACCTCGACTATGACGGAACTTCCGATGGTATTCCTGAGCATCAGGATCAGCTGGCTATGATCACATTCGCTGAACAGGATTGCGGTTACATGGCTGGTTACGCTGTCGTCAAAGACGGTTACAGAAACCTCGCCTTCATGGGCGGTATGGCTGTTCCGGCTGTCGTCAGATTCGGTTACGGTTTCGTTGCCGGCGCTGAAGATGCAGCTAAGGAACTGGGTCTGCCGGAAGGCTCCATCGATATGAAGTACTTCTACACAGGCACATTCGATGCTTCTCCGGATATCGTTACCAGAGCTTCTGAATGGTACACGAACGGTACTGAGATCATCTTCTCCTGCGGCGGTACGATCGTCAACTCTGTCATCCAGGCTGCTAAAGACGGTGAAAACAGAAAGATCGTCGGCGTCGATACTGATGAATTCTTCACCAGAGCTGCTGACGGTGCTGAAAACGAACCGTTATTCGTCACTTCCGCTATGAAGGACCTCGAGATCACGATCTACAGAGCTGTCAAGGCTGCTTATGCCGGCGGTGCTGAATGGTCTGCTTACTCCGATGCAGGTCTGATCAGACTGGGCGCTAAGGAAGACGGTGCTATCCTGGCTCCGTACAGAGCTGAAAACTGGAACACCTTCACTGAGGAAGACTACAACGCTGTCAAACAGCAGGTCATCGCCGTTCATGATTCTCTGCCGACGGAAGTCGACGGTGTCAACGGCGCACCTATTGACGGTTACAAGTACGTCAACATCACTTACTTCGAACAGTAATATCATCTATCACTGATTTCAAAAGGGGAGGTGCGCATTGTTGCACCTCCCTTGCCTTTATTTAACGAAAGGATAACTATTATGGAAAAAACGGAAAACATCATTGAGTTCCGTCACATAACAAAGAGATTCCCGGGCATCATTGCCTGCAACGACATCAGCCTGGATATCCGCAAAGGAGAGATCCATGCCTTGCTTGGTGAAAACGGTGCGGGAAAATCCACACTGATGAGCGTTCTCTTTGGCATGTATGAGCCTGAAGAAGGTACGATCGCGATCAGGGGCAAGGAAGTCAAAATCGCCAATCCGCGTGTCGCGACCGAACTCGGTATCGGCATGGTACATCAGCATTTCAAGCTCGTACAGAACTACACGGTATTGCAGAATATCGTACTGGGCAGTGAAACGCTGAAAGGTCCGTTCCTCGACATGGATACCTGCCGTAAGAAAGTCATCGAGCTTTCCGAAAAATACGGTCTGGCAGTCGATCCGGATGCACTGATCGAGAATATCACCGTCGGTCAGCAGCAGCGTTGCGAGATCCTCAAGATGCTCTACAGAGATGCAGAGATCCTGATCTTCGATGAGCCGACTGCCGTATTAACTCCGCAAGAGATCGATGAACTGATGGCGATCATGAAAGGCCTGGCAAAAGAAGGGCACACCATCCTGTTCATCTCACATAAACTCGAAGAGATCAAACGGGTCTCCGACAGAGTTACCGTCTTACGACGCGGCAAACTGATCAAGACGCTGAATGCCGCCGACACGACGACGACCCAGATGGGCGAACTCATGGTCGGCCGTGAAGTCAGCTTCCACGTTGACAAGAAACCGGCCAAACCGGAAGAAGAAGTCCTGAAAGTGGAACACCTGACGATGATCAACGAAGAGACAAAGAAGAAAGTCGTCAACGACGTCTCCTTCTCGGTGAGAAAGGGAGAGATCCTGGCGATTGCCGGCATCGACGGAAACGGTCAGAGCGAACTGATCTATGGACTGACCGGGATCATGCCGATCAACGAAGGAAAGATCACGATCAACGGAGAGGACTACACCAAGAAGTCCATCCGGGACCGCAACCTGATCATGTCCCACATTCCGGAAGACAGACACAAATACGGTCTGATCCTGGACTATCCTCTGTCCTATAATCTGGCTTTGAAGAATTATTTCCGTCCGGGTTTCGTATCCAAGACGGGTTTCCTGAACTTCCATAAATTTGATACCTATGCCGATGAACTGATCGACCGTTTCGATATCCGTTCCGGTCAGGGAAAGACCACCATGGCCAGATCGATGTCCGGCGGCAACCAGCAGAAAGCGATCGTCGCCAGAGAGATCGATCAGGGCTGTGACGTCCTCGTAGCGGTACAGCCGACCAGAGGTCTGGACGTCGGTGCCATCGAATTCATCCACAAGCAGCTGGTCGAACAGAGAGACCAGGGAAAGGCAGTTCTGCTGATGTCGTTCGAACTTGATGAAGTCATGGACGTCGCCGACCGCGTGATCGTGATGTTCGAAGGTGAGATCATGGGCAACCTTGATCCGAAGAAGGTCTCGGTCGAAGAGATGGGCTTGTACATGGCAGGTGTCAAGAGAGAGGAGAAAACCGCATGAGTGTAAAGACGAAAAAGAAATTTGATATTACCAACTACACGAGTCTTCTGTCTTCTCTGATCGCCATCGTCGGAGGTCTGGTCGTCGCGTTCATCGTACTGATGCTGACGAATCCGACAAAAGGCTTCTCCGCATTCTCGACTCTGGTCACCGGAGGTTTCCAGCTCGGCGGCATCAAGAATCTGGGAACGCTGTTCTACTTCGCAACGCCGATCCTTTGTACCGGTGTGGCGATGTGTCTGGCATTCCAGGCCGGTATCTTCAATATCGGCGGTCCGGGACAGTATTCGGTCGGTGCACTTGCAGCGATCCTGACGTCCCTGTATTTCTCCAAGAATCTTCCGGGTCCTCTTACCTGGATCGTTCCGCTGATCGTCGCGACGATCGCCGGTGCGGCATGGGCGCTGATCCCGGGCATTCTGAAGGCTTATTTCAACGTCAACGTCGTTATCGGTACCATCATGTTCAATTACATCGAGATGTACTACATGATGCACTGGATCAACGATTACTGCTACGACGCCATGAAGGGACAGACCAAGGCGATCCCTGCACAGTGCAAGCTGCCGCAGTGGTTCATGCCGGCCATCACTTCCAACAAGTCTGCCGATATCGGCATCCTGATCGCGATCCTGATCGCAGTTCTGTCCTGGATCCTGATCGAAAAGACCCAGCTGGGTTATGAACTCAAAGCCTGCGGCAAGAATGCCGAAGCATCCAAATACGCAGGTATCCGTTCCAAGAGAAACATCATGATCTCCATTCTCTTATCCGGTGCGCTCTGCGGACTGGGCGGAGGTCTGACACATCTCTCCGTTTCCGGCACCTACATCACCATGAAGGAACAGCTGGCGGCGGAAGGCTTCAACGGTATCGCGGTCTGCTGTCTGGCAAACAACTCGCCTTTAGGCGCCATTGCCGGTGCGCTGTTCCTTGCCTTCCTGACGGTCGGCGGCAACTACATGCAGATCTTCGGTTTCCAGAGAGAGATCGTTTCTGTCATCACGTCTGTCATCATTTACTTCGCAGCGTTCTCGCTGTTCCTGAAGATGCTGCTGGAAAGGCTTCTGATCAAGCGCAACAAAGAGATAAACAAGGTTACGGGAGAGGAGCTCAAATAATATGGAAATGATCTATTTCATTGCTCGTTATTTCATGTATTTCTTCATTCCGCTCCTGGTCGTATCCATCAGCGGCATGTTCTCCGAGAGAAGCGGCGTCATCCATATGGGTCTTGATTCCGTCATGGTGTGGTCCTGCATGTGGGGCGTCCTGTGTCTGCAATGGCTCGACGGTGTCATACCCGGCCAAGCCAGACTGCTGGTTGCACTGCTGTTTGCGGGCGTCATGGGCGTCCTGCTGACATTGCTGCTGGCCGTTGCATCCATCAATCTGAATGCCGACCAGACGATCGTCGGCATGGCGATGAACACATTCGCTCCGGCATTCTGCATCTTCTTTGCCAGAGTGCTCCAGGACGGTTCCGAACACCTTTCCATCAGAAACGATTTCCTGATCGAGAAGGTACCTGTGCTCGGCGATATCCCGGTGCTTGGCGAGATGCTCTTCACGAGGACCTACATCACCAACTTCATCGGTATCGCGATCTTCATCATTTCTGCGATCGTCATCAACAAGACCAGATTCGGTCTGAGAATGTGCGCCTGCGGTGAGAATCCTCAGGCTGCCGAATCGCTCGGTGTCAACGTACAGAAGTACAGATATGCCGCTTTGATCATCGCCGGTTTCATCGGTGGAATGGGCGGTCTCATGTACATCCTGCCGGTCGCAACTCATTATTCGCAGACGGTCGGCGGCTACGGTTATCTGGCGATGTCCGTTCTGATCTTCGGTCAGTGGCGTTCGATGCCTCTGTTAGGAGCAGCAGCATTCTTTGCCTTCTGCAAGACGATCGCAAACGCCTACTCCGGTATCCCTCTTCTGAACAACCTGGGACTTCCGGCTGCCTTCTACAAGAGCCTTCCGTTTATCATCACCCTGGTCGCTTTGGCCGTCACTTCGAAGTACGACCATTCGCCGAAGGCATCCGGCCAGCCGTATGATAAATCGATGCGGTAATCTGTATCCGATGTTTAACGAAGAAGCCGTGAAAACGGCTTCTTTTCTTTATATAATCAAATTGTAAAGGCGGTACAGATCATGGCAGAAAAGAAAAAGAGTCTGGGCGGCAGAATACTGAAAGCATTTCTCATCCTCCTGTTTATATTGATTGTCATTGCGGCAGGCGCCGGTTTCTATGTCTATAAGACCGTAAACAACGCAGGAGAATATGCCGACCGTTTCAACGAGAATTATGAAGATGAAATGGCGGTGTATGCGGATACTCCTTTTAAGGACTTCATCTTTTACGATAAGGAGGAACACATCTTCGAATATGAAGTTCCCGCCGTTCTTCTCTACCGGTATCTGAACATCGATTCCATGAGTGAACTGCTGTCTCTGCCGGAAGACTTTCGGATCACGAAGATCGGTCTCTCGCCGGATACGGAAAACAAAAAAATCGATGTCTATCTGAATGTATCCTATAAGGATCTGATCAATACCTGTCTGATCGTGAAGACGAAATACATGCTGTCGGAAGATCAGAAGAGGATCGAACTGCGCTACGAGGATTTCTATCTGATCAACGACAGGATCACACAGTTGGCGAAAGAAAAACTGAACATCGCCCTGGAAGAAGGCAAACTGATCGATACGCAGAAGTTCCCGTCTTTCGTTACCTACTATCAGATGCCGGAATTCATGCCTGAATACGTCTATGACGTGAGCTGTGACGGGACATCCGTCAAGGCGAAATACGACATCGTCAAAGCCCTGCAATGGTTCATCAGCGAGGGCGGAGAGAGACGAACGATGGAAGAGAAACTGGATGGGATCTGGCTCGCTGTCAGAGAAGCCGGGATACGGCACAATTGATGAATTATAAGTTATAATAGGTAATTGAGGTAAAGAGATATGAAAACACTGGTCGCTTATTTCTCCCACGTCGGAGAGAATCTGCAGGACAACGAGATCGTCGTCCTGGAAAAGGGAAACACGGAAGTCGTCGCCGAAAAGCTGGCTCAGCTGACCGGCGGAGATCTCTACAAGATCGAAGAAGAGGAACCGTATCCGTACAGATACGATGACTGTCTCAGAAGATCCAGAAGAGAAGACGAAAACAACGAACATCCCGCTATGAAAGCCGGAATGAAACTCAATATGGACGAATACGATACCATCTATCTCGGATTCCCGATTTGGTATCGGACCTATCCGCGCATCGTCGCATCCTTTCTGGATGCCTACGACTTTACCGGAAAGACGGTAAAACCGTTCTGCACGAACGATGAAGGTACTTTCGGGATCTCCCTCCTGGAGATGCAGGGAGTACTGAAAGGTGCGAAACTGACCGACGGTCTGGCGATCCGCGGCGTCAACGTATACGATGCAGACGAACGCATCAGGAAGTTTGCGGAATAAACATGAAAAGAAAAGATGCGGTACTACTGAACGACCCGGATCCGTTTCATTCCATCGTTCCCTATGTGATGCCGAAGCGGACGGAAGCGGAAGTATCCACGACCTGTACCTTCGATATCACGGAACTGCTCGAATTCATCAAGCAGCACAATCAGAAGGAAGGAACGAACTACAAACTGTTCCATTGCATCTGTACGGCCGTTGCCAGAACGATATATCATCGTCCCAAGATGAACATCTTCATCGCCGGAAGGAAATACTGGCAGAGAAACGACATCACTCTTTCCTTTGTTGCGAAACAGAAGTTCGAAGACGAAGCCGTCGAGACGCTGATGACCCTGAAAGTCGATCCGGACATGGATCTGGATTCCGTTTCGAAGCTGATCCTGGGAGATGTCAAGAAAGCCAGAAGTGCCGGAAACAACTCCCTGGACAAGACGATGGAATTCGTAGGGAAACTGCCCCGCTTCGTGCTGGAGATCTTCTTCTGGATCCTGAGCCGGATGGAATACCATGGGATCTATCCGGAAGACCTGGCCAAGGGAGATCCGAACTATACGACCTGCCTGCTTTCCAATCTCGGATCGATCGGTGCGGATTCCTGTTACCATCATCTCAGCAATTTCGGTACGAATTCCATGATGGGAACGATTGGTACGATCTATCACGATGAAACGGATGGTCGAGACAAAGTCGAGATGACGATCACGATCGATGAAAGGATCGCGGACGGATTCTATTTCGCCAAATCCCTCCGCCTGCTGAAATACTTCCTGGAACATCCTCAGACACTGATGGAAAAGATCGCCGATCCGATTCCGGAAGACATCACAAAATAAAACTTCTCGTCAGAGAAGTTTTAATATGGCTGAATCATAACCGTTCAATCCGATTTGGATCACATCCTTGTATGTGATCTTTTTCTTTTGGTTCAGATCGAGAAGGATCCCCTCCTTCGCAAATCCGATCCCGGAAGGATCGATATCATACGTCTTTTCTTCATCGCCGTAATTGAATACCGCAAGATATCCCTTCGCATAGAAGATGTCGTTCCTGTCGTTCAGGACCAGAGGACGGAAGGCGGTGTTGGAACGGGCGAGACCGTTGATTTCTTTCTGATCCGCAAACTGCTTCGCTCTTTCCTTTGCCAGAGCGATGATCTCCCGTTTTCCGTACGGACCGTAGTTGTCCGACAGAAGCATCACCGTTCCGGAGATCACTGAAGCGTTGTATCGGGATCTCGCTTCTTCCTCCGAAGTCATCTCTCTTTTGTCTACCAGTGAATGTGCCAGGACAGTATGGTCAGGATCGCTGAACTGATAGAGAGTCCGGTTGGTCCACCAGGCGCAGGACAATGCGTTGAGGACGTATCTGGCATCTTCATGATGTCCGAAGGCATCGCAGGAAGCCCTGCGGGAATGCGCAAATCCGCATGGGAACAGCGGAGCGATCGAAGAAGACAGGAATACTTCTCTTCCGATCTTCTGCGGATCCAGTTCTTCTCTGACGATCCGATAGAAATACATCAGAGCCTGTCTGCCTGTCCTGATGTCTTTCCGGTATCTGTTACCTTCTACGGCGCCGTGGGACAGGAAATCGATCTTCAGATAGTCGAAACCCATCTTCACGAATTCCCTGAG
>JAEEGL010764177.1_pt1 | contig 10506 bp, 4 predicted proteins | sample 9134231 | NCBI WGS metagenome assembly JAEEGL01 (sample SAMN16246548, study PRJNA631951) | gut metagenome | biome: gut microbiome; feature: rumen; material: fiber-attached | host: Bos | place: Iran: Karaj | collected 2018-10 | reverse complement strand
GACGGCCTGGATGCAGTGATGCTTGCGGGCGACCTTGTCAACACTACCAATACCGGTCAGATATCTACCCTCAAGACCCTCTACGAAGAGGTTTTCGACCCGGTGAAGGTTCCGATGATATACACCGTGGGCAACCACGACATGAACCCGGGCTGCAACTGGAGCACGAACACGGTGGCCCAGAATGCCGTTTTCCACTCAATCCTGGGAGATGATTACTTTCTTACCGACCAGGACCAGACCATGCGCAAGAACTTCGAGTGCAGGCACTGCGTGGTGGGGGATTACCACATTATCGGCATCACCCCCAACAATGCCAACCCCGTGCTCTACGATGCCAATTCCACCCTCTGGCTGGACAATGTGCTGGAGGAGATCACCACCGCCGATCCCGACCGCTACGTACTGCTGATAACACACCCTATGATCTACAATACGGTGTACGGAAGCACCCTCGGCACCTACTGGTACACCAGCACGCTTACCGACATCCTCAATAAATATCCTCAGGTGGTCACCTTCAGCGGGCATCTCCACTTCCCCCTGAACGACCCCCGCAGCGTATGGCAGGGCAACTTCACCTCCATGGGTTGTGCATCGTGCAGCTACATGGCTTTCGAGGGAGGAGACTACGAGAACAAGACCAGCAACACTGTGCTGAATGACGCCGGGGAGTATTCCCAGGGCCTTCTGGTGCAGTTCGACGCCAACGGATTCATGCGTGCCACCAGGATGGATTTCTATCATTCCACGGTCATAGGCAAGGCTTGGGAGATGGCTCCGCCTGCATCTGACAGATCGCATCTGGAAACATATAACCATACAGCCCTCCGCGCTGCCAATACGGCGCCCGCCCTTTCTTCGATGAGTTTCGACATAGGAGAGCTGAGTGACGGAAAGGCGAATGTGACCGCGCGTTGGGCCGCAGGAACCGACGATGAGTTCGTGCATCACTACTCATACACCCTGAGCAAGGACGGAAGCGTCCTGGCAACCAAGCTGATGATGTCCGACTTCTATCGCAGCCCCCAGACTTCCATGATGAAGAGCGAGTACAGCCTCGACCTCGGAAAACTCGCTGAGGGAACATACAAGTTCAAGGTAATCGCCATTGATTCCTGGGATGCCCAGAGCGATCCTCTGGAGAAATCGTTCACAGTCGGGGCCAACTCCAAGACCCAGTGGACCACGGACGCTGCCGGATCGCAGGATTATGACGGCGGCTCCGGGAGCGTGTCCGGATCGTGGTTGAGCTATGCCGGGGGAAAAGTGAGCTGGACGGCCAACACCACGGGGAAACCCAGAAGCGAGCAGATCACCCTGCCCAACGGGGAGATGTACAAGGTCGTCCAGGTAGAGGCTGCAGACTTCAAGGGCGCATGGTCTTTCCGCACTCAGAGGTTCTCCAACAACCCCTCCGTGGTATCTGCGGCAAGCGATATCACCTTCGACCTCAGCTTCACCGGCGCTCTTTATGGAGAAACCCTTTCCGATATCGACGGCAAGAACCACACCAACACCCTCGGAGTCAGGGGCTTGTATCTCGATGCGATTGCCGACGCCACCGTGGAAATCGACTATGTGAACGGCGGCGCGCGCTTCGGCCTCTTCCTCGACGAGCGCAAGGCCCAGCCGGTCTCGAACGGCAAGGCCGGCTATCCCTACGTCTGCTTCATCCCTGAATGCGCGACGGCCTGGATGACGAGTCCCTGGAATTTCGTTCCCGTGCCCATCCATTCCAGCAAGAATTACACCTGGCTCTGGTTCAATGTCAGCAGCGACCTCTCCACCCTCAACTACGACCAGCCCAACAAGCAGTATCTGCCCGGCACCAGTTCCGGGGCCAACATGATAATTGGCATCACCTGCGCGGTCTGCTCCAGCGCCACTCCGGCCGCTTCTGACATCAACACCACCTACGATGTCATCTATCAGGCCAATCCAAACAAAGTAAACACCAACGGCGGTTTCACACTTACACGTAAATAGTTATGATAGCTTCCATACTTCTTTCGGCCTTCGTGGCCCTGAACACGCTTGGCGCCGATATCGACGAAGGCATCAAGGGCTATGTGCCCACCGCGGAGACGGCTGCAGCCAAAGAGCAGTTCCGCGACGACAAATTCGGCGTTTTCATCCACTGGGGCGTGTATTCCATGCTCGCCCGCGGCGAATGGGTGATGAATGTCGAGAAGATTCCCTACAAGGAGTACTCCAAGCTCCCCGGCGGCTTCTATCCCTCGAAGTTCGATGCCGACCGCTGGGTGGCCCAGATAAAGGCCTCCGGCGCGAAGTATATCACCATCACCTCCCGCCACCACGACGGGTTTTCGATGTTCGACACCAAGGCGTCCGACTATGATATCATCGACGCATCTCCCTTCAAGAGAGATGTGCTTAAAGAGCTTGCCGACGCCTGCCACCGCCAGGGCATCAAGCTGAATTTCTATTATTCCCTTCTGGACTGGGGGCGGGACGACTATCCCCGCGATCCGGCCATCGCCCATACCGATAAGGAAAGGGAGATGTATGCGAAGTACCTGGACTTCATGTGCGCCCAGATAACCGAGCTCCTCACCAACTACGGCCCCATAGGCTGCATCTGGTTCGACGGCGACTGGGCCAAGATCAAGAAGCCCGAGCCCGGAGAGCAGATGAAGATCGACTTCGACTGGGGATATGAGCGCATCTACAGGCTCATCCACTCCCTCCAGCCTTCCTGCCTGGTGGCCAACAACCATCACCGCATCCCCATCCCCGGAGAGGATGTCCAGATATTCGAGAGGGACATTCCGGGTGAGAACAACGCCGGATACGGCCGCACCAGCCATGTAAGCACCGAGCTGGCCCTTGAGACCTGCAAAACTCTGAACAAGAACTGGGGTTACAATATCAATGACTATAACTGGAAGTCCGTTCCCGAACTCATCCGCATCCTGCTCGCCACCTCCGGCCGCAATGCCAATCTGCTGCTGAACGTAGGCCCTCAGCCGGACGGATGCATCCCCGAGGAGAGCGTCGTGCGTCTGGCGGAGATGGGCAAGTGGCTCAGCGCCAACGGAGAAAGCATCTTCGGCACCCGCGCCACCATGCTCAAACCCCAGCCCTGGGGCGTGCTCACCCACAAGGAGGGCCGTATCTTCCTACATGTGATGGAGGCTCCGGAAGGGGGAGTGATCACCCTGCCCTTCAAGCTCAAGGCAAAAAAGGTGAAGGAGTTCGCTACCGGCGCCCCTCTCAAGTTCAAGAAAGGCAAGAAAGACTTCACCGTCACCGTGCCCTCTGGAATCGACTGCAGCATAGATTACATAGTTGAAATAGATTTATAATATGAAAAGGATAGCCTTCGGCCTTGCCGTTCTTCTGCTGTCGGTCTCGCTCCACGCGGCAGCGCCCCTTAATTACCAGAACGACCTCCGCGCGCCTGCGTATCCCCTGGTGACCGTGGATCCCTACTTCTCCGTCTGGAGTTTTGCAGACCAGGCCAACGCGGACATGACCCGCCACTGGAGCGGCCGCAAGCAGCCTTTGATCGCCGCTGTGCGTGTGGACGATGTGACATACCGCCTGCTCGGCAACGAGGAACAGCTGCCCGATCCCATGTTCGGACGCAAGCCGAAAGCACAGCCGGACGATCCGCTCTACAACCGTCAGGGCCGTGTGGTATTCGACTATCCTGCAAAACAGACAGGGGTGAACGTGCTTCCTACCAGCACCACATATTCCTTTGAATGCGGTCCGGTTGAGGTGAAGATGCGTTTCGTGGCTCCGCTTCTTATGGACGACCTGGCCCTCCTCAGCCGCCCGGTGAATTATGTGAGTTTCACCGCAAAGCCCCTGGATGGCAAGAAACACTCCGTGGAACTCTATTTCGAAGCGTCTCCCCGTCTGGCGGTGGACCTGGACGTAGTGCCGGTGATGCTCGAGAATGGCGCCGCTGACGGCGTGAAGTATCTCCGCGTCGGCACCATCGACCAGAAGGTGCTCGAAAAGCGCGGGGATGACGTCCGCATCGACTGGGGATACTTCTACATGGCCCCCGTATCCGGCAAAGGCGTGCTGGCCCTGGTGAAGGCCGAGGCCGCCAGGATGAGTTTCGCATCTTCCGGAAAGATAGATTCCAGGATGTTCGGAAAGGGCAAAACCGTCACCTCCGGGAACTTCGTGGAAGAAGACGTGGCGATGGCCTGGTGCTTCGACATGAAGAAGATCAAGAAGGAGACCGAGGAGGTGCTGATGCTTGCCTACGACGATATCTATTCCCTGAAGTTCCTGGGCCAGAACATGCGGCCCTACTGGAACACCGACGGCAAGAACACCATCACCAAAGAGATGTCCAAGGCCGCCAAGGAGTGGCCCAAGCTCGGCGACCGCCTGAACGCGTTCGACAACAGCCTCATTCAGGAGGCCACCCAGTCCGGCGGAAAGGAATATGCCGACCTCTGCGCCCTGGCCTACAGGCAGGCGGTTTCCGCGCACAAGCTTGTGAGCGGCTGGAACGGCGCCCTGTATTTCATCTCCAAGGAGAATTTCTCCAACGGATGCGCGGGCACGGTGGATGTGACCTATCCTTCGATCCCGCTTTTCCTGCGCTATAACACTGAGCTCGCCAAGGGGCTGCTGAACTTCATTTTCGACTATGCCGAGAGCAGCAGCTGGAACAAGGTCTGGGCCCCTCACGATGTGGGAGTTTATCCGGATGCCTACGGGCAGCACTATGGCAACTGGATGCCGCTCGAAGAGAGCGGAAACATGCTCCTGCTCACTGCCGCCGTGCTGAAGCAGAGCCCGGATGCAAGCTTCGCCCAGAAGCATTGGACTACCCTTACGAAATGGGCCCTGTATGCCCTTCAGAACGGTCAGGATCCCGAAAACCAGCTCTGCACCGACGACTTCGCCGGCAAGCTGGCTCACAACGTGAATCTGTCTGCCAAGTCTATCCTCGGCGTGGCCGCCTATGCCAAGATGGCGCGTTCGCTCGGCAAGGTGGACGAAGCCAGGGCCTTCCAGGCATTCGCCGAGAGAATGGCTTCCGTGTGGAAGGAGAAGGCTTTCGAAGAAGACCACTACCGTCTGACCTTCGACGGGGAAGGAAGCTGGAGCCAGAAGTATAATCTGGTCTGGGATAAAGTGCTGGGTCTCAACATCTTCGGCGACGAAGTCGTGAACACGGAACTCGAATGGTACAAGAAGCAGTTCAATCCCTACGGGCTGCCGTTGGACAGCCGCCGTCAGTACTCAAAGACCGACTGGCAGCTTTGGACCGGATCCATGGCCGGCAGCGTTGACGCCTTCCGCGAGTACATGCTGCCTGTCTATAAGTTCTATAACGAAACACCGGACCGCGTGCCCCTCGGCGACTGGGTAAATACCGACGAGCCTACCTTCAACGCCATGCAGGCCCGTTCCGTCGTCGGCGGTTTCTTCATGAAACTCTACATCGACCATCCGGTCAGCCCGTTGGCCTCCCAGCGCAAAAAGTAGTGTTATAGGTAACTTGTTGATTTACTGATAGATGCTGAAACAGTGCTTTACGTTTCACGCTATTCAAGCCAATCTTTTTCGTTGATGGGCCAGTCGTCGGTGCGGAAGGGGCCGGCGGGGATGCCGAAGTTGTTGTAGAGGCCACCGACACTCCAGTTGCGCCAGCAGTAGCGGATTGCGACTGGCTCGGGCACATCGGGACTCCAGACCATCACCACATTGCCTCGTTTGCTGTCCCTCCTGGCGAAAGCCTGATGGAATTTGCGGTCGGGGCCGGCGATTTCGAAACCGGGGATATCCACGCCCATGGGGGAGAGGCCGAGTTTTCCGACCTTCATCTCCACGAAGCCCTTGCCATCGTGGAAAGATACGATCTTGTAGCTGGGAGCGACGGCTTCTATGGCATCCATGCCGTAGTCGTTACACAGGGCAAGCCATGCAAGGCGCTGGCCAACCTCCTGTTTGCGGCAGGGATGGATGGTGCCGTGTTCGCCTATATCCACTGTGGTGACATAACCGGCATGCTCCATGCCTTCCACAGATTTCTGCTGAGCCTCGCAGAAGTAGCCGCTGTGGGTCTTGCGGCCGTTGTCGTAGGGGTAGGGCGCTATCTGCACGCAGTAGAAAGGCGCGTCCGGCACTCCGAAGTCGGCGCGCATCATCTCCACATAGGAGCGCTGGAGCTTGATATACTGCTCCGGGCGGTTCCGGTTGGATTCTCCTTGATACCATATCATTCCCTTGAACGTGAAGGGGATGAGGGGAGCGACTTGGCCGTTGTAAAGGAGGGACGGCTGATGATGGGCAGTTTTCACCGGCTTGGTGCCATTGAGGTGCCCCAGGTCGAATTCGGGATAATCCTTTTCCAGCACTTCCTGCTTTATCCAGGTCTCGATAGTGCTGCCTCCCCAGGAACTTTCGATGATGCCTACGGGGATGTCCAGCACGTTCTGGAGGGCTTCTGCAAAGAAATATGCGGTTGCGCTGGCATTCGCGACCGCGTTGGGAGTATGTTTCTCCCAAACACCTTCACAGTTGTCCAGGACGGTGGTCGAGAACTGGCGCTTGATGTGGCAGTAGCGGATAGGGCGGGATGCGCGCGCGCTTGTTATGTATTTGATGCCGTCCTTCGCGGGCTGGGAGCCGTATCCCTTCACGGGCATCTCCATGTTGGACTGCCCGGAAGCGAACCAGACCTCCCCGATCAGCACGTCCTTAAGGGTGATTTTCTCCCCGTCGGAGATGGTGATTTCGTAGGGGCCTCCGGCGGACGGGGTCTGCACCCGCACTAGCCAGCGGCCTGTTTCGGCATCGGCTGTGGTGCTGACTTTCTTCTTGTTCCAGGATGTCTTGACGGTGACGGTCTTTCCGGGCTCAGCCTTGCCGAAAAGCGCGGCCTGGGTCTGCTGCTGGAGCACCATGTTGTCCCCGATCACAGGGGGAAGGGTAACCTTGGCGTTGAGGATGCATGCGCTGAGGAGAAGCGCTGATGCGAGAAGGAGCTTTTTCATATTTTGACTATGTTTAGTTTTCTGGAGCCTTTGCCGAATTGTACGATGACGGTGTAAACGCCCGGAGCAAGCCCTGAAACGTTGATGGAACAGGGCGAGAAGGGCGCCTGATAGACGATGTCGGAATAAACCTTGCGTCCGGTTTTGGAATAGATGCTGACTTTGGCCTGGCCGGGTTCCCCGCAGCTGAGGAGGAACTGGTCGGAGACCACCGTTGAGGACACGCAGATGCCGCTTTCGTCGTCCTGGATACGGACCCGGAAGGTATATGAAACGGGTTCCGAGAAGCCGTCATCGGCGCTCAGGGTGATTTCGCCGATTGCAAAGGATGAACCCTGTATCGACAGAATGCCATCAGACACAATCGCCTGAATATCAGGGTTGGAGCAAGTAACGGCATACCGGATGGGGTCGCCGTCGGCATCGCTGAAACAGTTGCGCGTGTCCAGTATGTATGGGGTGTCGGCGCTGGAGATTATATCTGAAATGCCAGGCAGAAGCTTCTTTACGGGGAAATTGGCGAATATGGTATATCTGAGTTCGAACCGGGATGTTATCTTGCCGTCATCTACCTTTATGATGATGAAATAGTACCCCGGCGCCGCCGCGGAGGCATCTATATGAAGGTTGATGTTCCCTTTTCCGTCATCTGTCCATGTGCACGCATCGGAACCGGGATCGACCGTTATTGTAAGCTCGTCCCCGTCAGGATCCGAATATGCTACCGGGATGTTGGTCTTCCCGTTGTGGGTCAGCTCGACCGGGCCTGAACCTATGCGTTTCACGGAAGGGGAGCCGTTGATATGGAAACAGAATATGCCGTTGTCGGGGCTGTAGTGGTGCGAGCGGGTATATCCGATAGCCGTAGCATAGTAGTTCCGGCAGCTGTCCAGCTGATTGAAGGTGGCGGATATGGTGGAACCCAGCACAGAGCTTGTCAGGATGGTGCGGTTGGCGATGGCCGTGGATGTGGTGAACGGGGAAAGCCCCTTCAGCGCAGCCTCGTTGTCGGATACGAACACCCTGTATGCATGGTAGCTCCCGTCTTCGCACTCACCCTTGTCCCATTGCAGGGTGGCGGAAGATTTGGTGGTGCTGACGTTCATCGCGCTGACGGGCTCCATCTTCCGGTCGCGGAATACGAAAGATTCCATGGCGTCGAGAGTGGGGCCTATCTCGCGGCTATGCTTCTTTTCCTTATCCGTTCCGCCGAGAAGCAGGTCCTTAAGGTCGGAGTTCGTGAATCCGGGCCCGCCGAAGTGGGAAACCAGCAGGGCGGCGACTCCCGTAACCATGGGGCACGCCTGCGACGTCCCCTGCATCTGGGCATACCCGCCGCCGCTGACGGTGCTGAGGATAATCGCATTGTAATTGCCGTAAGGATTGTAATTGCCGCCCGGCGCGCAGATGTCCACCCAGTCGCCGTAATTCGTATAGGTGGAGGATTCTCCCGCAGGACCGGTCGCGCCGACGGCGATGACATTGCCGTACATGGAAGGCTGGCTCTTGTTCCATTCCTTGTTGCCTGCGGAGAAGAATACGACTCCTCCCTTCATGGGGCCGGTCTGGTTACCGTTGGAATCCGTGCCGGCGTGATTGATGAAGTAGTCGATAACGGTCCTGTACAGGACGGGGGTGGTATCGGGAATATTGTCTATGCTGTCGTAATTGAGGTTCCAGCTGTTGTTGAGCAGGACTGCGCCATGGTCGGCCGCCCACACTATCGCGGAATAAACGTCGCCGCTGTCGCCCTCGATGGCTGCGATCGCCTGGCAGTCCAGGATGCGGACGCCCCCGGAGCCGTCGTTCCCGCCGGCGATGCCGCATCCGCCGACGCCGTTGTTGTTGATGGCTGCGATGACCCCGGCTACGTGCGTGCCGTGCCTCTGCGGCGTGTAATTATATGGATGGGAGGCCTCCGAGTTGAGGAAGGATTTGCTCCCGCTTTGTCCGGCAGGGATGACGATGCCGTCCAGGTCGGGATGGTCGTGCTGCACGCCTGAATCCACCACGCCGACGATAACCGTGTTGCTGCCGGCCGTGAATCCTTCCCAAACCGGGGTAACGTTTATGTCACAGCCCCTTACGGCGCCGCTCAGGAAGGCCCCGTCGTTGTAAAGATGCCACTGGTAGCCGGCGCTGGGGTCGTTGAATGGAATTGCGTCCGGAGAGGTTTCCGGAATGATTTCCATATACTCTAGCCCGTCCATGCCTTTCAGGCTTCCTGCCGCCTTCGTAACAGGCAGGTTTTCATCTATTTCCGCGATATACCACCTGTGAAGCCCCGCTTTTTTGTGCCTTGCTTCGAAGGCTGGGTCGCCCGAAATGGCTTTTGTGAGTCTGATGCCGTCGGGCAGGACCTCGGTCCCGCTCTCCAGCCTCGAAGCGAGATCTTCCGAAACCATAACTGTGAGCCGGCCGTTCTCCGGCTTATTCTCAGACACCGGCTCTTCTTTCCGGCCATCTGCAACGGCCTCTCCATCATTTACATCATATATAGAGGAACATCCCTCTATTGTAAATAGAGTTAAGAAGAATACTGAGGACAATTTCAGGAAATATTTCATATATTTGAACTTCGTATTGCAAATATACTCTAAAGTTTAATTTATGTCAAAGAGATTTTTCTCAGTCATCACTTTTCTCCTCCTGATGCCTATCGTCGGTCTTGCCCAGACAAAGATCGTGAAAGGTGTTGTGTTTGAGGAAGAAACAGGCCAGCCGCTACCTGCGGCTACGGTTTCCATCGACGGAACCACCCGAGGCGTGATCACCGACCTCGACGGTTCCTTCGAGATCTCCGGGGTGAAAGTCTCCGACAAACTTAAAGTCGAGTTCGTCGGTAAGGAGACGCAGGTCATCGAGGTCGGAGACCGTAAAAACATCATGGTTAAACTAAAAGACATGGCCAACGAGCTGGAAGGAACCACCATCGTCGCTTTCGGTAAGCAGAAGAAAGAAAGCGTCATCGGTTCCATCTCCACTATCGATGTCGCCACGCTGAAGGTGCCGTCCAGCAACCTTACCACCGCCCTTGCGGGTAATGTCGCAGGTATAATCGCCTATCAGCGAAGCGGCGAGCCGGGCCAGGACAATGCGGACTTCTTCGTGCGAGGCATCACCACTTTCGGCGCAAACACCAGCCCGCTCATCCTCATCGACAACATCGAGCTCACCATCACCGACCTTGCCCGCCTCCAGCCGGACGACATCGAAAGTTTCTCCATCATGAAGGATGCGACCGCCACCGCCCTCTACGGCGCCCGCGGCGCGAACGGTGTCATCTATGTGACCACCAAGCGCGGCCAGGAAGGCCCTGCGAAGATCTTCGCCCGTGTGGAGACATCCATGTCGCAGCCCACCTCCACCGTGCAGCTGGCCGACCCTGTGACATACATGAAGGCCTACAACGAAGCTATTTCCACCCGCGACCCCCTGGGAGAACTGATGTACAGCTTCGACAAGATAGAGCAGACCGGCAAGCCCAACGCCAACCGCCTGATCTATCCTG